>Ga0080006_1141660_pt1 | contig 24622 bp, 23 predicted proteins | sample RS3BMetagenome_FD_69209 | JGI IMG/M metagenome (GOLD analysis project Ga0080006, IMG submission 69209) | Ferric oxide microbial mat and aquatic microbial communities from Rainbow Spring, Yellowstone National Park, USA - RS3B (SPADES... ...
TGCGCGTAAGCAAGTTCGCAACGCTGCCGTTCTCGGTATCCAGCACGAGCGTGCCGCACGTCGTCGCCGAGGTGCATGCCGTCGAAGTGGACGATGTTGGCACCAGCGCTGTCAGCAGGTCGCCGAAGGTGGTGCTCACGGAACCGCCGTAGCCACCGTTGGTCGCGTTGGTTGCCACCTCGTACTGCGATGGCAGATCAACGACCGAGTTCTGGATGTCCGGCTCTACGACGAAGCTCGGTGTAACCGTCGCGCTCGACGGTGTGATCGTCACCCAGCCTGCATAGCCAGTCTCACCGCTGACGTTGCAGGCCGAGCCGGATGCCGTGGCGTTCGCAACCGAGGTGATGCACGCACCGGCAGGCACCAGCACCTGCACGCCCCACGAGGTGGTGCCACTCGCTAGTTGCGCGCTGAGGCTGATGGTTGCCGATGTGGTGGATTCAGCGCTCGGAGCTGCGGTGACGGTCGCACCGCCGTACGAGACAACGAGCGGCCCGGACTGACCGCCGTTCGTGATCTGTGCGCTCACGAGCTCGCCCTGTGCGTTGCCAAGCGGGGCCGATACTACGGTTCCCGCTTCGTCGCTCGCCAGGCTCGATGCGTTGGGTTGGGACGTGCCCGAGACGGTGAGCGTCGTCGAGGATGTCGTGGTCGAGATCGCAGGCGCGGTATTCGTGCCTGGTGCGCCGGTACCGATCGTGGTGCCACCGTCGCTTGCTTGCGACCACGGCGTGACCGCGATTGGCAGGTAGCCGGGCGTGGTGAGCGAGCCAACGGTGTGCGGAGCAGGGGCGATGTAACCGACGACCTGCACGACGAGCGTCACGTTCGTCGAGGTGATCGTGCTCGAGGTTGCGCTAGCAGCCCACGGGTTCTCGAGCGCACCGAGGGTGAGCGTCACGGTTCCGCTCGATGACGGTGCCACCGGCACGGTCGTCGTGTTCTGCTGCGGCGAGAGCATCGCGACGGAGTTCGCTAGAGACGGCGAACTCGGAGCACTCGCACCAAGATCGATCGGGAGCAGCGGCAATGGGTTCGAGGCACCCGTTGCGGCAGCTGCTCCCCACGACGTTGGGGTACTGTTGCTCGAGTAGGTTTCGGCCAGCGTGCCGTAGGCAGCGACGTTGACGAGCACGCCAGTGGCGTTCGACGGCACCGAACTCGGCAATGTGAGCGTGATCGTCTGCGCCGAGGAAGTCGTCGAGACGGCATACGACGAGGCGCACTGCGTGGTGAAGCTGGCATGAGGCGCACAGAGCGTGGTCGGGGTGATGAACTCGAAGGTGTCCGCCGACGAACTCGTGCTGTTCGAGGCGTAGGCAAGCAGCGTGAGGACAACCGCTTGGTTGGCACCCGTGTTGTTCGTCCAGGTGTAGGTCGTGCCGGTACTGGTCACGTTGAGGCCGGTCGTCTGAGTAGCGACCACCTGGCTCGTTACCGGAAAGCCGATTTCCGTTCCCGACGAGTTGACCTCGATCGTCTGCACCTCGAGCAGCACCGCCTTCGCGGTGCTCGCCACCGAACTGGGCAGGCTCACGGTGATGGACCCGCCGTTCGGCACGGCAGCGATACCTGCGAGATCTGCACATGAACCAGTAGTGGAAGTGCTCGAACCAGGTGACGTGTAGGCGCACGTCGTCGAGTTGCCGTCGTTGAGCGTGTCAGCGAGCGCAGTTGGTGTGCTGAGCGCCGTCCAACTCCACTGTCTGGTGGACGACGACGGCACCGTAGTCGTTGACGACGACGTTGAAGTGTCGGTAATCGTCGGCGAGGCCGTCGGCGGCGGCACCGTCGCTGCGCTAATCGTGACGGTCTGCGATGTCGTGCTCAACCACAGCGCGACGAGGCTGCTGGTGCCAAGCAGCGCTACCGCCCCTAACAGGATACCACGACGCAGCGTGGTGATGTATGCACGCACAGTCACAGGCTATGCGTAGCGAACGTAGATCGTGCAAGGTGAGTAGGCCGACCGCGCCTCCACTCGCCAGCCGGAAGCTCGAACACCCACAGATCATCGTCTGGGTTCGCCACGTCATTGAGCGATGCGAGCAGGGACTTGCCGGTTGCGGAGCGCACGGTAGCGGCCCACGAGAGCAAACCGTCGTGTGTGCCAACAAAGACGACGCGAGTCTTCATACCACGGAGCATAGGCAATCGGTGGGGTGGTGCGTATCCTGCTGGTCGACAAGGTGGCCGTCCTTTGAGGCTTGGATGCCACTTGACACCCACAACACACGCCATCTGCGTTGGAGCGATAGGTTTGCAGGTGCTGTATTACGTAGCAAGCCCAAAGCGAGAACACCAATGGACGTAGCAGTTACGTACATACTGCGCGATCAGCGCAGCTCGTTGCGCCGCTGGCTCGCGCAGGCACTCGACCTCGAGGCGCTGCGAAGCGCACTGCGCACTCACGGTGCCGTTGCACGACACGATCCGGCCGCCTTTGGGATCACCGGCGCGCTACCCGTGGTCGCGTGTAGGCACGGCGGTATCACTCGCTGCACGGGCGCTGCTCACGCCAGAGCCTCCGAAGAGCGTGGTCACTGCTGCGAAGCTAACCATTGATCTGCTGCTACCGCACCTCGACCTGAGTGACGAGGAACGGCGCACCTGGAGCAGGCGCTTCAAGGACGACCTGATAACCGGCATCGTAGCTGCGCGACGTGGCGACGCTCCAACGGCTGGTCTCCTCTGGGAGCCGTCGGAGATGGTCTTTCGTTCCTTGCACGTTCCACCGGACGGAAGGCCGATGAGCGGTGCGGTCGAGACCGAGGACGTGACCACGTTGGTGCGCGGTGTCGCACCGATCCTTTCCAACCTCACCCGTGGCCTGCAGGCGGTGCCTGATCCGACGTACGTGCTCGACCTCGATGGTGGAGATAGGATCATCGCCGACCCTGACATCGTGGTCGATCTGCCGAGTTGTCTTGCACAGGTCGAGATCAAGACCACGATCCATCCACCGACGCCGGAAGCCATCGCGCAGATCGTCGTGCTCGGTGCACTCGCGGCCCTCGACGCAGCACCTCGCCCGTTCGCGATGTACCTGCTGCTACCCCGACAGCGCCAACTGGTGCCAGTCACGCTTCCTGGTGACATCGGTTTCCTCGAGCTCGGTCAGGCTCTCTCGTCAGCAGCGCAGTCTTGGCGGCTCGATTGAGCACGCCTCATGCACACCAGCAGCGACAGCTTCTAAGAAGTTCTGATGGTAGGCGTGCGTAGTACGGCATCAGCAACGCGCTGCACCTCTGTGCCCAGCTTGCTGGCTACCACGTGCAACGACGATGCGAGTGGGGTAGTGCCAAAGTGGGCATTGCTCATCGCATGGATCGCGATGACGATGGCGAGCACCCAGGCGACCGATCCGACGATTGTCTCCGTGGTCGATCCCGTGGAAAACCAACGGGGGGCGAATCGGTGCCTGCTCGCAGGCCAGAGCAGCGCAACGCCGCTGTTGGTCGGCAGGTCTGTGAGCACGTGAACGATGATCCCGAGTGCCGTACCGACGCCGATAGCGAGAGCAGTACCATGTCGGAATAGCAGGGCGCCAAGGACACCGCCCAACGCACCGATGAGGAACGCCGGCACGTAGGCGATCGTTTCGATGACTCGCCGTAGCGTTCGGGGCAGTACCGCACGCAGGAGCAAGACTCCGAAGATGGCACCGACGATCATGCGCCCTACCTCGCTCAGCGAGGCGAGGCCCAGCACGGTGCCGACGATCACGGCGGTGCCGAGCGAATGGCTCTCACCACCGCGATGCTTGGGGGCGACCAGCTTCACGAGCGAACTCACACGCGAGCTGAGCAGCGGGAACGTGCGCGCGACTCGGCTATCGGGTTCGTCGAGATCCGGCAGCAGCGATCCGACGGCGATGCTCACGCCAGCAGGCACGGCGACGGACGGATGGGTGTGGGTAGCAACGACGACGACCGTCGACGTCAGGACGCCGAACGCTGCGTGATGGCGAGCGAGCATGCGCACCTCCTCGTAGTGATACTAACGCTAGCAACACCATTGAGTGGTGTTGAGTGGCGTCAGTTTGCCTCTTTGTTGCAGCACAGCACACTCCGCTATCCCAATAGGGCTAACCTTAGGGCATGAGCACTGGCATCGACTCATTCTTGCTATCCCTTCCAGACCACATGGCTGGCGTGCTGCTGGGTCACACCGCATCTGCCACGGACGATGCGTCAGAGGAGATCGAGCCTACGTCATTCGTCATCGTCCCGCTCGGCTTCATCACCGCCGGTTGGCAGGCCGTCAAGGTGGAAGATAGTGACGAGGGCGGCGTTCTGATTCGCTTGACCGTGGTCGGTGATGACGCAGGCGCCTTGCTCTCCCTACCCCTGCCGTATGCCTTGACCTACCTCGGCGCACGCAGCCTTCTCGAACTGAATGCCGTTCGCAAGCACATCGTCGATCGGGTGCTGCCAATTCAGGAACGTCTGGAGATGCAGCCTCTCGAGATCGACTCCATAATTTCCACCCTTGTGTCGTACGGAGTTGTCCGTATGGTGGACGTGAGCGATCCGGATCAGGCGCTGAAAGAGCTCGCGGACTGTTGGGTCGTCCCGTTCGCGATGCCCAGAGCCAAGATCACCGAAGACGACGCAGCTACGAGTTTCGTGGAAGGGATACCGATCCTGGCTGCCGAAAACACCATCGGCTTTGGCATGTTGGAAATCCCTGGCATCGACTCGGACATCCTCGACATGGCACTCGGCCAGAAGGTAGGCGCCTTGCACAAGAGGGCAAAACTCGCAAAGTTGCCATCGGAGACGCTGCTTGGAGTTCTGTTGCGCTTCATCCGCTACGGAATCTTCGCGTTGCTGCCCGCAGCACGCAAGGAGGCGTAGGTGGGGCAAGTACGAGGCCGTCTCGTAGCGGCACGGTTCTTCACGGGTGTCGCGGTTGCTTCGACGGTGCTTGCTGGAGCCGTTGTGCTCGTCCTGGCCGTGAATGCGGTGACCCACCCCACGGTGCGCATCGTGTCCGGCTCGATGGTGCCCGCCATCCCCATCGGCACCATCGTCGTTTTCCGCGACATCCCCGCGACGATGCTGCACGTCGGCCAGGTTCTCGGCTTTCGGGCACCGCATCCGTTCCCGAGCGTCGTCGTGGTGCACGAGGTGGTGCGCCTAGCACGTCGTGGCTCGTTCTGGCTGGTGCGAACCGAAGGCATCGCCAACCATCATCCTGACCCGTGGACGCTCATGATCCCGATGAACCGCAACGTGCAGGTGCGCCTGTTCCAGATCACGCCGCTGCAACAGCTGTTGATCGGCGCCATCGAGGTGGTCGCTATCGTGAGCGCGCTCACGGGTGCGTTGATGGCACGACGCCAACGACACGCTGGACGCCTCGTTGAGGCTTGAGGATGACGGTGATACAGTACAGCCAGCAGAAAGGATTCACGTGGTGGTATTGGCATGCAGGTTGCACGGAACGTTCAAGCTGGCGCCGGACGACGTAACGGTCACCAAGCTCGACTCGCACACCTACCTGGCGTCGGGGCAATGCCCCCACTGTCTGCGTACCTACACCCGCGAGATCAGCGCTTCCGAGGCCAAGGCACTTGAGGGCCGGAACGTGTCATGAGCACCTACCGATCGTTGCTCGGGGTGCGAACCGACGCTGCAGGCACGATGATATCGCCGAAGCGTCTCGTCGAGTTCGCACGTCACCATGGCATCACCACGCTTGGCACGATGGACGTGACGGGCTGGCTCAGCATCGAGCCGCTCGTCGAGTGGCTGCTCGAATCCGATGAGCACCGCCTCGTCCTGGGGCGCGAGGTGCGTACCCGCGATGGTGTCGATCTCGGGTTCATCGCACTCAACGACGACGGCTGGCGCGCCCTGTGCGACGTGCCGACGGACGCGACGACACTCGAGCTGATCGCATGGACGCCGCCTAGCGTGCTGCTCACCAGTGGTTGCCCATCCAGAGGCGTGCTCCATGCCAGCGACGAGATTCGCACAGCGTGGCGCAAGCACCAAGGACCGAAGGCCGTCACGGTGCCACTCCCTGAGATCGCGCAGCTCACGAGAGTCGTGAACCCTTGGAAGCAGCTTGCTGATACTTCGGGTGCACCGTTGCTCATCGAGCACGCGGCCATGGCGCTGCCTGGTACGCCCTACTGGGCACTCGATATCTGGAGCGAGCAAGCGAGGCCGGAGAGCACGCTGCGTCGCCTAGGCACACCGTGCGTCGCCAACACCGCGCCGTCGATCGACGTCGCGCTCGACCACGACCACGTGACCTCGGTCCTGGAGTACACCAACGAGTTCGCCCGCAAGGCTGGGGTGGGAAGAAACTCCCGACTGGTGAGAAGTTGGACGACGACGCGCCAAGCCGTCGCGTCCAGTTCGGAAACCATCGACCAGTTGCGCACGCGAGTGCTGGAGAACCTGCACGCTCGCAACGATCCGCTCAACGACGCGACACGTGCGCGCATCGAGCTCGAGCTGGAGCTGCTCGCTCGCGCAGGATGGGCCGAGACCTTGCTTCAGATCGACAAAGTGGTGCAGGCGTGGACCGATCAGCAGATCACGCTCGGCCCCGGGCGGGGCAGCGCCATCAACCTCCTGTGCGCCTACGCACTCGGCATCACGCACATCGATCCACGGCGTTGGCATCTCTCGCCCTACGCTGCCTTGTCACCTGAACGTCACGATCCACCAGACATCGACATCGATGTCTGCTCGTCCGACCACGCGAAGGCACAAGCCATCGTTGGTACGACGCGCTTTGCGGTTCGCCACACGCTCACCGAACGCAGCGCGATCATCCGAGCTGCCAATGACCTCGATGCCGGCTACCAGGCAGGTCTCCGATTGGCGAACCTTCCTCGGGACAAGTGGGTGAGCACCCTTGGCGAGCTCGGCTGCACGAATCCCGAGGCTCTGGCAGCGCGGATCGACACCTTGCGCACTGCCATCACCGACGTGTGCGAGCGCATCGACCAGCATGTCTCGGGGATGGTGCTCCCCGGCCTTGCTCCATCGGTGCCGGTACCCATCGAAGCTGGCCTCGTGCGTTTCCCTACTCACCTTGCCGAGAACGCTGGTCTTGTCAAGCTCGACGTGCTATCGCTGGTCTACCTCGACCTGCTCGTCGAGGCAGCCTCCCTTGCCAAAGTGCCGCTGCCAGACCCATCCGCAGCCGATACCGACGAGCCGACCTGGGATGCGCTCTCCCACGACCCTCCGTACGGTATCTTCCAGGTCACGGACAGCAATCGCCGCTTCGTGACCCGGGCAGCACCCCGCTCGATTGGTGAGCTGGCCGCAACGCTCGCGTTGGTGCGTCCTGGGGTATCACCCACCACTCGATCAGCGTTCGTTGCTCGACACCGACGAGCCTTCGACGACCTGCAGCGTCGGCTCACCGAGGTCGTGCCGTGGGGACTCATCATCTTCCGTGATGACATCGGACGGATCTTGGAGCGTGTCGCGGGCATGGAGCCAGCACAAGCGTACGCCGATACGTTGGCTCCGGCGGGAGAGCTCGCGCGCCTGATCGCTGCGAACAGCGACTTCATCATGGCAGACGCTCAACAGTTGGCAAGCCGTTTGACCAACGCTGCGAACGGTGGCTACCTGTTCCGTCATGGGCACGCCCTTGCGTACGCAACGCTGGCATGGCAAGGCGCTCACCTTGCGGTGCACTATCCCGAGGCCTGGCAGATTGCGCTGGAGCATCGGGGTGCTAGTGAGCGCACACGCGAAACACGTACTTTGAAGCTCGTCAGTTCCGTGCCGTCGAAGGAGGACACGCTGCGGTGGTTCCAGCCGTTGTGATGGATCCGAGGATCGCGGTCGTGGTCGCTACGCGATCCGGAAACGGTTGGCGCTTGCGGTGCTCGACCAAGGATCTCATCGTGCTGGAGGAGATCGTCGTGGAAGGGGAACAGGCGTTGAGCCTCGATGCAGCCGTTGCAGCGTGCGAACGCGCTCTCGGGGTCGTCCTGTTGCCGCTTCGCCAGTACGGGGCAAAGACCACACCATCGGTTGCGGTGTTCGAGGTCGAGCGCCCAGGCTGGTGATCACAGGCTGGTGATCACGAGCGATTGCGAGCAGATGCCAGCTCCCTCAGCATGTCACGGTGCTTCGCGACGGCAGCAACCGTCCAGGTCGCAGGGTTGACCACCGTGATGATCCCTCGTTCCGTCCACTCGGCCAGCGCCTCGGCAACGAGGCCCGAGATGTGAGGCCGAATCGGATCGTTCTGCTTGAACGCACGCTCGACGGCCACGTAGCAGCTGAACGCCGTGTAGGGCCGCTGGTGGCACAGCAGCCCAGCGAGATGTGCCTGCACGAGGCGGTACGCCTCGGCGAGCTCGGGCAGGATCGGACTCTCGAGTTCCTCGTGCACGCAAAGCCTCCTCGTCCTGGCTGTCGCTAGCAGCGCCGGGCCACTCTACCCAGCACCCTCTCTGTATCCGCGCCGAGGACGGCTTCACGCACTTCGGTCGATCACTAGTGTGGTCGATTGACTACACTAGGTGGTAAGACGTTCACGAGAAGAGGAGAACGATGCAACGTCGACGAGTTCTACTCGGAGCCGTCATTGGGTCTGCGGCTCTCGGGATCGGAACCATCGCTGTCATCGTAGCAGGATCAGGGCAGGGCTTCAGCCTCTGGACGTCGACCGCAACGCTGAGCCAGCAGGTGCAGCTCGGGACGGTTCAGATTGCCTTGTCCGGTACTGGCCCCACCTCATCGCAGCTTTCGACCACGCTCGGGCCGTGGGCACCTGGTGATCAGGCATTCGCACTTGCGTACCTGAAGAACTCAGGTAACGTACCGCTGAGCCAGGTGTCCATGCAGGTCACGGTGACGGGCGCAAATCCGTCAGCGCTCGTCACCAACACCTCGGGATTACAAGTCTCGGTCTACGACTGCTCAACCGGTTGGAGCGGTACTTCGACTACCAACGCCTACGGCCAGACGGTGACGACCTATGCGATTCCGAGTGGGTCGCCGCTCACGTCCTCGTCATGCTCTGGCACGGTGAGCCAGGTGCTCGCTGCGACACCGGTCGCGCAGCTCGACGGCTATGCGTCATCGACCACCTCACCAGCTCCGCAGACCGTGGTGTTGGCACCAAGCACGGGTAATGCTGCTGAGGGCAACGTGTGCACGGCGCTTGCTGTATGCGATGGCCTGACGACGGCCACCGGGGGCACCGACAACCTGCTCTTCGTCTTCTCGCTCCCGTCGTCGACGACGATCTCCGACCCCAGCAGCATCGTCTCGCCAGATACGCTGTCGATTTCCATCACCGGCACCCAGGAGACAGGAACTACGCTCTAGGCCGTGGGACGAGGTGTACACGCCAAAGACTCAGGTGTGGGTCGCTGGTTGGTAAGTCCAGCGGGTGTGCACCTCGCCCGCAGGTACGTCTGGCAGCGTCGTGCTCTTGCTGTCGTGCCGTTGGTGCTTGGTGTTACGAGCCTGGCAACCTTGGGCGCGCTCGGTACTGGTTTCTCGTTGTGGACTGGCACCGGCACGCTCGGTCAACAAGTCCAGCTTGGATCCCTCGATCTCGGATCGAGTTCGCCGGACATGGCGACGGCCATCGCCAACCTCGTACCTGGTGACGAACCACAGCGTGAGCTCGTCCTTGCGAACACCGGCAACCTGCCGCTGAGCTCCGTGGTGCTCTCGGCAGCGTCTTCCACCTCGACGGCGTTGACAGCGTCGTCGTCCAGCGCTCTCACGATTACAGTGAGCAGCTGTTCTGTTGCCTGGACTACCACGACGTTGCCGAACGGCACGACGAGCTACAGCTGCAGCGGGACGCTCGACAACTTGGTTTCGGAACCGCTTGCGACGTTGATTGCCAGTCCCGCAATTCTCGTCGGCACACCTCAAGGCGTGGAATGCACCGCAGCGCTGTGCGCTCCCAACGGAACGTGGGATCTGGTGGTCACGCTGACGCTTCCACCGACGGCACCGTCGAGCGACCAGGGTTTGAGCTCCAACTTGACTCTGACCGCCACCGGGTATCAGGTCGAAGGTACGACCATTCTCTAAGTCCACGTCAACAACATATTTTCAGATCGCATCTACAACTCTGCTGCAAAGTGTCATATACTCAAGGGCATGAACACACAAGAAGGGCTCGCACGAGCCAAGCAGACCAGAGAATGGAGCAGAGTAGTCGAGAAGTATCTCGCACTCCTTGCCGAGCAACCGGTGCGTAGGCGCAGAGTGTCGAAGGAGTCGCTGGAGCGCCGGATCAAGGCGAAGCAGGAGACGCTGGAGCTTCTCAAGACGCATGGCATCAAGCCAAGCGGACGGCGTGCACACATGCCCTACGTCCAGCAGCTCAGGCTGCGGGAGGAGATTCACAAGCTCCGTCAGCGCTTGGAGGAGCAAGAGTCCGGCGCGCTGTGGGACAACAGCGAGCTCGTGGCTGCGCGCAACGCATGGATCGAGATTGCCAAGCCGTACTCGGAGTACCTCGGTCTGAGCTGGGAGACGTGGCGAGAGATGGGCGTGCCGGTTGCCGATCTTCGCGCAGCGCGCCTCATTCCATCAGGAGTCGTGACGCGGAGTCGCTCGAAGTCGCATGCCACCAAGATTGACCCCGAGCCTGACGAGGACTTCGACGACGCGTTCGACGAGGACGAGGACGACGCGTTCGACGAGGACGAGGACGAGTAGCGGCTACTCGTCTCATGAGCATGACGGGCGGCAACGTGGCAACGCGCAAGGAACCAACCATCGACGAGGCGATTGTCGAGGTGGTTGAAGCGCTTGCCGCGTTACCCGGGCGCGGCTGGGCTGTTGTACGCGCAGCAGCCGTACGGCGCATCGCTCGCGTGCAGCTACGTGCGCGAGGGTGGTGGCGTGCGCACGTGCCCCGCGTGCGTATCCGTGCTCGTCTGGTGCGAGGAGGACGTTCCTGATGCCAACTACGGTCACTGAAGCCACACGCACGCTGCGGCGTGCCATCACGAGCCTGCCTCATCGTGCCGCAACACGTGTCCACGAAGCGGTGGAGCCAGTTGCCCGTCGGCTGTCCCTCCCGCGCCTCGAGCTCGGGATCGAGGTGAGCCGAGGCCCGCAGGCAGCGAGCCACGGCGTCACCCAGCTGCGCCTTGAGCACATTCTGAGCATCGCTGCCCAAACGGAGATCACGCCAGCCGACGAGCAGCAGGCACTCGACAACATCAAGCAGCAGCTGGATGGCTTCACGCCGCAGCCACCGAAGAAGGTGCGGCCCAAGCCGTACTTCGGTCGCACGATGCCGGACGTGACGGTCGAGTACGTCTGGCGCAACACGCCGAGCCTGTACGCAGTCTCGTACCGCTACGGACCGCGCTGGGGCGCTGACAACAAACGGTACTTGGTGATCGGCATCACGCTCACCAACAACGCTCCTTGCTTGCACTACAAAACACGTCGGCAGTCTCCTGGTGCGTTCTGGCTCGGCCCTGGTCGAGCGGGGCCGGTGAACAAATGCACACAGTGCCGGAAGCCAGTTACAGGAGCCATGACGTTCGAGATCGAGATGGACGCCTTCGCCGAGCCGGAGCTACGCGAGACTGTCCTGACCCAAGCGGAGCTTGTTGCGCTGAAGTTGCGCCACGGCATAGCATCGCACGGCCATCAACTTCCGAAGTTTGCGGCTGAAGCACACAAGATTCTACCGCCGGTTGGCGTTGTGTACAAGGTAGGAAGTTATGATTACCTAATCTATGCACAGCCACTCGAAAAACACTTCGATTTTCTAGGTGTGAAGATCGATCACCTACTCGTGGCAAGTTCTTTCTATGAGTTAGACGAAGGTAAAGAGATATGGGAACAGAAGCGGGGCTGGCTCGTGGTGCCCACCGACAACGAAAACAAGGACAGGCTGTTGATATTCATATACGACGCAAGGAATGGTTCGATTTCTCTAGAGCAAGACATCTACCTGCCGGTCAAGTCACTGCTCTAGCTGTCGTACTTGCAACCACTTTGCTTGCTGCGTTGCAACCACGTACGTCATCGGTTGTGCTATGCTCTCCGGTGGACGATGGAGGAACGCAGTGAGCATTACATGGCGGAAGTCCAAGAGCGGCGAGTGGGTTGTATGCGGGCCTGTCGATGACGTTCGCGTCGGTGTCGTCACCGTCACGAAGCGCAGCGGTGTGATTGAGCATGTTGAGATCGAGAAGCTCGGTAGGCCGTTCCAAACCGACGACGGCAGGACGCTAGTTTACGGCTACTGGCCCGAGTCCTCGCCGCAAGGCGAGAGGCGGTTCCGCGAAGGGTTCCGCGCAAGCGGGAGCCGCTGGTGCGTGAACAACGCACCCGAATCCCACAACTTCAGGTGTGGGAGGAGTCAATCTGCCGTGGATTCTTCTGGTATCAAAGGGATGGTCTGCGAGCGGTGTTCGAACCTCCCGCGCTGGGAGCTCAGCTTCTGCTGAAGAAACTGGGAGACAGAGGATTACGCTCCAATCGCGACCAGGCTGTAGTCCAGCGTTGCGGTCTGGCCTTCGAGACTCTGCGGCGCTCCCTGCGACAGGGTATCAGTGACAACGAAGTTGGCACTTTGACCGGGATTGAGCGCACCGGAGTAGATGACGAGAGGCGCCGCTGCGAACTGAGCGAGCGACGGAGCCTCGGCTATTGGCGTACAGCCGCTCGTCGTGCATTGCTCGATCGTCGTCGAGACTGCGGATACGAGCGCTGACGACCCCGTTGGCGCAAGTTCGATCGAGATCGACGCTATCGGCACCGTGCCTGTATTGGTCACGGTGAATCCTCGCGACACGCTCATGCCAGGCATGAGATTGTCGATCGCGACCGACGGCAGGGGGTACGTGCCGTAGCTGGATGTGTCAATACCAAGGCTACCCGTGTCTATGTTCACGTTCACCTGCTGCGGGGGTGCCGTCATGGTGCCGGTGGCACTAGGCGCCCCAGGTGGCCCAGAGGCCAGGTGCGCATTGGGCATCCGTGTCGAGCTGGCGACAGCGACAAGCACGACACCGGCCAGCGTCGCAGCCAAGGCGGGTGCGACCCAACGATACCTGTGCCAACTACGTCTGTGCTGCATGAGCCGACGACGCTTTCGTATCCTGCTCGGTGTCGTCGCTGCGTGCCCACCGGTACGCGAGCACCATGCCGACCACGAACACGAGAGTTGCGAGCACAGCGACGTCGAAGCGCCAGTAGCTCGCCCAGATGTAGATCATCCCGAGGTAGGGAATGTTGGCAACGACGTGGTACACCTGCCCGGAGAGGCGAGCTGCCCACGGATCAGGAGCACGGTTCGCCAACCCCTTCGTCTTCACGATGGCCCCAAAGGCGGTGCGATGGATCGCCACCACCTGGTGTACCACGATGCCGTTGAAGATGTTCGATGGCGGTCGGTACGCGATGGCCTGGCCCAGGCGCAGCGCAGCGACAGGCTCAGGGGCCACGTACACGAGTGACCCCCGAGCCCACTCCGGCCTCATCGAGTTTGAGAGAATGACGATGGCATGCGCCCCCAATGCGACGCGAGCAATGATCGAGCCCACGCCGATCGCGCCAACCAGCACGATGGCGAGCACGCCGATGCTGCCAAGCACTCGCCGCATTGCCGTTGCATCAACTAACCGATGTATCCGCCTGTCGGCTGCACGCCGGTGAAGCCGTAGGTCAACGTGTCGGTCAGACCTGACAACGACTGTGGTGCTCCTGCGGGCATCGACAGGTCGAACATCAGGTAGTTCTCGTTGCTGCCGGAAGTGTTGCTGAGCGTCGAGACGTTCAGCGTCGTCGCGCTCGATGCATTCACGAGGCTGGACAGAGGTGTGCTTGGGAGCGCCGTGTAAGTCGTCCCCGAACAGGTGTAGGTCGTCGGCGTGGTCGAGCTGGGCGTCCACGGAACCGAGCAACCCTGCACCTCGAGCTGCAAACCCGAGCTGTTCGTCACCAGCGCGGTTGGGCTCGAGTCCGAAACCCCGAGAGTGATCGCCGAGAACGGCACGGTACCGGAGTTCGTGAGCGTGATCACGCTCTCTGCCTGATCTCCCGGCACGAAGTTCGACACCGACGTGGTGACCGTGTTGGTCGAGCCGACCGTCAGCGACACCGTGGCCGAGTTCACGCTTTGCGTCTCGGGCAACAGCGACGACCAAGCGGAGAAGCCTCCCGTGGCGACCGCCAGGCCAGCGACCAAGGTGCTCACCGAGGTGCCAGCCGCGATCAGCGCTTTGGCTTTTCGAGTCAGAGCCATGAATCTGCGCTTCCTTTCTGTGTCGTGGCCCTGCGATGGATCCATGCTGGAATACTACTGGTCTTCGCAACTGTTGCTCGTGGCTCGCTCCTTTCTGCCGATCAGTTCGGCGTAACCGCGCTCGGGTTCGAGAACCAGAGTCCGTAGACGTTGATCCCGCCGGAACTCGAGCTGGATGATGCAATCTCGATCGTGTAGGTGCCAGGGCCGAACTCGTCCGACCACAGGTTGCGAAGACCGCCAACCGTGCTGCCAGCAGCGGCGTGGTAATCAGCCGTGTTGAACACTTGTTGACCGTTCACGCTGATGATCGCCAGTCCGTTGTTCGCGTACCCACCGGATGGCAAACCGTAGGTGACGAGCGTGCTGGCACCTGGGGCGACGGTGAACGTGTACGTGACCGCTCCACCACCACTCGGATCCACCCAGCCTCCGTCTTGTGCGGGTGATGAGCCATACCCAGCCGGATAGCTGCCCGCTGTGCCGCTGATCGACCACCCTGGCTCGAGACTCGTCGTCCCTTGGGCAAAGATCGGAGCGTTCGGCACTTGGTAGGCTTGGCCGTCGTTGAGCAGCACCTGCGGTTGGTAGGTGGGATCCCAGCGGTAGACGCGGGTGTTGAAGTACGTGCCGTTGGCCTCGCTCGGGTTGTTCGTTGGCGCCACCGGCGTCAGCGAGCCGTTGCCCCCGTTGGACTGTGCAGCGGTGTTGTTGTCGTTCGCGCCACCGCCACCGCCACCAGCGATGACGAGCGCGTCCGAACCAGAAGGCGTGCCGGTGAACACCCCCGACATACCGCCACCGCCACCGGAGCCATCGCCGCTCGTTGGCGGCTGACCACCGCCCCCAACGAGGACGTCGAGTGTGGATGTGCCAGACGGGATGGGCACGATTGCCGTGAGGAGGTCGCCACCGCCGCCGGTGGTGTTGCTCACCGTGCCACCTGCACCACCTGCACCCGCTGCCGTGATCAGGGCGGTGCTGGTGCCACTCGGAACGACTACCGTCTGCAGGTTGCCGGTGTACGAGAACTGCTGGCTCGCAAGTACCGTCCCCGTGCTCGAGTAGAACGTGATGTCGACGTAGCCGTTGGCTCCCGGGCCAGCCGTTCCACCTACACCACCTGCGCCAGGCTGGTCACTCACGTTGGTCGCGCCGGGGGCGACGTAGCTCTGCCCACCTTGACCACCGCTGCCAGGATCGGTACCGCTGCCGATCCAGCCGTTGCCTCCGATGCCGCCGACGTAGCCGCCACCGCCACCGCCGCCGCCCCAACCGTTACCGCCGGCACCACCGCCGCCGTAGCCACCAGCACCGCTGAAGGTTCCGCTGGATGCACCTCCGGCACCGAACGGTGTCCCGTTGTTGCCAGGCAAGCCGTCACCAAGGCCACCGCCACCGCCGTAGCCGGTACCACCGCCAAGGCCGTCGCTACCGCTGTTCGGTTGGTCGCACTCGGGCAGGTAGGGGCCGGTGTAGCCGTAGATCGTCGTTCCGGTTGCCGGAGCGGTCGTGGTGTTGGGTGCCGAGATGGTCTCGGGATCGTTGACGAACAGCGCATCCCCACCGAAGTACGGCACGTAGGCAAAGGTCGTGACGCTACCGACGGCGCCCTCCGCAGGAGCGCTCGGAGCACCCCCGTAACCGAAGATCTGGCCCCAGTTGTCCATGACGCCGTAGCCGGTACCCCCAGGGTTGCGTGCGATCGCAAGGTAGCTTTGAGCTGTTGGGACCCCTGCGCCAGACCCGGGCTCACCGTAGTATGGCGCACCCGCTTCGGCGAGCACATCGCCATTGGAGAGGAGCACCCAGAAGCCGTTGTCGTTCGACGGCTCGGCCACCCCGACGACGCTCACGCCACTTGGCAGGCCGAGGCTGTAGTACGAGCCGCTCTTTGGACCGTTGCCCACGAAGGTGCCGACAGGCGCGGCGTTGCCGAACGGGTAGACGTAGCCATCTTTTGTGACCATCCAGTAGCCCTGGTCGTTCGGGGTGATCGCAGCGCCGACGAACGGCCCACCTGGTGGGGGATTCGATGACGTGGGGCCATTGAAGCCATCGGTATAAGTATTGCCAAGCAGGTTGGAGTTGTACGTGAACACCCCGCCGTCTGCGGCGAACAGGGTGTAGCCGGTGTCGTTTGGGTTCGGCACCAACTGGACGATTGGCCCTTCGAGAACCGTCGTGATCGTGGAGCCCGGCGTGCCACACCAACTCACGCCGTAGGTCGCGGTGTCGCCGTAGTTCGGCGCATTACCTTCTGCGTAGACGTTGCCCTCACTATCGACGACCCAGTAGCCGTACTCCTCGGCAGACGTGTTGGATTTCCACATGCTGGTCGGCTGCGTCTCGTCTGCTGCCACGATGTCGACGATGGTGTTGGTGTGGCCGCATGAAGCCGGAGCAGGTTGCGGTTGCCCGTACAGCCCGGCGTTGTTCTCGGCGTAGATCGTGCCCTGCTGGTTGTCCTCGAGCTCGCCGTCGTTCGGCGTGCTCGGGTTGTAGGCGTAGACCTGCTGGCCGGGAGTGAAGTTGTTGTAGTCCGACCAGGTCGCGATCCAGGCATAGTTGTCAGTCTGGCCGGGACCTGTGAGTGTCGGATCGTTCGAGCCGCCCAGGTTGGCCCCACCGTACTGCGCGACGCTGTAGAGCCCAAGCCCATTGGTCCCGACCTGCGCGACTGCCTGAATCGGATCGCAGGTGTAGTGAATGCCGCAGTAGTTGGGCGGTGGTGTAGGGTTCACGCTGGTCAGCGGGGTCCCGTTGATGGCACCAGCCTGCTGGTTGCCGTAGTTCGAGACCCACTGCTGGTCGGCCACGACGATCCGATACTGGCTCACGCTCGGGCTGCCTGGCACCGTGTAGGTGGTTGCTGTGCCAGGCAGCGTTGCCTCGGTTACCCAGTTGTTGTCGATGTCGGCTTGCACCAGGATCTTCTGCGCCAGCGGCTTGCCGTTGTAGTCCGTGCCGGACGGCGGTGTCCACGACAGCGTGTAGGTCGTGTTCGCGTCGTTGGACGTTACGGTGATGTTGCTTGGCGCAGGAATACCGCTGATGGTCGAGATGCCGATCGCAGGGGGAGTGGCAGTAGACTCCCATCCCGAGTAGCCAATGCTGGCAAACGCGAGCATGGCCGCTGCCGACCCGATGGTAACGGCAAGCGGCACCAGCCTGGCCCGCAGAGGACGTCTCGCCGTTCTCCTCGCTTCGCCCTCCTTGGCGTTGCTGCCCCTGGTGAGCAGCGAACCGAGAGCGAGCGTTGCGCCAGCGGTGCCGTAGCGACCACCGGCTCTCCTACTGCGATGCCTCGATCCTTTCCATGTCCCCATGTCGTGCGCGCCCTCTCTCAACGCCGACTATGTGGTATGCAGGTACTCTAACCGCTTGGCAGTTCGCAGGTCACGGCATCCGTGCGTTGTGGCGCATCGATGGAGCGGCGTTGCCTGGTTGCCGACATCACACTTAGCGATGGTTGGTCAGTATCTAGAAGAGCTAGTTACTGGGACAATCCATGGCCTTCGTCTTCACCACCGTCATCTCCGTGACCATCCGGCCACTGCTCCGGCGAAGACTCGCGTGAGTCAGAAGGCGGTACATCGTCGAGGGTAGTGAACAATCTGTCGTAGTTATCTGGATCGTACCCTGCTGGGCCTTGCTCCGGCGGCTCCTGCACCGGCGGCTCCTGCACCGGCAAAGGCTTGCGTGGCTCAACAGCCGGTGCTTCGTGCGTCGTTGGGGCGGGCGGGGTCGAGGCGACGGTTGGCCCCTGGGTCGTGACGGCCTCGGCCCGGGGCACAGCGGGCCCTGGCGGGGGCGTGGATGGCCCTTGGCCCTTGGCATTGGGCTGCTGCTGCGGCTGCTTCGCCAACGCCTGTTGAATCAGGCTGTTTCGATCCAGTCCCAACCGCTCGCGCAGAGCAGCTTGATGCTGCAGCGCTTTCACACGGTTGTGGGTCATCGCTACTGCAGCAGCGGCGCTCATGCGAGAGACGACGCCGTATTCCTTCGGCTTCTTGTCGCGGTTCTTGTCTGCTTCCGATTCGATCTGAGGTTTCTCGATGCCAGCAGTAGCCCGATACGCCGTCCTTGCAGCTACGAGGCTTGGCACGAGCTTGCGCGCAGCGACGTTGACGTCTTCGCCGATTTTGCCAGCGATCACGCCTGACAGCGTTGTGAGTTTCTTCGTATCTGTGGAAGATTGCTCGTTGGCGTTTGCAGCCGATGCTGCCGCAACCGCACCTGCTGCTTCATTCGCGGCCTGCGCTTCGGCAGCGGCCTGCGCTTCGGCAGCGGCCTGCGCAGCCCCTTGCTCGGCTGTCTCGGCGTTGTCGCTGGTATCCGCGCTGGTTTGCGTATCAGCCGTGGCCTGATCCTTGGTGGCAGCGTCAGCAACCATAGCCTGATCTAGCTGTTGCTCGTTGTCGCTCGTCGCCTCGGCTTCATCCTTCTCCTTGTCCTCATCCCCGGAGCCCGCTCCAGCTGCCAGTTGCGCCTTCGCATCTTGCCCCTTGAGCGCCTTGGTACTGAGTGCCGCGCCAAGCGCACCAGCCGTAGTGGCGCTCGCCAATTGTGCCCCTGCTCCCAGCTTGGCACTCGTACCGGCGAGACGGCCAGCAAGGGCTCGGTCAATCTTGTGAGCCGAGGCAGCCAGCGTACCGACAACACCTTCTGGTGTCGCCAGGTCTTCTTTGGTGGGACGAATCTGCTGCTGATTGATACCACTACTGGTATTCGAGAAACCATTGTAATGTGTGGCGATGCTGTCATGAACTCGAGATGCGAGTGAGATGACGTGGCGCAGTATTCTCGTCGCGAAGACGAGGAACACGATGTCGAACACCATTGCCAGGAACGTGAACCAGGCGTTGGACAGATGATTGGAGCTCGTTTGCGAGATCGGTACCAGTAGGAGCGAGATAGCGAACAAGACAACAAGTACCGACAGCGACTGGGCCACGACACCACCGACGACGAGCTCGAGTGCCACCGCGAACCAGCGTTTCCCCTGACGGAATGCCGCCAGCGCCATGCCGATCGGCAGGATCACAACCCCGAACAGGGAGGTGACCAGGGCGCCGAGCGCCACAGTCACGTACAGGCCGAGCAGGATGCCGATCGGTGCCAGCAGGAGGGTGAAGATGACCGACAGCCCAAAGAAGAAGTTGAGAATCCAGAGGATGAACGCACCTAGGAGCGTGCCAAGAGCGACTCCCCCAACATTGGAGAGCTGCAAGCCAGCCAAGATGTTGTGCAGGCCCGCACTCCAGATGAGGCCCGCAATCGTCGGCCCTGATGAGACGACGTAAAGGCCCACCTCGTAGATGATGCCGCTCGTAGTGAGCGCTACCGCAGCGAGCGTGATCAGCAGCCCCTGCGCAAGCTCGCGACCTGCGATCGGGTTGCCAGCGATGGAGCGCAGCATGGCGCGGATGAGTACAGCGAAGAACGCGCCGATTGCTACGGCGATCGAGATCTCGCGTGCAAGGCCAAGGAGACCCAAGTAGGAACCGGAGGTGAGCAGCGCGACGGTTACATCGTGACCAAGCAGCGACATGGCGATGTAGCCGATGTCCCCAATCAGGGTTGCGATGCCATTGAGAATGTTCCAACCAATCTCGCCTGGGATGTTCAGGAAACCACCTGGCGGCGAGATGTGGGTAGAGCAGATTTCGTTAACCTTGCCGCCCAGATGCACCAGGATCGGCGACGAAGATGAGCACATCTTCTGCCACGAGTTGTACGCATCTTGGATGCTTGTCACGTGCCTCCTGTCCCTGTTAGCAATCAGCAGCCGACTGTAGCGCACACAGTCGGCTGCTGACCGTTCCTGGTGATCCTAGCCAGTTGACCTGGTTAGGGTGTGACTAGTGCGCAGGGAAGAACATATTGAGCAGCACGCCGCTCAGGCCAACGATGAGCAGCCCTGTGATGACCAGCCGTAGTCCGCGATGACCAGCCTGAATCCGCTGCGCACCTTCCTGTGACGTTGCCCCGACGAGGTGGCCGTACAGCCAGTGAATGGGCACCGCAATGATCCCTGCAATGACCATCAGGATGAACACAACGTGCAGCGGAGCGATCACATTCGTCATTGCCCAGTTGAGCAGAGCCTGTCCCAAAGGACCGCCGCTGCTGTTCGTTGCCTGGGAGTACAGTTGACCCACATTCATCGTTCCATCCTCCTAACCCTGTCGTTGACCTACCAGCAACCCTGCTACTTCGCTGCCATCGCAGCAGCATCCTTCAGCACCATCTCGATCTGCGAGACGAGCTCCGGCGGCACGTCGGCACCGTCGGTATCATCGACGAAGCGGTCGCGTACCACCCGTAGTGCTGCATCGCGGCCTTCACGGGATGCGACCTCTGCCACCTCGAGCAGCGCGGTCGCGCTGTCGACGCCGTACCAGTATTCCAGCATCGTCCGCACGCTCGTGAGCAAGGCAGTATCACCGCTACGGCGCCAGGTGCCGAGCGTTGCGGTCACGACCAGATCCACGACCGCCGAACGCAGCACGTCTGCCGTTGTCCGGCCCCACGGCGTCCACCTACCGGCTTCGACACCGAGGATGGTGCCCTGCTCGACGAGTTCGCGCAGCTTGCCGAGCAGGAGCTTGCCGTTCTCGTCGAGGATCTGTGCGAGGTCGAGCGCAACGGTCGCGTCGAACGCCACGGTATCGCCTTCGCCCAGCACCCAGGCATCCCCGACGGCGCTCTGAACCTCGTCGTAGGCACGCCAGAAGACCGGGTCTGACAGGCTCGGGATGCCAACGGCAAGCGCCAGATAGTCCAGCGTCACCGGCTGCATGGCGCAGGCGAGCACGGTGGCGAGCCGCACGGCAAGCGGGGACAGCTTGAGGACTGAGCCATCGGGGGCGCACACGACCGGGCTCGGGTAGCACAGCTTCACCATGAAGCCACTCCCCGTACCCCTGCGGTTGCGCAGCAGCTCGACCACATCGTTGCTGGAGTAGGACACGAAGCCTGCGTTGGTCGTGGCTTCGAGCCACGCAGCCTGGACGAGCGCATGAGTCTCGGACATACGAGGCGGCACGACCTCGAGATGTCCGATCACCGGATCGTCGATGATCAGCAGGTCGGACTCACGGTCATAGACCCAAACCGGCGTGTCGTCCTCGGGCAGGCCCTCGTCGGTGACGAGCATGCCGACGGCACGTGTCGTCCCGATCAAGCGGCGCATCTCCGTGTAGGCGCTTGGCTGCATCGGCTCCAGCGCGACGACGGTGAGCGCCGGAGCTTGCCAGCGCAGACGCACGTCGCTCGGCCTCGCGCTCGTGCCCTCGTTGCCGACACGCTCGGCGTACTGGCGCATCTCGTCGGCAACGAGGAAGACGAGCGTGTCGTCGTCGTCCACTACCACCGCATCGACCCGGGTTGCAAGCTCGTTCTCGATCCCGAGCGACTCCATGCCTCGGACCACCACGGCCTGGAAGGATCGCCAGCTGATCCACGCATGCTCGATGATCAGCGCACGCCACATGTCCGGCGACATGCCGCGCAGGCGCACCACGTGGTCGATCGGTGCCAGCACGTGACGCTGCTGACCGTTGCTGACATTGACCCCCAGGTAGGTGACGTGGCCGTACGCGAGCGCAAGGTTGACCACATCGACGGCCTGTGCCACTCCACGACGGGTGTCGACTCGGTAGTTCATGGTGTCGTTGCCAAGCGCTTCGAACGGCTCCGGCAGCGTCATGGGTTCTGCCAGCGCAATCGTTGCCACGCCGTCGTCGTCGATGGCAATCCAACGCAGGAGCGGTGCGCCGACTGCCAGCAGGAGCGTCAGCGTCTGCTCGGCAGCACGGTAGACGCTGGAAGCCTCCTCGGTCGTCGCGAGGTACGCACGATGCGACTCGTGGAGATCGGCAAGCGCAAGGCGCATGCCGAGTGGCCTGAGCATTCGCTTGCGCCGAACCGAGCGTGCTGCACCGACAGCGAACGCACCGGCCAGCAGCGCGAACGCGGCTGCTTCCTCGGCGGCTGCGGCATCGCGGTGGTGCGCTGCCATGCTCTGGCGCGCCAGCGTCGTGGCATCCAGGTTGATGCTCGGCGCACTTGTCTGCTTGGCCGTCGGCGCTTGCAGCTCGACCGACGGAGCAGCAGGAGTCGGTGCGTCCAGGGTGACGCTGGGAGGGGGAGTGACCGGCGCTTGCAGCTCGACCGACGGAGCAGCAGGAGTCGGCGCGTCCAGGGTGACGCTGGGTGCGCCCACCTGTGGCACGATCACTTCCTGGCCCGGGTAGACGAGATTGGGATTCGCGATCCCGTTGAGCTGCGCGATCTGGTCGACCAGCGAGGCGATCTGCGTCGGCGTCGCCGACGGGCCGAGCTGCTGTGCGGCCACCTGCCACAGATCACCGTCGACAGGGATGGTAACGCGCGTACCAGCAATGGTTGCCGACGTGAGCTGCACCTGCTGTGTCACGGTCGTCGGCCTCGCGTTGCCTGCGGTGAGGAGTTGACGCTGTACCGTGCCGCTCATGTGGAGCGCACCGATCAGCTGCGCGATGGAGAAGACCAGGATGGCAGACGCGCGCAGCCAGCGGACCTCACGAGGTGAGCGGATGTGCTTCGTGCGGTACAGCAAGTACCAGATGCCCGAGACGGCTGCTGCCATCACGAGGTAGATCCACGCGATGAGCATCGTCGAAGCCAGGATCACGCGGATCGCCTCATCGACGACCTGGCCGTTGTTGGCTTTCAACGCAACGAGGACGGCATGCGCATGTCGCACGATCCAGGGCACCAGCTCGGTCACGCCACCGACCGAGCGAGGCAGGATCCGGACGACGAGCACCGGCGTGCCGATGTAGACGAGCGTTGCGCCGATGACGCGCGCAAGCAGCGCCAGGATGATCCTCAAGCGTCGCTGTCTTGGTTGTGCTGCTGTGATGGCAGTCATCACGCCTCCTTCACGCCTCCTTCTGCTCTCCAATCCGCACCGCAGACGCCAATCTGCACAGTTCGTTAGGGATTCGCGACGATCACCTCGCTCGCAGACCCGGTGCGAGTGACCCACACGCCGAGCTGCGGTGCCACACCCACCGCTTGCATCGTGACGGTGCAGCGCACGCCGTCGCGAGCCGACGCTGCGGTCAGGGTGTCACCGGTTCCGGTCGGCAGCACGTAGCAGCTCACGGTGTCGCCTGGTGCCCACTCCGGCCCGAGCGAGCTCTGGAACAGCGGTTGCGCGACTTGGGTGAGCACCGAGTCCGCTTGCGCATACGTCACGACGTGCTGTGCGCCAGCCACGAAGTCCGCGCTGGTGAGGTCGGCGAGGATATTCGCGTTCGACACCGCTTGGGCAACTTCGTCGGCGGTCGACTGCGCAGTCGCCGCCGACGTGATGTACGTGAACACGAAGAGCCCGAGGATGATGAGGAACGCGATCACGAGGATCAGAAACGTCGATCCCACGACCGCAGCGAGACCTGCGTCCGGTGCGAGTGGCTGGTTATCCGGCTGTGACTGCATACGTCTCCGTTGCTGGTACCACAACCGTCGCGTTGACGCCGTTGAGCGGCCACAGTGACGTGCACGACAGGGTTACCGTGACCGACTCTACAACACCTTGCGTGACACCCGGGGTCGCGAAGTGAATAGGGGAGAAGGATATCCCCTGTAAGGAACAGGTGTACGGCGGGTTCTGTGTGCTCGTGACCGGATTGGTCTCGGCAAGGATCTGGTTGGCGACTCCGTAGGCGTTCGACTGAGCATTGGCTGCTGGCTCATGCACGAGCACCGTGGCAATCTGCTCGGCATACGAGCGAGTCGCCATCACGAGCAGCTGGGACGCATCGATGCGCATCACTTCGAGCCAGCCGCTGATCAGGATGATCGGCATGATCATCAGGATCGGGATGTCGGTAAGACCAGCGTCAGCTGCCTGCGGCTGGCGTCTCATGGCGTGCCCCGTCGGGTCGAATTGACGGTAGAGGGGGATGCTGCGGTGATACCAGCGAGAGGCGAAACTGATGCGACTCGGTTCGCACCCGTGAGATCTTCGACGTCCAGCACCGAGAGCGTGGCACCCAGCGGGAGCAGTGGATGGTTGATGTCTGCCTGCCCCTGGACGATAGCCCACTGCAGACTGGTGCCACCAGGAGGAGTGCTCGTGACGTAACCGATCGGCGTACCACCTACTTTGACGCCGTCCGTAGCGACGACTCCTACGTGGACGTCGGTGATGTTACCAAACGTCGGCACACCGTTGAACAACAGCTCGCTCGACTTTGCTGCTGGTGCGGTTGCTACGTAGTGGTCGACGACACCAGCAAGCTCGGCTGTGCCAAGGAACAGCTGGAACCCGTAGAAGATGGCGAACAGCATCGGAACAGCAAGCACGAACTCGATCATCGTAAGGATGATCGCG
>Ga0080006_1176808_pt1 | contig 24616 bp, 27 predicted proteins | sample RS3BMetagenome_FD_69209 | JGI IMG/M metagenome (GOLD analysis project Ga0080006, IMG submission 69209) | Ferric oxide microbial mat and aquatic microbial communities from Rainbow Spring, Yellowstone National Park, USA - RS3B (SPADES... ...
AACCGAGGACCCTCCCGGATTCGACCCTCGAGCCCGGCTGCTTGAAGGAGACAGACGTGAAGCCTCCTGAGAGCCAGCTAACGATGCTCGTGATGCCAAGCCTTGCTTTCCCTCCCTCCTCCCTGACCCAGATATTTCCGTCCGTGTCGTAGAGAAGGTCGTCTGGAAAATAGCAGCCTTCAACCTTCATCGAAGGGACCTGCCCATATATGGGCCTACTCTCTCATACCCGAGCCGTCTGTAGTACTGCCTTGTCCCGACTGCGCTTGTGACGAGAAGCCTCTTCGCTCCGAACCTCTCGCGTGCAAGCTTCTCCATCCTCGACATGAGCGAAGAGCCAAGACCCCTGTGCTGCCATCCTGACTTGTCCCTCTCGCCAACCGGAACAAGCCTGCCGTAGACCCTGAGTTCCCTGACGACGCACGAACCTTCCATCTCTCTCCTGTGCGCCCTCTCTGACGGAGCCCTCATTCTGACGAACGAGACTAGCCTGCCCGTTCTGCTGTACTCGTAGGATCCGAAGACCTCCGTCCCGCCCGAGGCTGCGTAGCTCTCTTCGACGTACCGTATTTCGCCGTCGATCTCATTGGACAGGGGCGAGTCAAGCGCCACCTCCCTGCATCGTATGCACCTGCAGGCGAAGCCCTTCTCTCTCGCTCTCCTGAGCACCAGCTCTCTCAGGTTCCCGTTCTTCACACCGCCGCTTATCTCGTGCGCTGGTATCTCCCTCTGGATTCTCATTATTCTGTGCCACCGGGGGACGTGTCTCTTCATCTCGCTCAGGAGCTCGACAACTGTCTCGAGGTCGTAGGGCGCGTAGAGCCCTGCGTCGGCCATCCTGGAGAGGGCTGTGCCAGGGACGACGAGTGTGGGATAGACCTTCATCATATCGGGTCTGAAATCCTCGTCCTCGAAGAGGCGGCGAAGGTCCTGGAGGTCCTCCTCTGGAGTCGCACCGGGGAGGCCAGGCATCATGTGGACCCCCACCTTCAGGCCAGAGTCCCTTGCGACGCGGATGGCGTTCACCGCGTCCTCCACTGTGTGCCCCCTGTTGCTCAGTGCAAGTGTCCTGTCCCTCAGGCTCTGGACTCCTATCTCAAGCCTCGTGACGCCGTAGCTCAGCATTGTGTCCACATGCCCTGGCTCGCACCAGTCGGGCTTCGTCTCAAGCGTGAGGCCCACGCACCTGTTCCTTGCTTTCTCGTTAAGAGCCTGTGCCTCCTCAAGGGAGGAGGAGACACTGTCGTTGAGACCGTCGTAGACGCCCTTCACGAATGAGAGCTGGTAGTCATGAGGGACAGCCAGGAATGTGCCGCCCTCGATTATTGTCTCGACCTTGGTGACGTCGTGCCCGTTGCAGGAGTACTTCTCCAGGCAGCGCCTGACCTGTGCGCGCGGGTCGAACATGGAAGAGAGGGCAGAGCGCATCCCCGGGCTGTCTGGAAGGTAGCTCTGGGGCGTTCCCAGCCTTGGCCCGCCAGGGCAGAAGACGCAGGTACCGTGAGGACAGGCGAAGGGGGCTGAGAAGACTGTCGCGACAACTATCCCGGAGGCGCTGCGCCTCGGGTGGACCCTCAGCAACTCTAGAAGAGACCCCCTCTCTCCCTCAGGGATGCAGGAGAGGATCTCGGAATTCGAGGGGTACCTGTCGAGACCGAACATTTTTGCAGCCTCCTTCTTGGCTGTGATGAGCTCCGCCCGGGACCTGATTGCGCCCGAGACAAGGAGCTCCGCTATGTGCGACCTCGCCCTTTCGTGGGGCGAGTCTGCAACTCGGCTCACACTCGCATCCAGTTCTGGCCTGGCTTTCTCTTCAGTGTGAACCGCTTCTCGAATGTCCTCTGGTTCCTCACTTTCGGTATCTTTCCCTTTCTCTCTTTTCCTTCCAGTTTCGGAGTCTGTGACCTGACTGTTGGCCGCCAACTAGGCGCTTACCCGCCTTGGTGAATGGAGGCGGCCCGCTCTAGCCGGAGCCGCTGACTCCCGTGGGTTGGCGTTTGTTGACACCTCCTTTTCAGTCCAGCCCCGGTGCGACGGTATTTAGTTTTAACGCGGTGAGCAAAGGGGGCGGAGCTCCGAATAACCTTAAAGGCTGCAGCCGGGCGGGCACCCCTGAAACGGATTGGACAGCGTGTTCCTGCTCGAAACAGAGGCTGGTTTGATACTGGTGGACGGGGGCAGGGTTGTCGACTCGGTCAGGATAGGGGAAGGAGGCCTCGAATCGGCCTACAGCGAGATAAGGGAAAGGGCAAGGAGGAGGGGGCTTGCATCAGTCAAGGTGACGAGCGGCAAGGCTGCCGAGCTGCTGCGGGACTCTGGCATTGCTGTCTCGATTGCGGAGCGGAACGAAGCTGACAGGCTGCAGGCTCTGAAGCTCTCGCTCATGGTGGAGGCCGGGTTCGCGAAGGACGAGAGGGAGGCTATAGAGATCGCGAGGCAGAGAAGCATAGCAGCGGCCGAGGAGGCGATAAGGGAAGCCTCGTCGAGGCCAGACCTCCACCTCGTTCAGGCAATACAGGCTCTTGACGACACGGACAAGTTCCTGAACGTCACAGCCACAAGGGTCTCGGAGTGGTACGGCCTGCACTTCCCGGAGCTGACGCAGATGATGCAGGACAACATCGCACTCTGCAGGATGGTTGTCGACTTTGGTAGGAGGGAGAACTACACGAAGGAGGGCCTGGCTGGCAGGGGACTGAGCGATAAGAAGGTGGAGGCGATACTCACAGCCAAGGAGAGGTCGAAGGGAGGGGAGATATCCGACAGGGATATGGAGAGGCTGAAGTCTCTCGCAAAGCTTGCACTGGAGCTCTCCACAGAAAGGGACAGGCTGAGCACCTACGTGGAGTCTGCAATGAGGAGGATTGCGCCGAACGTGGCGCAAGTAGCCGGTGCAACGATAGGAGCGAGGCTGATGGCAAAGGCGGGAGGGCTTGACAGGCTTGCTGTTCTGCCAGCAAGCACGATACAGATACTCGGGGCTGAGAAGGCACTCTTCAGAGCGCTCAGGACAGGGGCAAGGCCACCGAAGCACGGCATACTCTTCCAGCACCAGGAGGTCCACTCTGCGCCAAGATGGCAGAGGGGGAAGATAGCCAGGACAATCGCGAACAAGGTGGCTATAGCCGCAAGGGTTGACTACTACAGGGGGACGGAGGAGGCGACTCTAAAGGGGAGCCTTGAGAAGAGGCTGGAGCAGATAAAGGAGAAGTACAGGGAGCAGCCAAGAGGGGAGACTGGCTGGCAGAGGGATAGAAAGAAGAAAAAGAGACGATGAGCAGGCTGAGAAGGGGCGGGGGCCGTGGGAGGGAGGCGCTCCTCACGAAGAACCTGGTGCCTGGAAAGAGGGTTTACAACGAGGAACTTGTAGTACTGGACGGGGAGGAGTACAGGACCTGGGACCCGTACAGGAGCAAGCTGGCGGCAGCGATACTCAAGGGACTGCCCGACGACGTGATAAGAGAGGGGCAGAGGGTCCTCTACCTGGGCACATCGACGGGGACGACTGCCTCGCACATTTCTGACCTAATAGGAGAAGGGGGGCTCCTCATCGGAGTCGAGGTGGCGCACAGGGTTGCCAGGGAGTTCGTCGAGAAGGTGGCCAGGCATAGGAAGAATGTGATACCATACGTGGCAGACGCGAGGGAGCCTGGCGCGTACTCGACTTACGGGAGGGTGGACGTCGTCTACTGCGACATAGCGCAGCAGGACCAGACAGAGATAGCGATATCGAACTGCAGGGCTCATCTCAGGGATGGCGGGACGCTACTCCTTGTGGTGAAGTCGAGGAGCATAGACGTCGTGAGGGAGCCGAGGGATGTGTTCAGGGAGGAGGTGATGAAGCTGGAGAGGGAGGGATTCCGGGTGAAGGGTGTCTTAGAGCTTGAGCCATTCGACAGGGACCACGCTCTCGTCCATGCCGTGTACAGGTCAGGGAAGACCCGGCAGCCCGAGCCTGAGTAGCGTCTTCCAGCTGCGCCTTACGAAGCCTGGCATCTCCTCGCCCCTCCTGAGAATGGAGAGGAGGAATGCCCTCGTCTTCGGGTCTGACGGGTAGCCGGAGCCGAAGTCTCCGTACCTTTGTCTGAGCCTCTCGACAGCCCTGTCCCTCTCAACCTTTGCGACGATAGAGGCAGCTGAGACGACAACGTACTCCGAGTCTGCGTGGTGCATCGCAGTCACACGGCACCTCGTCTTCATGCTCTCGACTATGTTCCTCTGGAACCTGGAGGGGACAGTATCGGGCGCGTCAACAAGTACGTGTGCGGCACCCAGCCTGTCTGCGATGCGCGCCATGTACGTTGCCTCAAGGAAGTTCAGCTTCCTGTACCTCTTCCCTGTGGTGACAACGACGTCTATCTCCCCGGGCTGTATCTCCTCCGTGTGGACTCTGTCGCAGAGCCTCAGGACCTCTGTGTACAGCACTGCCCTCCTCCACGGAGCCAGGAGCTTCGAGTCCCTCACCCCGAGCTCCTTCAGCTCGTCCAGAACATCCTCTCTCGCGGACACGCCAGCCACCACGAGCGGCCCGACGACGCATCCCATCGGGAGGCAACGGACTCACCGGTGCCTTCTCCCGGCCTCGTCGAGGCCGCCAACGAGGGCAGCCATCCCGCATTCCATGAGTCTGTCAGTTTAACTAGCTTTCGACCGGCGGAGTGCGTCAAGGAGGAGAGACGAGAGGCTCTCGGGCAGCGACTCCCTGTTGTCGAGCGTGACCTCCTCCTGGTAGGCAGCGGAGGACTTCAGTGCTTCAAGAAGGTCGTCCTTCAGCCTGCCGTGGATCACAGCAAGTATCGGCTTCCCTGAGCTGGAGACGAAGGAGACGGCCCTCTTCAGCTCGGGGCTGAGGAGCTCCATCGGCCCGACCTCGTCCACAACTATGAGCTCTGAGAGCCTTGCTGCGTCTGTGAGCGACCTCACCGCAACGGTGGAGAGGTTCTGAACGTTCACCCTGTACCTGCCCAGCCTTGGGCCGACAGTTGCTGAGATCGACGCAAGCTCGCAGCTCTCCCCGTGTGTAAGGTCCTCGAGCGTGAAGCCCACCCTCTCCCCCCTTACGCGCCTCTCGACTGTGACGAAGCCGCCCACGATCACTCCCTCTGAACGGAGTTTGAGGACGACCCTCGATACAACTGTCGACTTCCCTACGCCGGGAGCCCCTGTTATCAGGTAGATTGCCAAGCCGTCTACCCCGCTCTGAGGCGGCTCAAAAGGATGAGAGTGGGCCCCCTCTCTCAATGTTTATCCAAGCCATGCCTGGCGTGGAGGCTGTGAAGTGGTCTCAGGTGGTTGAGGGCAGGACGAGGCTGACAGTCCCTTACGAAAGCCTTGGTGTGAGGGAGCCACCGACGACGCCGGTATTCTTCAACCCCGCTGCCTCGGTGAACAGGGACGTCTCTGTCGCTGTGACGGAAGCAACCGATGGGAGGAGCTTCTGCGACTCACTCTGCGGAGTCGGGGCGAGGGGTGTGAGGATAGCGAGGGAGGTGCGCAGGCGTGTCACAGTGGAGCTGGTTGACTTCAACCAGCTTGCACTCCGTGCAGCGAGAAGGAATGCCTTGCTGAACGGGGTGGAGGAGAGATGCAGAATAACGAGGAGTGAGGCCAACAGCTTCCTGTACTCGAGGTTCAGGAGAGGTGAAAAGTTTGACTATGTGGACGTCGACCCGTTCGGGACACCAGTACCGTACTTCATGGGGGCTGTGAGCGCCACCTCAGACGGCGGCCTTGTCTCATTCACAGCAACGGACACGGCTGTCCTCTGCGGCGTTCACAGGGCAGTCGCAAGGAGGAGGTACATGGCCGAGCCAATGAACAACCATTTCTGCCACGAGACAGCGCTCAGGATACTCTTCAACTCATGCAGGAGGTTCGCCGCCTCTCTCGATATCGGGCTGGAGCCAGTCGCCGCACACAGCACGAGGCACTACCTGAGGATATTCTGCAGGGTCAGGGTGGGCCCTTCGCTGGCCGACAGGCTCTCCTCTGGTGAGGGGCACGTGGCCTGGTGCCCCGCGTGCGGGCGCACTTCGGTGTCAGGAGGGGTGGAGTCGAGGTGCGCGGAGTGTGGCTCGACGCAGAGGTCGGCCGGCCCCCTCTGGGTTGGCGAGATGGCCGACATGAATGTAGTCAGGAGGGCTGCTGATTTCGCAAGGAGGAGGGGTATGAAGGCGGCCCTGACCATACTCGAGAGGCTTGCTTCCTCTGCTGGTCTCCCTCCGTTCGGGTACAGCGTTGAAGAGGCTTGCTCCAGGGCTGGAGTGTCGAGCGTGTCTGAGACTTCTGTGGTCGGGAGACTGAGGGAGGTGGGGTTCAGGGCAGAGAGACAGCCGTTTGAGGAGAGGGGAATAAAGACGGACGCGCCGTACGGAGAGGTTCTGAGGGCTGTGAAGCAGCTCTCAGCTGGAAGGTGAGCCCTCGCTGCCGAGGAGGTGCATGACCTCATCCTTCGTCGGGAGGGATATGCCGAAAGAGTTCTTTCTGGAGCCCTCGGCGTAGCCCTCAAGCGTGAACCCGAGCTGCCTGCCCCTAAGGAGCCAGTAGTGGAAGGTGCAGAGCTGGAGCTGCCTGCCGTGGTAGCTCTCGGCCCTGGTGGAGAGGCCCCTCTTCCTGCACTCGGCGCAGACAGCTGGTGTGTCTGTCAAGGCACGGCTGAGAGAGCGGGACAGTACAAGAATGTTGCGGATATACAAATAGCCGGGGATTAAGGGGAGGGGCGTGAACGTGGAGGATAGCAGGAGAGAAATTCTCTACGGCGCAGTTGACATGACTGTAGGCGGGTTTTCCGTGCTCGTCCTCTTCCTTGTCTTCCGCCAGCCTTTCCTGGAGTACGCAGGCATCGTGTCTCTGGGGGCAGGGATTCTACTCTTCGCCCTGAGCCTGGGCAGGAATCACGGACGCCAGCCTGTGCAGAGGTAGTAGAGCTCTGCGCTCTGGCTCCTGCTGGCCTTCGGCTTGACAGCCCTGACTTCGTCGAAGAGGCTCCTGAAGAGAGAGCGTGCCTCGTTTGACCTCTCGCCCTCGAAGACCTTCATGAAGGCAGTGCCTCCGGACTTCAGGACGGACCTGGAGAGCTCAAGGACCCTCAGCGTCAGGTCTACCTGCCTGCCATGGTCTATCTGCCAGACGCCGGAAACGGATGGCGCAAGGTCAGAGAGAACGACGTCAGCCCTCCCTCCGAGAAGTGAGAGAAGGCTCTCCCCGATGGCCGGGTCGTTCACGTCCATCTTGAGGATCCTGGCGTTTCTCTCCTTCAGTGAGATGGGAAGGATGTCCACCCCGACGACAATGCCAGAATCGCCCACAGCCTCGGACGCTACCTGAAGCCACCCGCCCGGCGCGGCACCGAAGTCGACCACCCTGTGGCCCTGCATGATGAAGCCGTACTTCTCGTTAGCCTGGATGAGCTTGAAGGCAGCCCTGCTTCTGTAGCCCCTCTCCCTTGCGAGCCTCCTGTAGAGGTCCCGCCTCGCCTCGTGCAGCCTCATCTCTTGGAGAGACCCTTTGGGTTGAAGGCGTGCGGTAAAAGGTCCCGGGCAGTCGTGTCCGATGAGAAGCCATCCACGCCGCGCCTGAGTACCTTCATCTTCGGGTTGAACTGGACCATCACCTGCCTGCAAGCACCGCACGGCTTTGTGTAATCTTCAGACTCGCCCACTATCGCTATAGCCACTATCTCCCTTTCCCCCTCGGAGACAGCCTTGAATATCGCTGTCCTCTCGGCGCAGTTTGAGAGGCCGTAGGAGCTGTTCTCGATGTTGCAGCCGGAGTAGACCTTGCCGCTTCGCGTCAGAACAGCCGCGCCTATCTTGACTCTTGAGTAGGGAGAGTAAGCATTCTTCCTTGCCTCGCTTGCCTTGCGGACAAGGTTCTCTAAAGCAGGCCGCGTTGACAATCCACACCCCTCAAGCTTTACTTGGCTACCACGGCTGCCTGCTGCTCTGGCTGGGACTGCGCTTCCCTGTGCTCCTTCAGAACCCACTCGCTTATCCAGGGGCAGACGTAGGGGCTTATCTCGCCGTCGATGGAGCACTTCGACTCGAACTGGCATACAATGCAGGGAGCCCTCTCTATCGAGGCCATGTCAGTCGGGAACCTCAGGGGCGTTAGCTTGTAGGTCCACCTGCCGTCCTCCAGCACCTTCACCCTTCCTATCAGTCCCCTTCTCTCTAGCCTGATGGCAAGCCTCGAGCCGTCCCTGCTAGTGAGGCCGAGCTCCTTCCATATCTCGCTCTGCAGTACGCCGTCCTTGCCCCTCTCGACGACAAGCTTGTACACACGCGAGGTCAGGTCCACAAGCTCCTCCTCCGTCCTCTCGACTGGCTCCTTCTGCTTCTCCTTCTTCTGTCCCTTCTGGGACTGCTTCTTTGTCAACTCGTAGCCCCAATCTCCTGCCTGATGACGTAGTTGTCCAGTATCTCCCTGCACCTGTTCCTCACAGTGACCTCTGTGACCTCTGCGAACTCTGCCACCTCGCGCTGGGGAAGATGCTCCCCTATCATTACGGAGGACAGGTAGACGTATGCTGCTGCAAGCCCTGCTGGTGCCTTGCCGCTGGATATCTTCGAGTCGTTCGTCTTCCTTGAGAGCGTGAGAGCCAGGTGCTCAACACGCGGGTCTATCTTTGCAAGGTTCACAAGCTTTGAGATGTACTTCTCCACAGACGGGGGAGGTACATAGTCCTTCTCCACCTCCTTCAGGACCAGCCTGAAGTACCTGGCGACGCTCCCCTTCTCCATACCGGCTGCCCTGGCGATCTCCTTGAGCGTCCTTGAGACGCCGCACTTTCTGCATGCAAGGTAGACGGTGGCGGCTGTCATTCCAAGTATGGATTTGCTCTTGGCGACCTTCATCCTTGCCGATGTCCTGTAGATCTGGGCAGCCGTTTCAGCCACGTTGTCAGGGAGGTTGAGCGATTCGCAGAGCTCGCTTATCTTTGAGAGAACGTTTGACAGGCCCCTCTCCTCGCTTGTTATTGTCCTTATCCTGCTCTGCCACCTCTTCATCTTCTCCACTGTGGCCCTCATCGCCGGGTCGAGAGACTTGCCGTGTGAATCGCGCATCGTTGTGCTTATCTCTGTCGTAAGCCCAAGGTCGTGCAGGGCAAGTGTTGTGGGGGAACCGACGCGTACGCGCTTGTTCTTCTCCTCCAGGTCCATTGCCTTCCATTCTGGACCCTCGTCTGCCGGTGCGTAAGTCACGTACCCGCACGTTGGGCAGACCTGTTCCCCCTTCTCCACGTCTCCTATCAGCCTGTTGCCGCAGACGGGGCAGTATGTCCTGAAGCTGTCGTCCCTCTTCGTGTTCCAGAGGCTCAGCTAATTCACCCCTGGACGAACACCCTGTCGCCCTTCCTCCCGAGCCTGCTTGTAACGGGAGCCACTGAAGCGTACGGTGAACTCACGGGGCCAATGAGCTCAACCACCCTGCCCAGCTTCCTTCCCCTCTCGTCGAGGAGCACAGAGCCGACACCCACCCCCTTCGAGACCTTGACTATCAGCCTGCCGCTCTTTGCCTGATGTAAAATCGCACCTGCCTCCTGCAACACAGAATGAGGACGACCACCAGCCCACCTATAAGTGTATCTGGGTTTGCCTGCCAGGTGTGGGATTGCCGGGTGGTTCACTGCGAAGAGCGGACCTTCTGCTCCCTGCCGCGTACGGATGAGAGCTCCTTCGCTATCCTGACAACAAGCTGCTGCTTCGGCTTTGACTTCTTCACTGAAACGTAGCCCGACTCGCGCCAGGCTGCCCTCGGGTATCTTGCCTTCTCAGGCTGGGGCAGAAGGTTCAGCTTTGAGCATGCCTGGACAAGCTCCTCGAGCCTCGGCCCCCTGGTGGCGAGGCTTAGGGGTACCCTCCTTCCCTCAGACCTCTTCAGCTCAGAGTTGAAGTACTCGAGCCAGACGACGTACCTGTTGTAGTCCTTCATGCCTTCTCGACGAGAACAGCGTTCACGACGCCATCGTCGGTTGGCTTCGAGGTGACGCGTGCCTCGCCAGCCTCTGTTTCTATTATCGCACCCCTTGTGATGACTCCTCTCCTTTCGTAGTCCCTGTTCGCCGGGCTTCTCTTCACCCTGATTATCTTCGACCTGGTCACCTTGCCGTCAGGACCTGCAACGTTAGCGAAATCGATTGAAACGAGGCCGTGGGAGATGCTCCCTCCCCTTCTCCTCGAGGGGCGGGCTGACTGCGGGCCGACGACCGGTTCTATCGGGTAGCCATCCCTTTCGAACGCTCTCCTTCCCCTGCTCTGGTGCCTCTTCCCTCCTGTCGGCTTCCTCTTCACAAGGTTCTCTATTGGCTTCAGTTCAGCGCACCGGAGCCTGTCGCCCGCGCACAGGATATGTTAAGCCTTTCCGTATCCAGGCCACGCAGGGCCTGCGAGCAGTGCGACACAGACGTCAAAGGGAGAGCTTCCTGCTCTCAAGCTGCTTCTTCATCAAAGAGACATCTGTGCTCAGGCCGAAGTACTCGGCGAAGCGGGCCGTCGTCCTGTAGACCCTGCTCCTTCCCTGCCTCTCGCTCATGACGAAGCCAACGTCCTCGAGCTCCCTCAGGTGCTTGTATGCTGCAGAAGACCTCCTGAGGACAAGCTCCGACCCTGAGATGGGCTGGAAGTAGGCTATGTAGGAGAGAGTCCTGAGTGCCGCCTTCGAGAGCAGCGGCCTTGTTGCGAACCTCTTGGCCACGCCGTTGTATTCCGGCTTGAGCTGCATCGCGAACCTAGGGCCTGGATACTCGACAACCTCGAGGGCGCGCATCGATGAATTGACAGACCTAGCAATGTCGCGCGCTATCGCAACAGCCTTCCTGAGGGAGGAGATCCCGGCTGCCTTTGCGAGCTGCTCAGCGTCGAGAGGCATGCCAGCAGCGTAGAGAGCAGCCTCCACCTTCGCAACTGCGTCACCCTGCGTTTCACTCAAGCTGCCCCACCGACACCACCAGCGCGTCTTCCTCCCCTTCTCCCTGGTTTATCACCACCTCGCCGTCGTGCGCGGCGAATAGGAGAAGTATGAAGACACGTGCTGCGTCGATGGGGCTGAGGCCGCTTATCAGCTCGGAGAGCAGAGCCTTCCCCGTTGGCCTCAGCCTTTCGATAAGTATCTTCCTGAATTCTGAAAGCATTCCCTGCAGGGATATTATGTAGTCCTCGATATCTGGAGGAGGCAGCTCCGCCACAGGGAGAGGTCCCTGCTCAGACCCTGGCTCCTGCTCAGCCACTATCTGCTCGAGTATCCTCGTTAGCTCGTCGAAGAGCTCCTCTATGTTTGTCGAGTAGACCTCGTACCTGAATGGCATCACTATTATCTGCGGGGGCTCGTTAGCGTCGACAAGCCTCCTCTGGAGTCGCAGCTTCTCGAAGAGGAAGAGTGTCTCAACCTTTAGTCTGTATATCGTTGCTGAAGAGAGAGCCGCAGTCCCGGCTGCCCTCAGGTCTATTATGTCTGACTTCGCTATCGCCTGGAGAAAGAGGTCGAGTAGCTCTGAGAGGTTTATCTCCCAGGGGCTCTTCCTCCTGGCCAGGGAAGGGTCGACAAGGACGTTGAGCGGGGGCCTTGAAAGGAGGGAAGTATCAGCCACGGTTGGCAGCCACCTCCGCTGGCTTGTAGTGGACCACGTGTGATATTCCCCCAGCCGCGTACACACCGTATGTCATATCGCTCCTCGCTATGAAGACGTCCCTGAGCGTTATCGCTATTATCTGCGCCTGGCCAGCCCTCTCCCTGAAGAATTCGGCCAGGTTACCTGAGTTCACAGCGTCGAGGGCAGAGTCTATTTCGTCGAAGAGATAGAACGGGTGAGGCTGGACACCCTGCATCGCAAGGATCAGAGAGACGCCGCAGACTGCCTTCTCGCCGCCGCTGAGTGACACAGACTCCCAGGCCGGCTTCGCTCCGAACCTGGCCATGAGCATCAGGCCTCCAGAGAATATGTCGTCTGGATTCTCCAGCTCGAGCCATGCCTCGCCTGATGTGAGCCTGCTGAATATTGCCTTGAACTCGGCGCTTATCTTCTCGAAGGCGGAGATGAACACCTTCCTCTTCTCCCGCTCCACGCTTTCTATGAAGCTGATTATCGCATTCCTCTCCTTCTCAAGCTCGTTGTGCCTGACAGACAGGGACTTGTAGTTGGTGTACATCTCCCTGTACTGCCTGTCTGCTCCCCTGTTCACAGACGTGACGACCTCCTGGTACTCACTCTCGAGCAGTGAGAGAAGCTCCTCGCTCGACTCGAAGACCTCAAGCTCCTGTGAGAAGCCAAGCATCCTGAGGCTGCCAAGCGCCTCCTCCACCTTCTCCCTTGCGCTCTCCACCTGGCTCCTGAGGGAGAAGAGCTCCCGCTCTGCGTTAGAGGCTGCCCTCACGGCCGAATCCCTCTCCTCCTTGAGCTTCTTTAACCTCCTCTCGAACTCGTCAAGCACAGGCTGGCTCTTTCTAGAAGACTCCTTCAGCTTCTCTATCTGGGACTCGAGCGCCTGCTTCTGCTCCGTCAGCTCCCTTATCCTCCTGGGCGCCTCCCTCACGAACTCCTTTGTAGACTGGTAGTCCTCCAGAGCAGACTCGAGGTCCAGCCTGTTCTCCTCAAGCGTCCTCATCAGGACGTTCTCCAGGTTGCCCTTCTCCCTGCTGAGCGATAGGTTCACATCCGCTATCCTCGTCCTGAGGTTCTCCATCTCGCTCGATAGCTCCTGCTTTGAGGCAATTATCTCTGCGAGCATTGAATCCAGCCCAAGAGAGTTTGTCGCGGCTATGAACTCCTGGAGAGACTTGGCCTCGTTGTTCAGCTCGTCCCTCTCAGCGGTGAACGAGGCGAGCCTTTTCTCGAGCCTCTCGACGACCTTCGCCTGCCTCATGTACTGCACGTTCATTGACCTGAATATCGACCTGTACCTGCTCGACATCCTGCTTATCGTTGTTGCCTCAGCCTTGAGAGAGGCGACGGTGACTATCTTCTTCACCCTGTCCTTCATGAGGGACCTGGAGTCTTGCTCGATTGCCTGGAGCTGGGACCTCCTCTTCTGTATTGCTCCCTTGAGAGCACCGACAGCCTCCTCTATCTCGCTTATCCCCTCTATATTCTCGAGCCCCTCCATTATGTTAAGGACTATCTCCTGGTAGCCGTAAGAGAATGCCCTTCCGCCAGGCTCGAATGTCTCCCCGTCCAGTGTGACGGACTTCATCCCCTCCGATGCAAGTATGAAACCAACAGCTTCTGTCTCCACGAGGACTGTGTCGCCGGCGAGGAAGTTGAGAAGGCCAGTGTACTTCTTGTCCGCCTTCAGGACTGTTGACAGGGGCCCTATCACTCCTGCCGAGCTCTCCACGTCGACAGCCTCTGTCCCATCGACTTCGCTAAGCGGTATGACGCTGAATGCCTTGGCCCTGAGCCGCTTCGCTGCCTTTATCAGCTGTGTCATTGCACGAAGGTCCTCCACTATAAATGCGCCAAGCCATCGCCCGAGAACTGCGTTAACAGCCCTCGAGTACGCCTGAGGGTAGCTGACCAGATGGCTTAGCCTGCCCACGTAACCAGGTACGCCGCCGCTCTCGCAGAATTCCTGGAGCTTGGCCTGGCCTGTCCTCTCGCCCGCCAGGCTCTCTGACATCTGCCTGAACGCCTCCTCCTTCGAAACCTCGGCTGTTGCCTTCTCGAGTATCCTTGAGGCCTCGTCTATCGAGGCGAGAAGCAACTCCCTCCTCTTCTCTATCTCTGAGAGGTTGGAGTCCAGGGAGCTGAGCTCCTTCGTTGAGCCCTCGTACAGCTCGAAGAGGCTTTTGGTGTTGGAATCGAGCTTGTTCAGGACCTCCGCGTAGCCGTCGACCCTAAGCTTCAGCTCCTCCAGCCTCTTCTTCTCTGCGCTGAGCGAGGCGGCGACGCCATTTATCGAGATTTCAACGCCGTTCAGCTTCTGGGAGACATCAGCCAGCTTAGCCTGGACGCGTGCGACCTGCTTCCCCCTCTTATCGATCGTCTCCCTGAGCTCCTCCTCAGCCTCAGTGAGCAGCTCGAGCTTCGAGCTGAGCTCGGAGTACCTGCCGTCAAGCTTCTCAAGCTCCGCTGTGAGCTGCCTGACTGTCGCGCTGCTCTGGTTCACCTCCTTCTCCTTTGTGGCAACTATCTGCTTGAGCGAGGGTATCTGCTCGTTCTCGAGGCTTGCAAGGCTCTGCTGCGAGTCCCTGAAGTCCTCCTCGAGCGCCTGAAGCTCGTTGTCAACCTGGGCGAGCTGGAACTGCAGCTCTACATGGCTTGCGCCGCCCCCCTGCACCACATCGACGATGAACTTCGTCCTCTCAGCCTCAACCTGGGATATCTTCCCCTCAAGCTCTGAGACCCTTGAGTTCAGCTCCTGGAGCCTGGACTCCATCTCCTGAGCCATACCGCTGAGGGCTGAAACCCTCTGCCTGAGCTCTCCGATGCGCCTTGATGTCCTGACAGCCTTCAGCCAGTTTATCTGCTCCTCGAGCAGGTTGAACCTTACCATGTCGTTTCTCTGTGAATCGAGGCTGTCGAGTGTACTCTTCATCTCGCCTATCCTAGCCATTGCCACCTCGAGCCTCTGGTCAGCCTGGCTGAGCTGCCTCTGCGCCTCCGCCTTCCTCTCGTCGAACTTCGATATACCAACGACCTCCTCTATCATCCTTCTCTTCTCCTCGGGTGTGAGGTCTGCCACGCGTGTGGCAGCACCCTGTGGGATGATGTTCAGGCCTCCTGGCGAGAGGCCTGCAAGGTCGAGTATCTCTGTCAATGTGCTCCTTGTTGTCTTCCTTCCGTTGAGGTAGTAGACGTTCTCGCCGTCGTCCCTGAGCTCACGTGTCACTGTAACAGTGTCAGAGTCAAGCGGTATCGCCCTGTCTGCGTTGTCGAAAGTTATGGTCACCCTGCAGGAGCTAGGTTTCTGGAGGGCGGGGGCCTCCTCCTCCTTCTTCGGGTCGTAGATCAGCCCTGTGAGCCTCCCGTTCGCGGCTCTGAGTTGCTTCGGAGAGTTCTCCCCGAGGGCGAACATTATGGCGTCCGCTATGTTCGACTTACCGCTCCCGTTTGGCCCTGTGATGACGGTGAATCCCTTCTCGAAGTTGACCACAACGGAGCGGGGGCCGGAAGACTTGAACCCCTTCATCTCCAGCTTCCTTATGTAAGTCAACAGGCGGTGCTCCGACTGCAGGGCAGTTCGGTGATAACCAATATAAGCACTTGGTTAGAAGTTGATGACAATTGAGTCTCTTCGCTGAGAGGCGGAAGAGGGTTCTGTCACTCGCTCGTGGGAGGCAGGTAGTTGCAGGGACGAGCGTGAACACTTTCTACCTGACGGACTTCTACGGGGCTGGTGTATCGATAGTGAGAGAGGACAGGACAGTGGTAGTCACGAGCAAGCTTGACGAGGAGAGGGTGAAGGAGGTTGGAAGAGAGGTTGAAGTTGTAGCTGTGAAGAGGTGGGCCGATGTCTGGAAGAAGGTTGAGGGCCTCCTCGGCAGAGGAGAGGTGCTTGTCGACTGTGAGACTGGCCTGAGGGGAAGGAGGTTCGTAAGGGACGCGGGTCTCTTCAGGCGGGCAAGGATGGTGAAGGACAGGGAGGAGGTCAAGAGGATAAGGAGGGCGTCTTCAGGGATAGACAGGGTCTTCGAGGCCCTCGAGGGCGCGATAAGGCCTGGGAGAACAGAGTGGGAGGTCGCGAGTGTTGTGATGCGCGCCGCCACAGCGGAGAGGCTCACACCAAACGGATTCGACGGTGCCCTCAGCCCCACGATAATAGCGTCCGGCGAGAACGGTGCTCTGCCGCACGCGGAGCTTACGTCAAGGAGGATAAGGAACGGGGACTTCGTAATAGCCGACCTCTCGTTCAGGTACATGGGATACAACTCAGACGCGACCAGGACTTTCGCTGTGGGGACTGTTACTGCGGAGATGAAGAGGAACTACGCCGCGGTCCTCGAGTCGCAGCTCGAGGGCCAGGACAGGGTGAGGGAAGGGGTGAAGTGCTACGAGATTGACAGTGCTGCGAGGACGGTACTGAGGAGGCACGGCTTGGAGAAGCTTCTCAACCACGGGATAGGACACGGAGTTGGAATAGAGATACACGAAGAGCCGTTCATAGGGAGGAAGAACAGGCACGAGCTACTGAAGGACGAGGTCTTGACAGTGGAGCCGGGCGTGTACCTGAAGGGAAGGTACGGGGTGAGGATAGAGGACACTGTGAGGGTAGGGAGGAGATCAGAGCCACTGACGCACTACACAAAGGAACTAGTCACGGTGGGGTAGCCGACCTCTGCAAAGGAGACGGGGCTAGCCCTCCTCCTTCCAATCTCGAAGACGTCAACCCTTGGCCTGGAGGGCCAGTCTCTGAGCGAGCCTGCAACCTTCTCTGTGTCCTCCTCGTACACAAGAGCGTGGACAGCATGACCTATCATGTTCTGGCTGGCGGCAATCGCACCCCTTGACTTGGCCACAGCCACGAGCTTCTCAACCTCCGGGGTCATGAGGCCGAGACTCGACGCGAACCTCTCCCCCTCTCTTGCGAGGGTCACTATGTCTGGGTCGCTGAGGAAGCGCGAGAGAGCCTCGTCGCCGAGCGCCCTTATCCTGAGCCTCATCTTGCTCGATGATAGGGCATCCCTCTTCACTATGGGGGCGAGCGACGCTGTCACAAGCCTGATTCCCTCGGGGACCTCGACGCCGACGAAGCGCGCCACTCCAGGGGCACCTGCTTCTGATACTGCACCTGCCCCGACAGAGTCGTAAATTGCAGAAACTGTCCCCAGCCCTGTCATCGAAATTATTTCTGCCTCATGGGCAAAGTATGCCAGACTCTCCTTGGGAAGGCGCAGCCTGAGCGCCCTTCCCAGTGCGTAGACCGCTGAGAGTGAGGAGGCGGCACTTGCCCCGAATCCGTGCCCGACCGGGACCTGCGTCCACTGCTCAAGCTGGACAACGCTAAACTCTGCATGCAATGCTTCCAGCATGAGGGAGAGGGCGAGCCTCGTTGTGCCTGCGTCGTATGAAGGGTCGCCATCAACGACTACCCTTACCTCTCCCTGTCCCCTCCCCTCGACCACAGTCAGCCTTGAGACCACCCCTCTGTCGAGTACAAAGCCGCCGCCTGTGGCCCCGATGTGAGTGTAGTCAGAGTGCTTGTCTGTCGGGATTGATATATCAGGTACGCTGAAGAAGTTCGATATCGCTGCTGGGGCGAAGGCCTCGGCTACGCTAGCTCGCGTCCTGCCTCACCGTTAACCTCTTTCCTGCGACGACGCTTGCCACGGGCCCGAATATCACTACTATAACAACGGCGAGGGCGAAGTAATTGGGCAGACCAGGCCAGTTGCCAAGGAACGACGGGAGAAGTAGGAAGAAGGAAGCGCCAATCGCAACGAGGAGTGCTGCCGAAGCGAGGAGAGTTGCTGCCTGCCTCCCCAGGTTGTCGGTGGACCAGGCGGGCCTGTAGGCCACTATCTTGGACCTGCCGAACATGGGCTGGACCGCACGCATGAGAAATGGAACGCCCACTATGACTGCAGGCACAGCTGTCGTATCCCAGAATACAGTTAGGCCTAGGATCAGTGCCGAGGGCAGGGAGAGGAAGAGGACGACAGCCGTGGCAGCTATCAGGTTCCCGAGCGTGACGAAGGAGACTGTTGCAGCCACGAAGCCAGACCAGGAGCGATACCTCTTAACGAACCAGCCGAAGAGCAGGAATGCGACGAAGTTGGCCGGGACACCGGCTACGAGGCTGAGTATGGGAGTCGTCTCGCCAAGGGGGGTAAGGATTGCCACGTCACCGATGAACGTGCCGAGCCCAGCGCCTATTGCGACTGAGAGAGTGTCTGAAACGACAGCGAGAAAGGCGGGCAGGAAGACTCCAACTAGCAGCTGGCCGACGCCCCAGGGCGTAGGTATGTAGGCCGTTATCCCCTTGCCAACAGTGTAGAGGACGGCTGTTATCGCCACGACGGCCACCCTTGTCGAAAGACCAAAGGTGGGCTGAACCTCGGAGGACAACGGCCCGAACATGCTGAGCCAGACATATCAATATATCCTATAATTTCTCTATATATATAGTGAGACCTTCAGCCGCCCGAGCTTGCCGAGTCGCGCCACTCGAGAATCCTCCTAGCTATTCTGGCGTGGACCGCGTCCACGAGACTGTCGTCAAGCCTGACAGCGCCCTTCCCTTCCTTCCTTGCTCGTTCGTATGACCTTGAAACCTCCTCTGCCCACTCTATCTCTGCAGTGGTGGGGGAGAATACCTCGTTTGCGACCTCGACCTGTGACGGATGGATGACCTGCTTGCCTGAGAAGCCAAGGGCGCGGGAGAGCTCTGCATCGCGCCTGAAACCGTCCATGTCGTTCAGGTCGAAGAAGACGTTGTCGACTGCGTCTATCCCCGCTGCAGCTGCATGCACAGCTATCTTGCTCTTGACGTAGACGTTTCGCATGTACTCGGAGACGGACCCGCCCACTGAGAGCGCGAAGTCCGCTGCACCGTACGCCACCGCCACCGCTCCCCTCGAGGACACGACTCTATCTATTGAGACAAGACCCATGGCCGTCTCGACTATCGGTATCAGCTTCTTCCCCGTCTGTGACCAGACGCCTGATAAGCTGCCTTCTGCCTTCGGGACGACGATCGCATCAAGCCTCTCAAGCTTCCGCATGATGCCGAGTTCTGCTTTGGCCCAAGGTGATGAAAGAGGGTTGATTCTGACGCAGACCTCCCTCCTGCCCCAGTCGAGCGAAGTCACGTAGTCCGCTACATCGCTCCTCGCTTCCTCCTTCTGGTCAGGGGGAACAGCATCCTCTAGGTCTAGGATGACAGAGTCGCACTGTATGGTGAGTGACTTCATTACCTTCCTCCTGTCGTTCGCTGGGACGTACAGCTGGCTCCTCCTGAGCACGGCGTCTTATGAGTGGTGGCGATAATAAACGTGGAGCCGCCCTCTATTCAGTACCCGTCTTCTGGGCCCTTCCAACGACTGTGGTGCCGATGACAGTCAGCAGGTTAGTAAAGATTATGACGAATGTAGTTATCAGGATGAGCTGCTGCCCCCCCTGCACACCAAACTGGAGTATTGTGGTCGCCAGCACCGCAGGTGTGAGACCCTGCGCCATGCAGAAGAATATGAAGTCCCTGTCGCGCTGGCTCATCTTCCTGTGAACGAGCTCGACGGAGACGAGCCTCGAGAAGACAAGAACAGCGATGGCTGTCCCGCTCAGGACGTAGCTGCTTACAGAGAAGAAGGCACCGACTGAGAGCTCAAGACCGAGGAAGACAAGGAAGAATGTTCTGAGGAAGAAGGTTATCTCGTCCTGGACAGCGCTGAGGTAGTTGAGCAGAATCGAGGAGACATTAAGCCTTGCATCAGGGTTGCTCGAGACAGAGCTCAGGTTCCTCACTGTGAGGGCGAAGACAAGGACAGAGAGTACTCCGCTGCCCCCGGCGAGGGAGACAAGCCAGTAGACGAGTATCACGTATCCGAGTGTGGCGACGTAGAAGTACTCTGTGTTTCCAAGTAGGGCAGCGAACCTGACCCAGAGGAGGCTGAGAAGGACGCCGCCGACTATTGCAACAGAGAGCTGAGAGAAGAAGGTCTGCGCGAGTGGCCCGAGACCGGACAGGCCGAAAGGTATGGAGCTCTGGTATCCGCTGAGGAGAGCGAAGAAGAGTATGATCAGCACCATGGAGTTGTAGACAGATTCGAGCGTGAGGCTCTCGGTTATTCCCTTGGAGGAAAGAGCGGCAGCGATGTAAGGTACGACGACCATGGTCGTCTCCCCGCCAACGATCGAACCGAGGAAGAGAGCCTCGTAGCCACTGAAGCCGAAGAGAGCTGTGAAGACATAATACAGAAGAAGGATGCTGAGCGCTATGTATAGAGTTGACCTAGCGATCGAGGAAGCGCCGTGCTCCATCAGCCCCCTTATGTCGAGCTGAATGCCCACGTTGAATAGTATCATTATGAGCGTCAGGCTGCTGAGTAGTGGGGCAAGAATGTCCACCTCTCTTGCAGGAAGTATACCGAGCATGTTGATTAGGAGGCCAACGAAGATGAGGAATATTGTTACCGGGACGCCCTTCCTCTTCAGGAGGAGGTTCCCGAAGAAACCGATCAGTGTGATCGCTGCCACCACGAAGAGTTCCGTCTGGGTTGCCGAGGGCGACACGTGAACCCGCTCGATTGAAGCCTACCAGAGCCGGGTTATTAAGGCACGGAGTGACTGCGATAATGAAGACCCAGGTCACACTCATATACCGTATGAATTGCGCTGGACTGGGCCCGTAGCCTAGTACGGATCAGGGCGTCAGCCTGCGGAGCTGGAGGCCGTGGGTTCAAATCCCACCGGGCCCGTTATATCCAGATTTTCTTGACTTCGGTAAAATGAGGATCGTCGGTAACGCAGGGGAGATTGAATCGTTTGGCGGTTGCCATTATTATCGAGTCTGCCATTGGAATCCTCAGTCGATGGCTTATTCGCGCACCCTCTTTGGCGATCTGGGAGGTTACATCTATTATTTCGAAATCGCGATCTATAACGGTGGAGCGCAGCCTCGCTACTGATTCTCCTTCGTTGGCAAGTGTCAGCCTGTATACCTCGTACACAGTAATAGAAGAAGCATATCTGGACTTCGCCTTGTCGAAGAGTGATTTCAGCCTCCTGACGACCTCGCCGTTTTTGGCCGTGAAAACAGCCCAGAAATAACGTGTCTCGAACAGCACTAGCTCTCTTCTCTCATTCTGTCAAGTTGATTGGAAGCTTCTTCCTTGCTCAACTTCGAGGTGCCCGCCAAATCAAAGAGAGATGGAACCTTCGTGAGAATCACCCTGTTACCCTCCACTTCTACCCTCAGTTTTGACCCCTCCTCGATTCCAAGCATTCGCCTGACCGCCATTGGGATGGTGGTCTGCCCGCGCCTCGTAACGATAACCTCCTTTGCCATGACGGCGGAGAACCAATTCCTGATATTAAAGCATTCCTGAGTCGAACGCGCTCCTACTTTAGCCGAGGTCTGACTTGAGTATTCCACAGCACTAATTCGCCGGGGAAGGCGGGAGGGCAGCCAGCGTCGGAAGGGTTACTGCCAGCCACTGGTTCAAATTCCACCTGGCCCGCCATTCTGCAATCTTAATGAGGTAATGAAAACGCTTTAACGTGTGTGAAGCCTAGGTGCAGCTCATCTGGAGATGCCTCGGCTGAAATTTTTCAAGAGGAAATGTTATGCCGCAACAGCTTTTGCACCCACGAAAACTGTCCATGAATGATACCGATGTGGCATTCAATGAATTTATCGATGACAAGTCGAAGGGACTTGTTCTATTCCACGATCACCTCTTGGGAAGAATTGGCGGTCTCGCAATATTCTTCATTGGGCATCAAAAAGAGCTCGATTCTCTCCAAGATGATAGGGCAATCAAAGGCTGGGACTTGCAGATCTTTCCTTTGACTTTCATAGAGCTTCCAATCGAATTTCTCTATCGGACAGATTTTACGCTCGGGGTCTACCGAGGAAGAGGATTACGTGAATTGTACGCGGAATATGCTGGAAGTAAATACCCAAAGAACGTGGATAATCATGTGGAGGGGGATTCTGACTCGCCAAGTGATTCGGTCTAATTAGATTCTTTTGTGATCTTGCTCTGTATGGACGCTGGGATCGGTCTGCAGCCACAGTACCTTGCATGCGCTTTGTGCCATTCTATCTTCTGTTGCAGTGTCGGGTTCTTGGGCATGGGGTTCTTCTGATGCCATACCGCGTTGACTTTACGAAAAGAATGGTTGCGGGCCCGAAGGGACCTGGCAGCGTTCGGTACCGAGTTCTTCTTCATAGCTAGTCTGCGATAATCCTAGCTCCCACAATTATAAACACGCGCCGGTCGAGGCTGGGTTTAACCTACACCAGTGGTGACAGATATCGGGTAGGCAGAAAGGGAGAAAACGTCGCAAGATTGAGCAAAAGGAGAACTGGGATGGCAGATAGAAACGCGATTACACGCCGATATGAACAAAGTCTATTGCCGTTTCTCTAAACGTGCATCTTCGTGTACACGCCCAGCTTCGGAGCGCTGGGAGCATCTGTCAAGCCCTCTCCCACAGCATCAGGTCTGCTGTGAGGGGTGCATGTATTCATCTCTGATCTGCTGCAAGCAGGCGTCAGCGCTCAGTGCAAAAGGTTGGCAGCTGTTCTGTGATTCAGCGCGGCTTCCTCCTTCTGACACTCGAACCCCAAAGCAGGATCGCCAGCAGCAGTGCAAGGGCAAAGAAAGTGGCCAGGTTAGCGTAGTCCACAGACTGGACTATTGAGCGCCAGTTGGTCGAGAGGTAGACGCCCGCATAGAGAAGTAGCGCGTTCCACGCAAGGCAACCAGCTGCAGTGTAGAGCACGAACCTTCCAATCCCCATCCTTGCCATCCCAGCGGGGAAAGAGATGAGAGTCCTGAAGCCTGGTATCAGCCTGCTGATAAGGACGGCCGCCGGACCGTACTTCGCGAACCATGACTGGACGGTATGAAGCTGCTCGGCCTCAATCAGCCTGTGTCTCCCCACTGCGAGTGACCCGCCCTTCACGAGCCTGTAGCCGATGAAGTAGTCAACAATCGCCCCCATCACACCGGCCAGGGTTGTCAGGAAGAGCACTGTCCAGAAGTCAAGCACTCCGCGGGAGATAAGATAGCCAGAGAAGGGTAGTATCACCTCGCTGGGTATGGGAAGTGAAACACTCTCGAGAAGCATGAGCGCAAAAATACCGTAGTAGCCAAATCCTGAAACAGTCTGCACAACTCCTCCGACTACAGCCTGTGAGAGAACGGCGAGCTGCGGGAGTGCACCCACAAGCCTGTCGAGTGTGGCATCCTCGACAATGTCGATGAACGAGAAGAAGAGGACGAACACAGCTGCAGCGGCAACTGCAAGGATGCCAAGCCGCAGAACAAAGCGTGAGACATGCCTAGACCTCAATGCACCAGGGCACAAGTCGGCACAGCAATAAAGGGTACAGAGAGGAAGATACGAACCTTTGTACAGCACTTAGTTCTCCGACTGAGGAAAGAAGGGACATGCCGACGGTATTCGTATCATAAAGCCGATTTCTGTCGCGAACCTCGCTGCTAACACATATTAACGTGCATTGATATACGAACATCAGCACAAATTTGGGCGGCGTAACCATAGTCGACACAACACTAAGGGAGGGGAACTGTTCAGATGCCTGGGTCTCGACGCTAAGCTGCGTGTTGCCTCGATAATTGCTGAGCTCGGCGTTAGTAGAGTGGAACTCACTGTGCCGTACAGGCGGAGGAGCCAAGAGGGCGAACAGGAGGCTGCTCGAGGGAAGAGACGAAATCGAGTTCACACTTCAGGTCTACGGCAGGCTCATCGATGAGTACGAGCGCTCAAGGCAGAGGTGGCTGGCAAGGATGGCCTGGAAGGAGAGCGACGGGACGGTTGGCACGGGTGAGGCTGCAGGATGCAGCAGTAACTTCGTCGCTTAAATAGAACGGGCAATCGCGAGCGTGACATGGCCAGTGTGGAGAAGTATCTCAACTACATAGGCGGGAAGTGGGTGGAGTCAGAGGGCGGCCAGACGTTCAGGATAAGCAATCCTGCCAACGTCAACCAGGTGCTAGGGGAGTTTCAGCTCTCCACGAAGGAGGACGCGAGGCATGCTGTCGATGCTGCAAGGCACGCGTTCGATTCGTGGAGCAGGACTCCTGGGCCCAAGAGGGGAAGTGTGCTTTACAGGGCAGCGGAGCTGATCGAGCAGAACCTCGATGACTTCGCAAGGACAATGACGATGGAGGAGGGGAAGACGCTCGCGGATAGCATTGCCGAGGTGAAGAGGGCGGTTGACATATTCAGGTTCTACGCAGGGCAGGGCAGCAGGCTCAACGGGAGGACGTACCAGTCGTCACAGCAGAACACATTCGTCTACTCTGTGAGGGAGCCAGTCGGTGTGGTCGCGCTGATGACACCCTGGAACTTCCCCATAGCCATACCGTCGTGGAAGATAGCGCCTGCCCTCGTTTCTGGGAATGCTGTCGTGTTCAAGCCTGCGTCGCTGACACCGCTGATCGCAACAATGCTTGTCAGGGTGCTCGAGAAGGCTGGGCTGCCAGGCGGGGTTCTCAACCTTGTCACTGGGCCTGGAGGGACTGTTGGAGAGGAACTGACACTCAACGAGGGAGTGGACGCGATATCGTTCACCGGCTCTTACGAGGTCGGGTACGGGATACAGAGGGCAAGGGCGAACAGCGGTAGGATTGCAAGGATACAGCTTGAGATGGGAGGGAAGAACCCCGCCATCGTCCTGCCTGACGCTAGGCTGGAGGATGCCGTGGAGATAGTTGCGACAAGCGCGTTCCGTCTCACTGGGCAGGCCTGCACTGCTACAAGCAGGGTGATAGTGGACAGCTCGATAAAGGAGAGGTTCAAGGAGATGCTTGTGAACAGGGCAAGGTCGTTCAGGCTGGGCAACGGCCTGGAGCAGGGCGTCGAGATGGGCCCTGCAGTTTCACGCGCAGAGCTCGAGAAGGACCTCAGGTACATAGAGGTGGGCAGGAGCGAGGGGGCAAAGGTGATAGCAGGCGGTGGGAGGCCTGCGGACGAGAGGCTCGCCTCAGG
>Ga0080006_1257647_pt1 | contig 24565 bp, 20 predicted proteins | sample RS3BMetagenome_FD_69209 | JGI IMG/M metagenome (GOLD analysis project Ga0080006, IMG submission 69209) | Ferric oxide microbial mat and aquatic microbial communities from Rainbow Spring, Yellowstone National Park, USA - RS3B (SPADES... ...
GCGACGCAACGCATCCCTTCGCGGGGACCATGACGGCCCACGCCGCGCAGGCATGCGGCGACCTGCGGATACCGCACCTGGTACTGGCCCGCCCGGGATGGGATCCGGGCGCCGCTGTTGTCGTCGCATCGGACACCCAGGCGGCACGAGTCGTTGCCCGGGAAGGATATTCGCGGGTCTTTCTCACCACCGGCCGATCGGGTGTGCAGGCCTTCGCCGACAGCGACGCCTGGTTTCTGATCCGCACGGTCACCGAGCCCGACCACACCCTGATGCCGCGCCGGTGCGACCTGCTCTTGTCCCGGGGCCCGTATCGCTACGACGACGAACTCGCGCTGTTGCGCGAGCACCGCATCGACGCCCTGGTCACCAAGAACAGCGGCGGCGACATGACCCGGGCGAAGCTGGACGCCGCTGCCGCACTGAACATCACGGTGGTGATGGTGGCGCGGCCACCGCTGCCGGCCGGCGTACACACCGTCGGCGGGGTCGACGAGGCCGCTGACTGGATTGCGGGTTTGCCGCGGTGACCGGCGCGACCCAGTGTCGCCGGCGGCCGCCGAGCGTGTAACCACGGCGGCCCCGCCCGGCGTGTCGCCGCCGTGAGTGCACGTTCGACGGCGGGAACCGCCGGATACCGCGAAAACTAACCGGTCAGGTCCTCGCGTTCACTGTCGGCTTCAAGGTCGGCCAGCAGCGCCTCGCGGGCGCGCGCGACGCGGGACCGGATGGTGCCCACCGGGCAGCCGCACACCGCCGCGGCGTCGGCGTAGGGCAGGCCGAGCAGCTGGGTGAGCAGGAGGGCTTCCCGCTGTTCGGCGGTCAGGCTGGCGATCATCATGTTCACTTCGACCAGGTCTTCGAACCCGCGAGCGGGACGGGCACCGCGGACCACATGCTCGGGATCCGCACCGGCTGCGGTGCGCGGTCGCGTTCGGGCGTGGCGAATATGGTCGGCGACCACCCGGCGAGCAATCGCGAGCAGCCAGGTTCGCGCACTGGATCGCCCGGAGAACCGCTCGATGGCGCCGATCGCGCGCAGGAAGGTTTCCTGAGTCAGATCGTCGGCCGTGCCCGCGTCCGACAGATACGTGACGAACCGCCACACGTCGTGCTGAGTGGCTCGGATGAAAGCCTCGAGCGCCCGTTCGTTACCGCCTGCAGCCGCCAGGGCCAGCGCGGTAACGGCCTCGTCGTCGCTTGACGCGGTCATGGACAACCACCTTCGTTTCGCGGCCCGCAGTAGTCTACGACGGACTGTCGTAGAGTTTGCGGGGGGGTGGAAGGACGATCGGTTGATGGGCCAGAGATGACCGCGCCGTCGACCGGTGGGAGTCGACGGGGGGGAACCGTGGACGAACGCAACGTCGATTTCGCGCGGCACGCGGGCGCCGACGCGCTCACGCGCCACCAGCAACGCGAATGCCAGTCCCAGCAGCAGGGGCACGTGGCTGGCGATGCGCGACGCGGTCACCTCGCCGTCGAGGGCGTCGACGATTACGTAGCTGAACAGCGCCACCGAATACGCCCCGGTAATTGCCGCGACACCGATCGCGGCCACGGGCCAGATGCCCGCCGCGATCATGGCCAGACCTAAAGCCAGCAGCCACGCGGTGGACTCGTGCATCAGGTGCTCGCCCGACATCGCCCCGTGCGTGTGGGCCGACACCATGCCGAAGTCCACGCCACCGATCTGGGCCGCCGCGATCGCCACCTGGAACGTACCGACGCCGATCAGCCCCCAGCGCCGGTAACGCGACCGCAGCGTGCGCATCCAGCGGTTGCGCGTGTCAGCGTTGCCCTCGCCGACGCTCGCCAAGATTTTGTCGGCCAAATCCGGTGCCTGGCCCCGGTCGATCGAGGCGAGTCGACGAGTCTGCACGGCCGCGCCGATCAGCCAGGCGCGGCAACTGCGGCACGTGTCCAGGTGGGCATCGACCTGCTGCGCGAGCACGTGGGGATGCTCGCCGTCCAGTCGCGCAGAAAGCGCCTCCCGCGCAACGTCGCACCGCATCCCTGCATCGTTGCGCATCGCGGGTCCGGGCGCAAAGACCGCAAAGCCGGTCGGCGGTAGTCGCGGGCCGGAAGCGTTCAGCGTCTCGGGTTTGCCGGGGCGGCAGCCGGAACCGGTGCGGACGAGCCTGCCGGCCGCATCACACTGACCGGCGGCCGCCGAAACCGTGCCCCCGCCCTGCCGGTACCGCTGAGCAGCGCGGGCGCTGACTCGCCGAATACGTCTGTCTGACAGGCCGTTTCTTCCCCGGCCTGCGCATCGCGCCGCTCACGCCGCCCTGATACTCGACGTGCGCACCGCGGATGCCACCCAACGCCACGTCGGCAGCTTTGCGCCGGCGACAAATACCGTGGGGGGTATGGTATACATATTGCTGCGGGATCGGGTCGAGGGCGCGATTTCGTTCAGTTTTGTGCCGGAAGGCCGCTATTCGCAGGGCCGAATGGCCCTACTGACCGCGGCGCACGGGCGTGAGAGACTCCGTAGCAGGAACGGTGGGCCACGCGTGACACGAGTGAAAGGAAACGCAAGTGTTGACCTTTCTCAAAAGGGCGTGGGTGCCGCTCGTCGTGGCGGTAGCTGTTGCCCTCGGCGGTGTCGCCGTTGGGAAGCTTCGCGGCGCTTTCGGCTCCGAGGCGATATTCACCGCAACGGGCAGCAGCGCCAAGCCACTCGAGCCCTCCCATATCAAGCGGGTGGAATACGAGGTTTATGGGCCCGGCGACGCGACGGTAAGCGTGAGCTACCTGGACCAGAATGCCCAGCCGGAGCAGGCGAACTTCACCAGCCTGCCCTGGACGTACACGATCACCACGACGGTGCCGGCCGTGATCGCCAACGTGGTGGCGCAGGGCGACAGTGACAAAATCGGGTGCCGCATCACGGTCAACGGTGAGGTGAAAGACCAGCAATCCTCGGACGGACACCACGCCCAGACATCGTGCTTGGTGAAGGCCGCATGAACGCCGCCAGCCACGACAGCGAGGCCCGTCCGAAATTCATGCGGTTCGTCTACCGGTTCGCCTGGCCGATCATCATCGGATGGCTGCTGCTGACCGTCGCCTTGAACGTCCTTGTGCCGCCGATCGAATCGGTCGCCAGACACCATGCGGTGACGATGTCACCGAAAGACGCGCCGGCGATGATCGCCGCGAAGCGCATCGGCGAGAAGTACCACGAGTCGGACTCCGACAGCATCGCGATGGTCGTCCTCGAGAGCACGGGAGAGCTGGGGGCGGAGGCGCGCCGTTATTACGACGGCCTGGTGCAAAAGCTCCAGGCCGACACCAAGCACGTGCAGCACGTGCAGAACGTGTGGGGAGATCCGCTCACCGCGGCGGGAGTCCAGAGTAGAGACGGCAAGGCCGCATACGTCCAGCTCAACCTTGCCGGCGACCAGGGCAGCACCCTGGGCAACGAGTCCGTGAGAGCAGTGCGGGAAATCGTCAACCGGTCAGCGCCCCCGAAAGGGCTCAAGGTCTACGTCACCGGTCCGGCACCGCTGACGACGGACATGAACGAGGCTGCCGACAAGAGCATGTTCACGATGATGGGTGTGACGGGCGTGGTCATCATGATCATGCTCTTCCTCGCCTATCGCTCGGTTAGCACCGTTCTTCTCGTTCTTGTCATGGTTGGCTTCGAGATGGGCACGGCCAGGGGGCTGGTCGCAATTCTCGGGAACTACGACCTGCTGGGCTTTTCGACGTTCGTGGTCGCCATGTTGTCCTCACTGGCGATCGCGGCCGGGACCGACTACGCGATCTTTCTCATCGGTCGTTACCAGGAGGCCCGTCAGGCCGGCGAGGACCGGGAGACCGCCTACTACAGCATGTTCCGCGGCACCTTCCACATCATCCTGGGTTCGGGGCTGACCATTGCCGGGGCCACTCTGTGCCTGCACCTGGCGCGGCTGTCGTACTTCAAGGCGCTGGGCATTCCGTCCGCTCTGGGGCTGATCGTCGTCGTCGCGGGCGCGCTGACCGCAGCGCCGGCCGTCGTCGCCGTGGCCAGTCGTTTCGGTCTGCTCGACCCGAGACGGATGATCAAGACACGAGGCTGGCGGCGCATCGGCACCGCCACCGTCCGCTGGCCCGGGCCGATCTTCGCGACGTCGCTGCTGATCGCCCTCGTCGGGATCATGATCATGCCGAGCATGAAGCTCAGCTTCAACGACCGCTTCTACATACCCGGCGACCTTCCGTCCAACGTCGGATACGAGGCCGCAGAACGCCATTTCAGTGCTGCCACGATGAATCCGGACATTCTCATGATCGAGAGTGATCACGACATGCGGAATACCGGCGACATGATCATCCTGGACAGGCTCGCCAAGGACGTCTTCCGGTCGCCGGGAATCGCGATGGTGCAGAGCATCACCCGGCCACTGGGCGGCCCGATCGAGCACACGTCGATACCGTTCCAGATCAGTGCCCAGTCGATTCCGATCCAGGAGAACCTTCAGTTCATGAGGGATCGGACAGCCGACATGCTGAAGATGAGCGACAACCTCGGCGCCATGATCGACTCGATGCAGCGCATGCAGGCTCTGCTGGGCAAGATGAGCGGCACGACGCATCACATGGTCGGCGACCTGCGCGATATGCAGGCGACGCTGAATGACATGAGAGACCACCTGGCGGACTTCGACGATGTCGCGCGGCCGTTGCGCGGCTATTTGTACTGGGAACAGCACTGTTACAACATTCCGGTGTGCTGGGCGACGAGGTCGTTGTTCGAGTCGATCGACGGTGTGGACAAGTTCAGCGACAACATGAGCACGCTGATCAAGGACGTGGACAACATCGACGCGATCATGCCCCAGATGGTCGCCGAGTTCCCGCCGATCATCGCAGTAGCGAAATCCATGCAGGGCACGCTGCTCACGATGCACAGCAGCTTTTCCGGGCTGGTCACGCAGATGGCCCAGATGACCGACACGGCCAGTGCGATGGGCCAGGCCTTCGACGCGTCCAAGAGTGGCGACTACTTCTACCTGCCGCCGGAAGCCTTCCAGAATCCCGACTTCCAGCGTGGTCTGAAACTTTTCCTGTCGCCGGACGGCAAGGCCGCGCGCTTCATCATCACCCACGCCGCGGATCCGGCAACCCCGGCCGGCATTTCCGCGGTCGAGCCGGAACTCGCCGCCGCGCACCAAGCGGTGAAGGGATCCACCCTCACCGATGCGCGGTTCTACCTCGCCGGGACCGCGGCCATCTACCGCGACATCCAGTCAGGCTCCCAGTACGACCTGCTGATCGTGGGCATCGCCGCGCTGACGCTGATCTTCGCGGTGATGGTGATCATCACCCGCGCGCTGGTCGCATCGCTGGTGATCGTCGGCACGGTCCTGCTCTCGCTGGGTGCTGCCTTCGGGTTGTCGGTGCTTGTCTGGCAACACATCTTGGGTCTGGATCTGAACTGGATCGCGCCGGTGTTCGGGCTGATCATCCTGCTCGCCGTGGGCTCGGACTACAACCTGCTGCTGGTGTCACGGTTCCAGGAGGAAATCGGCGCCGGTTTGCGGACCGGGATCATTCGTTCCATGGGCGAAACCGGCGGGGTCGTCACCTCGGCGGGCCTGGTGTTCGCCTTCACCATGATGTCGATGGCCGCCAGCGACCTGATTTCGATCGGCCAGGCCGGCACGACGATCGGCCTCGGCCTGCTGTTCGACACCCTGATCGTGCGCTCGTTCATGACGCCGTCGATCGCCGCACTGCTCGGGCGCTGGTTCTGGTGGCCGCTGAAAGTGCGCCCACGGCCCGCCAGTGAGATGCTGCGGCCGTTCGGTCCGCGCCAATTGGTGCGTTCGCTCCTGCTGGGCGAGGAGGCGGACGCGATAACCAGGCCCCAGAAAGTGGACGACACGGGCTCGCACCGGCGGGACGGTGAGGAATCCGTGACGGACGGCATGACGTATTCGGGCGTCGACAGTTCCCGCGGACCAAGCGCCCGGTAACCTCCGGTTTCGGTCAGATCGGGTAATGCCGAGGAGTGAATACCCGATCACCGGAATCCTCGGTGTACCACTGGGTTTGTGACGACCCGATGATGAGTAGGCAGCGCATGTCGACGTCGGCGGGGTCGAGGTCGGCCAGGCGCACCACCCGGACCTCTTCGTCAGGCCCGGCGACCGGCCCCGACACCGAGCGGCCGATCACCACCGGCGTGCCCGGTTCCCGGTGGGCCAGCAGTATGTCGCGCATCGCACCGACCTGCCAGGTTCGCGTCTTCGACGCGGGATTGTAGAGGGCGAGCACCAAATCGGCGGCTGCGGCGGCGGCTAACCGCGCCGAGATCACCTCCCACGGCTTGAGCCGATCAGACAACGAGATCACCGCGTAGTCATGGCCCAGGGGAGCGCCCACCCGACTGGCGACCGCCTGCGCGGCCGTCATCGCCGGGATCACCCGAACTTGCACCCCCGGCCACTGTTTAGCCTCCTCGAGGACGGCGGTGGCCATCGCAAACACGCCCGGATCACCCGATGACACCACCGCCACGGCGTGCCCCTGCTCGGCCAGCGTGCAGGCCAGCCGGGCCCGGGCGGGTTCGTCGGCGTTGTCGCTGGGGTGGCGGCGCTGACCGGCGCGGGCGGGGACGCGGTCCAGGTAGCCGTGGTAGCCGATCAGATCGGTCGCGGCGGCCAGCTCGCGCCGGCTCTGCGGTGTCATCCATGCGCTGTCGCCCGGGCCCAGGCCGACCACCGCGACGGAGCCGACCCGCGCCGACTGCGGTGTGAGCCGCCGCCCGCCCGGCACCATGACCAGCGAGAAGTACGGCACACTGTTTTCGTCGACGTCCGCGGCGGGCAGGATGCGTTGCCCGGCCGCGCTTGCCCGTTCGACGTAGAAGGCGTCGTCGAGCTGTCCGGATGCCGAAAGTGCTTCGCGCACCGCGCGATACGAGCGGCCCAGCTTGAGGATCACGGCGGCGTCGGCGTCGGCGAGCCGGCGGGTCAGCTCGGCGACGGGCAGGGTGCCGGGCAGCACCGAGAGCACCTCGTCCCCGGCCACCAGCGGTGCGGCGACGGCTGCCGAGGCCGCGCTCATCGACGTCACGCCGGGCACGATGACCGCGTTGAACCGGTCCGTCAGCCGGGTGTGCAGATGCATGTAGGAGCTGTAGAACAGCGGGTCGCCCTCGGCGAGCAACGCCACGTCGCGACCGGCGTCGAGGTGCGCCCCGATCCGGCGGGTCGCCTCGACGTAGAAGTCCTCCAGCGCGCCGTCGTAGCCGCCGGGATGGTCGGTGCCCTCGGTGGTCACCGGGTAGACCAGGTGCTCCTCGAGCTGACCGGGCCGCAGATACGGCTCGGCGATTCCGCGGGCGATGCTGCGGCCGTGCCGGGCGCTGTGATAGGCGACCACGTCCGCCTCGCCGATCACCCGGGCGGCCTTGACGGTCACCAACTCCGGGTCGCCCGGTCCCAGGCCGACTCCCCACAGAGTCCCCCTCCGGGTCCGTCTCTGGGCGTCCTGGGCGGTCATTGCGCGTCGCTCGCGATCGCGTTGACCGCGGCCGCGGCCATGGCGCTGCCGCCGCGACGACCGCGCACCACCAGATAAGACATCCCGCGCGGGCGCTCGATGAGCTCCTGTTTCGACTGTGCCGACCCCACGAAGCCGACCGGGCCGCCGAGCACCGCGGCCGGGGGCGCGACCCCTTCGTCGATCAGCTCGAGCAGCCGGAACAGCGCGGTCGGCGCGTTGCCGATGGCCAGCACCGCGCCGGGCAACCGGTCGGCCCACAGCTCCACGCCGGCCGCCGAGCGGGTGGTGCGGCGGCGCGCCGCCAGCTCGGCCGCCCGGGGGTCGGCCACCAGCGACACCACCTCGTTGTCGGCGGGCAACCGCGTTTTGGTGATCCCGGCGGCCACCATCGACGAGTCGCACAGCACCGAAGCGCCGCCGCGCAAGGCGGCTCCGGCACGAGCGACGACGTCGTCGGTGTAGGCGATGTGCTCGGCGACGTCGACCTGTCCGCAGGTGTGGATGAACCGGACCACGACCCGTGCGACGTCGTCGGGGAAGCGCGTCAGGTCGGCTTCGGCGCGGATCGCCGCGAACGACTGGCGGTAGATCTCGGCCGCGTCGCGGATGTAGTCGAGCACCCGCTCACCCTAATTGCCTGCTCGGCGGTCAAAGCAGTCGATACCCGTCGCCGGTGGCGACCTGCACCTGACCCGTCACAGGGCTGCCGCACGCCCGCTCGCAGCCCACGAAATGGCGGTGCACACCGGCATCGGCCCCGAGCGACGCCGCGGCGTCCGCGCGGACGTCGGCGGCCGAACGCGCGCAGCCGGGGCTGCCGGTGCACGCGCTGACGTTCAGCCAGGGGGAGTTCTCATCGAACACCAGGCCGAGTGGCGCCAGCACGCGGAGCGCGGCGTCGGCGACGGTCTCGTCGAGGTCGCACACCAGCACCGACCGCCAGGGGGTGATCACCAGGGGCGCCTCGATGGCCGCCAGGAATTCGGCCATGTGTGCGGGCAGCACGCCCAGCGGCAGCGCGGCGCCGAGCGCGACGCGGCCGTCCTCCTGGTCGATCCACCCCACCGGCCCCTTCGTGACCGCGGCAAAGGATGGCGCACTCAATTCGGCACCCGGGAGAAGACTCGCAAGGTCATCCAATTCGTTGACACGCCAAGCGCTTCCACGGATCTCAAGGAAGCGTGCCGCGACGCTGACAAGCGTATCGACCACCTCGCTTACCGCCAGCCGGATTCCGGCATCGTGCCCGGCGAGCAGTAGCGCACAGCCGTCATCGAGCACGTGCACGCCGACATCGGCGCCCAGGCCGGAGACGTCGGCGCGCCCGTCGTCGAGGCTGAACCAGAACCGGCCACCCAGCTCCGCGAGCGATGGCTCGGCGCAGATCGCCGCGTCCAGCTCACCCACCCACGCGCGCACGTCGTGCAGCCCGCCGGCGCGGCCGGACAGCGGCGACGCAACGATGTTGCGAGCCCGCTCGTGCGTCACCGACGGCAACAGCCCCGCGTCGGTGATCTCCCCGGCGGCGGCGGTTACGTCGGTGATCCCGCGCAGTTGCACGTTGCCGCGGACGGTCAACTCCAGCGTCCCCGACCCGAATTCCCTGGAGACGCGGGCCAGCGCTGCCAGCTGGGCGGCGGTGATCATGCCGCCGGGCAGCCGGATCCGCATAAGCGCGCCGTCCGCGGCCGGATGTACCTGCAGTGTGCCCGGGCAGGCGTCGGTGTCGCGGGCTCTGGTCACGTGTCCACGGTACGGGTCGTCCCTCTTGCACCCAACGTGCATCCACTGCGAGATTTCGGTGAGTTTTTCGCACTCAGTGCACGTTCGGCGCGGGTATCGGCGACGCGCTTACACACGGTGCACCCGGCCGCCGAGGTCGCCGCGCGGATCGCAGCCACACTGCGGTACGAATGAGGGGTGGCTGAGCCGACCATCCTGCTGCTGTCGACGTCCGACACGGACCTGATCAGCGCCCGTTCCAGCGGCAGGAACTATCGGTGGGCCAACCCGTCGCGCCTGGTCGATGACGAGCTGCCCGGTCTGTTGGCCGACGCGTCGGTTGTGGTGATCCGCATCCTCGGCGGTTACCGCGCCTGGCAGAGTGGCATCGACACGGTGGTCGCCAGCGGGATCCCTACGGTGCTGGTCAGTGGCGAGCAGGCGGCCGACGCCGAGCTGACCGGCCTGTCGACGACCGCGGCCGGGATCGCGGTGCAGGCGCACATCTACCTGGCCCACGGCGGGGTCGGCAACCTACGCCAACTGCATGCCTTCCTCTCGGACACCGTGCTGATGACCGGCTTCGGGTTCGCGCCTCCCGAAGTGACGCCGACCTGGGGTGAGCTGGAGCGCCCGGACGCCCGCGGCACGAATGGTCCGGCCATCGCGGTGCTCTACTACCGCGCGCAGCAGCTGGCCGGCAATACCGCCTACATCGAATCGCTCTGCCGCGCGATCGAAGACGCCGGCGGGCGGGCCCTGCCCCTGTACTGCGCGTCGCTGCGTACCGCGGAGCCCAAACTGCTGCAACGGCTTCGCGATGCCGACGCCATGGTGGTCACCGTGCTGGCCGCCGGGGGCCTCAGGCCGGCCACGGCGGCGGCCGGCGGTCTGGACGACAGCTGGAACGTCGAACACCTCGCGGCCCTTGACGTCCCGATCATGCAGGGCCTGTGCCTGACCAGCTCCCGCGCGAACTGGAGTGACAACGACGACGGGCTCAGCCCGCTCGACGTGGCCACCCAGGTCGCGGTGCCCGAATTCGACGGCCGCATCATCACGGTTCCGTTCTCGTTCAAGGAGATCGACGACGACGGGCTCATCTCGTATGTCGCCGACCCGGAACGCTGTGCGCGGGTGGCGGGCCTGGCCGTGCGGCATGCGCGATTGCGCCACGTCGCGCCGGCCGATAAGCGGGTGGGCCTGGTGTTCTCGGCATATCCCACCAAGCACGCCCGCATCGGTAACGCGGTGGGGCTGGACACCCCGGCCAGCGCGGTCGCGCTGCTGCGGGCGATGCGCGATCACGGGTACCGGGTGGGGGATCTGCCTGGCGTCGAATCAGGCGACGGGGACGCCCTGATTCACGCGCTGATTGAACGCGGCGGACAAGACCCCGACTGGCTCACCGAAGGGCAACTGGCCGGCAACCCGATCCGAATGCGTGCCAAGGACTACCGCGACTGGTTTGCCACCCTGCCCGCCGAACTCACCGACGCGGTGACGCGGCATTGGGGACCACCGCCCGGAGACCTGTTCGTCGACCGCGCACGCGACCCCGAAGGCGAAATCGTCATCGCCGCAATGCAGGCCGGCAACCTGATCCTGATGGTGCAGCCGCCGCGGGGGTTCGGAGAAAACCCGGTCGCCATCTACCACGACCCCGACCTGCCGCCCAGCCACCATTACCTCGCCGCCTACCACTGGCTAGACGCGGGGTTCGGGTGTCACGCGCTGGTACACCTCGGCAAGCACGGCAACCTGGAATGGCTGCCGGGCAAGACGCTGGGCATGTCGGCGGCCTGCGGATCCGACGCGGCACTGGGCAACATGCCGTTGATCTACCCCTTCCTGGTCAACGATCCCGGCGAGGGGACCCAGGCCAAGAGGCGGGCGCACGCGGTGCTCGTCGACCATCTCATCCCGCCGATGGCGCGAGCCGAAACCTACGGCGACATCGCCCGCCTCGAGCAGCTGCTCGACGAGCACGCCGCCGTCGCCGCGCTGGACCCCGGCAAGCTGCCCGCCATCCGCCAGCAGATCTGGACATTGATCCGGGCCGCCAAGATGGATCACGACCTGGGGATGACCGAAAGTCCGGCCGAGGATTGTTTCGACGACATGCTGCTGCACGTCGACGGCTGGCTCTGCGAGATCAAGGACGTCCAGATCCGCGACGGTCTGCACATCCTGGGGCAAAAGCCGACGGGTGACGCCGAACTCGACCTCGTGCTGGCCATCCTGCGCTCGCGCCAGCTGTTCGGCGGCGAGCACGTCCTGCCCGGCCTGCGGCAGGCGCTGGGCCTGGCCGAGGACGGCACCGACGAACGGTCGTCGGTCGACGACGCCGAAGCCGCGGCCCGCGCCCTGGTCGCCGCGTTGCAGGCCACCGGCTGGGACCCCGAGGCCGCCGAACGGCTCACCGACAACCCGGAGGTGGCCAGGGTCTTGCGGTTCGCGGCCACCGAAGTGGTGCCCAGGCTGGACGGCACCGTCGCCGAAATCGACCAGGTGCTGCGGGCGTTGGACGGCCACTTCATTGCGGCCGGCCCGTCGGGGTCGCCGCTGCGCGGCCTGGTCAACGTGTTGCCGACCGGACGCAACTTCTACTCTGTCGACCCCAAGGCCGTACCGTCCCGGCTGGCCTGGGAAGCGGGCGTCGCGCTGGCGGATTCGCTGCTGGCCCGCTACCGCGACGACCACGGGCGGTGGCCCCAATCGGTGGGCCTGTCCGTGTGGGGCACCTCGGCCATGCGCACCGCCGGCGACGACATCGCCGAAGTCCTTGCGCTGCTGGGGGTTCGCCCGGTCTGGGACGACGCGTCGCGGCGGGTCGTCGACCTCGCGACGATCCCGCTGCCCGAACTGGGTCGCCCGCGCATCGACGTCACCGTGCGCATCTCCGGGTTCTTCCGCGACGCGTTCCCTCATGTGGTGACCATGCTCGACGACGCGGTGCGCCTGGTCGCCGACCTTGACGAACCTATCGACGACAACTACGTGCGCGCCCATGCCCAGGCCGACCTGGCCCAACATGGCAACCGGCGCCGCTCCACCACAAGGATTTTCGGCTCCAAGCCGGGCACCTACGGCGCCGGGCTGCTGCAGCTGATCGACAGCCGCAACTGGCGTGACGACGCCGACCTGGCCGCGGTGTACACCGCGTGGGGAGGATTCGCCTACGGCCGCGACCTGGACGGGTGCGAAGCCGTCGACGACATGAACCGCCAGTACCGGCGGATCGCGGTGGCCGCCAAGAACACCGACACCCGCGAACACGATATCGCCGACTCCGACGACTACTTCCAGTACCACGGCGGCATGGTGGCGACGGTGCGAGCGCTGACCGGACAGGCGCCGGCCGCCTACATCGGCGACAACACCCGGCCTGACGCGATCCGCACGCGCACCTTGTCGGAGGAGACCGCCCGGGTATTTCGTGCCCGCGTCGTCAACCCGCGCTGGATGGCGGCGATGCGCCGGCACGGCTACAAGGGCGCATTCGAGATGGCCGCCACCGTCGACTATCTGTTCGGGTACGACGCGACCACCGGGGTGATGGCCGACTGGATGTACGAACAACTCACCGAGCGCTACGTGCTGGACACCGAGAACCGCAAGTTCATGGCCGAGTCCAACCCGTGGGCGCTGCACGGCATGACCGAACGGCTGCTGGAGGCGGCAGGCCGCGGCTTGTGGGCGCAGCCGGAAGCGGAGACGCTGGACGCGCTGCGCCGGGCGCTGCTGGAAACCGAGGGCGACCTGGAGGGCTGAGTTTTTTCGCGAGCAGACCCAAACGCCCCTACGTCCTCGGCGTGTCGGGGGCTTTCGCGTCTGCTCGCCGGGTAGCTGGTGTCAGATGAGGTCGGAGCCGCCATCCACATGACCGTGGCGCCGGTGAAGCTGGCGGTCACGATGGCGCCGGGGCACACGCAGTTAACCAGGATGCCATCCTTGGCAAGGCTTTTGGACAGGTTCTCGGTGATGCTGGCCAGCGCCGCCCTCGACGCCGTGTATGCCACGATGCACAGGCTCCGCCGCTGAATGGAGTGCGCGGACAGCTTCACGATGCGGGCCCAGTCGGCCGAACGCGGCAAAGGCCGCGAGGGCGGATCGATCGCACGGCCGACATCGTGCCGAGGCTGAAGGCTTGGTCCCAGTCTCGGTCGTCCATCTGCTCGAAATAGCCGTCACCCGGTCCGATCGTGCGGACGAGGGAATGACGAGGGAATTGAGTCGCGCCCACCGTTGTGAGACGGCGGCGAAGCCGTCGGCGATGGACTCGGCGTCGGCCATGTCCACACTGATCCCCACGGCATCCGGAGCGCCCGCCGCGCGCAGCGACAACACGGCGGCATCGAGGGCTTCCTGGCGCCTGGCCATCACCGCGACGCTGGCCCCCTTGCCCGCAAGGGCTTCGGCGATGGCCAGACCCATTCCTTTGCTGCCGCCCGTCACCACCGCCGTCGATCCGGCGAAGCCCAGGTCCATACGCTTCTCCGCTGGTTATCGCGCGGTCGGTCAAATCTCCGTGGCCGCGTCGGCCGTCACGCTCAGTCCCCGCAAGCAAAAACGGATCATCCTTTCGCGGACGGCCTCGCGCTCGGCGTCGCCAGTCGCCCATTGCCGCTCGATACCCGCCCGTACCACGGCGTGGATGGCTTGCGCGTCGGCCACCGGATCGATGTCACGGAACACTCCGCGCTGCAGACCGTGTCGCAGAGTCTCGCTGAGTGGCTTGAGCAACTGCGCGTACGCGCGGGCATGACCAGACTTGGGGAGGCGGACATCTGTCTGAGAGAGGGCCCGTAGCGACTGACGGCGCTGATCGGCTTCGACCGTGGCATCGAATTCCAAGTCGAGTCGCCCGTCAATCCAAGCTGCCACTGCGGCAGGTTCCGTTGCGGCAGAAGCCATTCGCCGTCGTAGCCGGCGTTCCTCCGTGCGTGCCATCGCCAGGAAGAGGGCGGCCACCAGCTCGTCTTTGGAGCCGAAGTGCCGATAGAAGGCACGGGCGCTGACCGCGGCACGGTCGAGGACCACGGCGATGGTGAGTCCCCGGACGCCCTGCTCTTGCAGCGTCGCCGACGCGGCGGCGAGGATTTCGCGGCGAACGGTCGGATCAGGACCGAGCTTGTCAAGGTGACGCGTGCGCGGAGCGCTCACGGGTTCAGGCGATGGCATCGTAGGTGGCCAGATAGTCTGCAAACCGCTCGCGAACGCCTTCCGGCGTCAGGCCGTAGTCGGCCACGACGTTAAGTGAAAATATTGTTTTCAGTTAACGTCGATAACTCTTGCAGCCGGAGCACGCGTGTGTCAGCGCTGAATCCGCGCTCGTCACGCAGACGGGGAATCGCACGACACACCGCACGTGAACGCGAGTTTGCGGCTGCTCGCGGCGGGCGACCCGTTCGGCTAGGTTTGGACTGTGACGCCCACCTTCGCCGACCTGGCCAAGTCGCAATACCTCCTGCTGACCACCTTCACCAAAGACGGCAGGCCCAAGCCGACCCCGATCTGGGCGGCTCCGGACACCGACGGCGGTGAGCGCTTCCTCGTCATCACCGAGGGTGATTCGTGGAAGGTCAAGCGAATCCGCAACACCCCCCACGTCACGCTGGCCACCTGCACGATGCGCGGCCAACCGACCGGCGAGGCCGTCGATGCCACCGCGACGATCCTGGACAGATCGCACAACGCGGCCGTTTTCGACGCGATCGGCCGGCGCTACGGCCTCGTCGGCAAGCTGTTCAACTTCGTCAGCAAGTTGCGCGGCGGCATGCAGAAGAACATCGGCATCGAACTCAGGCTGGCCACCGGCTGAGCCCCATGGGCACGGTGCTGATCCCGATCCCGGACCGCGACTTCGATCCGACCGAGGTCGCCGTCAGTTGGCGCGTTCTCACCGCCAACGGTTATCGGGTGGTGTTCGCCACGCAGAGCGGCTCGCCGGGCGCGGCCGACGATGTCATGGTGACCGGCCGCGGGTTGGACGTGTGGTCCCCGCTGCCGGTATCGGGTGCGGTCCCGTCGGTCGGCCTGCTACTGCGCGCCAACGCCGACGGGCGTCGCGCCTACCGCGCGATGGTGCGGTCGGGCGAGTTCGCGCACCCGGTCAGCCGGGATCGGGCCACGCTGGAGGGAATCGACGCGCTGCTGCTGCCCGGCGGGCACCGGGCCCGGGGAATGCGCGGCTACATCGACAGCGACGTACTCCACCGGCTTGTCGTCGACGCCTTCGCGCGCGGGACCCTGGTGGCCGCCATCTGTCACGGCGTGCTGCTCGCCGCGCGCAGCGTCGATCCGGCCACGGGCCGCTCGGTGCTGTACGGGCGCAAAACCACCGCGCTGAATTGAGCGATGGAGCGCCTGGCCTGGCGGCTCACCCGGCTCACCCGGTTCTGGGATCCTGACTACTACCGGACCTACACCGAACAACGCGGCCAGCCGCCCGGGTACATGTCCGTGCAGGCGGAAGTGACTCGCGCCCTTGCCAATCCGGGCGATTTCCGCGACGTCGTCCGCGGATCGCCGCACCGGTGGCTGAAATCCTCCGCGATGCGCGCGACACCGCGACCGATTCGCGGCCGGCGTTCGTCGTCGACGACGGCGACTACGTGTCGGCGCGCTGGCCGGGCGACACCCACACGTTCGCGACCGTCGTGTCGCGGGAGCTGAACTCAGCCCATCAGGGCTTTCACTGCCGGGTCACAGTGCCGTAGCGCTGCCACCACTGGTAAAGGCTGCCCAGGTCGGCGCCTCCGTTGACGGTTGCGAGGAGCAGCTGAGCGTCGCGGGTCCACGCGATGTCGGGACGATCGTCGACCGTGCCGCAGGCGATCTGGCCGCCGATCTGGCGGGCGTTCGAACCGAGCGTCCAGGTGCCGGGGCCCCACGGGTTCCCGCCCGGGCATGCCGTCAACACCATCTCGTCGGCGGTCTGTAGAAAGTCGTCCCTGAGAGTGTCGAGGTCATCGTAGAGGGTGAAGCGTGCGTCGGTCGGATTCGGTGAGCCGGAGTTCTGACTGCAGTCGAGGCTGGCGACCGCGTTCGGGAACGGATGGGTGGCCCGCGCACACGAGTCGGCGGTGTACCCCGGGGGCAGCAACCCGACGATCCGCTGCTCCCCGGCGTCGAAAGCGCTCGCCGAACCGTTGAGGGGAGTGCCGCCTGGCCGGCCGGCCAGCGGTCCGTCGCCGCCGAGCATGACGAAGCGAACCGCGCCGATCAGTACCGCCAGCACAACGAGGCCCGACACGGCCCCGATCCAGCGCATCCGCCGAGCCGCCGATCCGCGCACCGTCGTCCCCCTCACCTCGCCCCGTTGTCGGAGCGGCCCGGGCAAATTCTAGCCTGATCGGCCTTTCACCTGGAGTTTTTGGCGGCTGCGCGTTAGGTGGATGCTCCCGCCCCGAGGTGCTCGGCGAAGAACGCAAAGACGCGGCTCCAGGCATCCTCGGCGGCCGCCTCGTCGTAGCCGAAACCCGCAATCCTGAGTAAGGGCTGGCCCGGGAGTTTGTTGGCGAAGCTGTGCCCGGCACCCGGGTAGACCTTGATGTCGGCGGTGACGTTCTTGCGCGCGGTGACTTCGCGCAGGCGCTCGGGCGCGCCCCTGCCCAGCGGGTCACGGCCGCCGAAGCTGGCCACGATGGGGCACGCCCCGTCCAGGGTTTCGGCGAGATGCCGGGGCAGGGGAGCGCCATAGAACGGCGCCGCGGCGGCAAACCCCTTGGGCGACATGACCAGCGCGAACTGGCCGCCCATGCAGAACCCCGCGATGCCGACCCGCCCCGAGCACTCCGGCATGGCCAGCAGGTGGGCGCGCGCGGCCAGGACGTCGTCCAGGGCGCGGCCCCGCTGCGTCAACAACTCCCGCATGACCCGGCTGATGCAGCGGATGCGACCGCCGCGCGAATACATGTTCGGGGTGAGCGCCATGTAACCGGCCCGGGCGATGCGGTCGCTGGTCGACTGCTTGTCCGGGCCGTAGCCGATCGCGTCGTGGATCACCACCACACCCGGCCACGGGCCGTCGCCCAGCGGAGTGCTCAGCAGCGCATCGATGGGCCCGTCGGGGGTGCTTATCTCAATCGTGGTCATAGCGTCATCTAACTGCAGCCGGGCATGTCACCGCCAAGGGAACTCCGACGCGGCCTGCGGACGTTGGCTGGTCATGGTGTCGCGGCTGTTACTGATCTATGCCGTCGTCGAGCTCTCGGTGGTATTCGTGCTGGTCTCGATGGTCGGTTGGGGATGGACCCTGCTGGTGTTATTGGCCACCTCCCTGCTCGGATGGGGCGTCTTGGCCCCGATGGCCGGTTCGCACCTCATTCGACGCATCGGACAGCTGCGGTCCGGCTTGAGCGAACGGCGCGCGACGGCGAGCGACAGCGCGATGATCACGCTGGCGATGGGTTTGGTCATGGTTCCGGGCCTGGTTACGACGGCCCTGGGGCTGATGCTGCTGGTGCCGCCGGTACGGTCGGTGGCCGCCCCCGGTCTGGCCGCCGTCGCGGCGCGCGGCCTGCGCAGGCGGATTCCGTTGGCCAGCTATGCGACGGCTTTCGCTACTGCGTCCGCTCGGGGCTACGCGAGCGACTACGGCGATCAGGGCGACTACGGAAATCCTGGCGGTTATGGCGACTATATCGACGGCGAGGTCATCGACGGCGAAGTCATCGACGTGCCGGACGTCGACCCGCCCGACCTGCCGAATCGTCCGGCGGGCGGGCGGCCGGACTCCATTTGACCCCCGCTGATCGTCCGGCTTTCCCCCGCGGGCGGGAGGCGCCTTCACCCCAGACCGCTTCAGGGCCTGCAGCGTCACCGGACGACAAGACGACGCTGCTGGTCAACGGCCGCGTGCACAGCCCCACCCACCCGGATGCCACCGCCATGGCGGTCCGCGGTGCCGTCGTCGTGTGGCTGGGCAGCGACGACGTCGGCCGCGAACGGTTCCCGGGGGCCGACGTGGAGGATCTCTCCGGCGGGTTCGTGGCGCCGGGCTTCGTGGACAGCCACATTCACATCACCGCCACCGGGCTGACGCTCAGCGGGCTGGACTTGCGTCCGGCGGCCTCGCGCGCGCAGTGCCTGCAGATGATTGCCGACTACGCGGCCGCCCACCCCGGCCAGATGGTATGGGGGCACGGCTGGGACGAATCGTCGTGGCCCGAGAACGCCCCGCCGGGCACTTGCGACCTGGACGGCGTCCTCGGTGACCGGCCCGCCTACCTGGCTCGTGTCGACGTCCACTCCGCGTTGGCCTCCACGGGGTTGCGTCGGCTGATTCCGGAACTGCCGGTGGCGGCCGGATTCACCCCCGAACGGCCGCTGGCCGGCGACGCCCACCACCTGGTGCGGGCCCTCGCCCGTGACCTGCTGTCGCCCGGGCAGCTGGCTGACGGCCGGGCCGCGGCACTGGACGCGGCGGCCGCGGCCGGCATCGTTGCGGTCCACGAATGCGCCGGTCCCGAGATCGGCGGGCTCGACGACTGGCAGGAGCTGCGCGCCCTCGACTCGGGTGTCCAGGGGGGCCAGGGGGTTGAGGTGATCGGCTACTGGGGCGAGGCGGTGACCACTGCCGCGCAGGCACGCGCGCTGATCGACCGGACCGGCGCCCGCGGGCTGGCCGGCGATCTGTTCGTCGACGGGGCGCTCGGGTCACGCACCGCCTGGCTGCACGAGCCGTACGCCGACGCCCCCGACTGCGTCGGCGCCTGCTACCTGGACACCGAGGCCGTCGAGGCGCACGTGCGGGCATGCACAGAGGCCGAGGTGACCGCCGGGTTCCATGTCATCGGCGACGCCGCGGTATCGGCGGTGATCGAGGCCTTCGGGCGGGTGGTCAGGGATCTCGGTGTGGTGGCCGTCGCCCGCTGCGGGCACCGGCTGGAGCACCTGGAGATGATCACGGCCGACCAGGCCGCCCGACTGGGCGCGTGGGGCATCATCGCCAGCGTGCAGCCCAATTTCGACGCGCTGTGGGGCGGTACCGACGGCATGTACGCACGGCGACTGGGTGCCCGACGAGGCAGTCGGCTCAACCCACTTGCGCTGTTAGCATCCCAAGGCGTGCCCCTTGCGCTAGGTTCGGACGCCCCGGTGACGGGCCTTGACCCCTGGGCGAGCGTGCGGGCGGCGGTCCACCATCGCACGCCCGGTAGCGCCGTCTCGGCGCGGGCCGCCTTCGCTGCCGCCACCCGCGGCGGCTGGCGGGCGGCCGGTGTCCGCGACGGGCAGGCGGGAACGCTGGTGCCCGGCGCGCCCGCCTCCTACGCCGTGTGGGATGTCGGGGTCCTCGAAGTCAGCGCGCCGCCCGATGGGATCCAGCGCTGGTCCACCGATCCGCGTTCCGGAGTGCCTGCGCTACCGCGGCTGGGCCCGGGCGACGCCTTACCGCGTTGCCGACGAACGGTACATCGGGGCGCTGTGATCCATGGCTGACGAATCGTTGCCAGACGAGCGGCGCCCGGCCGGGGACGACGAGGTCGACCAGGCGGATGAGGGTGCTGCCACCGAACCCGGCAGCGACGAAGCCAAATCCGACCACGACGACCCGGAGGCGGCCAAAGAGGAGGCCAAAGCGGAAGAGGTCAAGGAGCCCGCCGACGCGCCGCACCCCGATGACCACGGCGACCGGCCCGCGAGCTCGACCGGCGGTCCGGGACTGACCCGTCGGCTGGGTGCGGCAGCCGGTTCGCGGCTGCCAGCCGCCCGGGCCGCGCTGCGGCCGCGGCTGCCGCGGCTCGCGCTGGCCGTCGCTGGCGGCCTGCTGATGTATGCCAGCTTCCCGCCGCTGAACTGGTGGTGGGCCGCCGTCGTCGCCGCCGCCCTGTTGGCCTGGGTGCTCACGCGCCCCGCGACGACCCCGGCGGGCGGTATGGGTTACGGCTTCCTCTTCGGGCTGGCCCTGTATGTCCCGCTGCTGCCCTGGATCAGCAGCCTGGTCGGCGCCATGCCCTGGCTGGCGCTGGCGACCACGTGCGCGCTCTTCCCTGGCCTGTTCGGCCTGTTCGCCGTCGTGGTACGCCGGCTACCCGGCTGGCCGATCTGGTTCGCGGTGCTGTGGGCGGCCCAGGAATGGTTGAAGTCGGCCGTGCCGTTCGGGGGCTTTCCCTGGGGGTCGGTGGCGTTCGGCCAAGCGCAGGGCCCGTTGCTGCCGTTGGTCCAGCTCGGCGGGGTCGCGCTGCTGTCATTCGCGGTCATGCTGGTGGGCTTCAGCGTGACCGCCATCGAATTGGAGGTCGTCAAGTGGTGGAAAGCCGGTAGCCGGGGCCCGAGCGTCACCGGGGCGGTCGGCGTCGGGCAGGCACCCGAAGCCACCCCGCCCCCCGCTGTGGTGCTACCGGGCGTGTCCATCTGCCTGGTGCTGCTGGCCGCGATCATCGTCTGGCCCCAGGTGCGCCACGCCGGCATGGGATCCGGCGGGGAACCCACCGTCACGGTCGCCGCCGTGCAGGGCAACGTGCCGCGGCTGGGCCTGGATTTCAACGCGCAACGCCGAGCCGTGCTGGACAACCACGTCCGGGAGACGCTGCGTCTCGCCGAGGACGTGCGCGCGGGGGCCGCACCACAACCCCAGTTCGTGATCTGGCCCGAGGACTCGTCGGACGTCGACCCGTTCGCCAACACCGACGCCGGTCAGCAAATCGCGGAAGCCGCCGCGGCGATCGGCGCGCCAATCCTCATCGGCACCGTCCTTGAGGTCCCGGGGCGGCCACAGTCAGCTCCCGAATACACCAACACGGTCATTGTGTGGAACCCGGTTACCGGGCCGGCCGACCGCCACGACAAGGAGATCGTGCAACCGTTCGGCGAGTACCTGCCGATGCCGTGGCTTTTCCGGCACCTTTCCGGCTATGCCGACCGGGCCGGCCATTTGGTGCCCGGCGCGAGCAGCGGGGTTGTGCACATCGCCGGTGTGCCGGTCGGTGTGTCCACCTGCTGGGAGGTGGCCTTCGACCGTGCGCCGCGCAAGGCGGTCCTCAACGGTGCCCAGTTGCTCGCAGTGCCGAGCAACAATGCCACCTTCAACAAGACGATGAGCGCACAGCAGTTGGCGTTCGCCCAGGTCAGGGCCGTCGAGCACGACCGATACGTCGTGGTCGCCGGGACGACGGGCATCAGCGCGGTGATCGCCCCGGACGGCGTCGAGCTGGTAAGGACCGACTTCTTCCGGCCCGCCTACCTGGACCTCCAGGTGCGCCTCAAAACGCGGCTGACGCCGGCAACCCGTTGGGCGCCGGTTGTGCAGTGGTTTCTGGTCGGAGTGGCCGGAGCGGTCATTCTGGCCGGGATACGGCACAATGGGTGGTTCCCGCGTCCGGTACGTCTCGGGCTCCGCCGTCGGGGCGAATCCGGCGAGGATCCCGAAGCCGCCGGCGAGCCCCGTGCCGACGAAGACGGTACGGAGGCGCCGCACGACATCGCGCCCGACGAGTTCGGCTTGGAAGAAATGCCGGCAAGTCCGCCAGATGACGGCCCGGAGCCGATGAACGACCCGCCGCCCGACGGGGGCGGCAGACCTGATATCGGGCAAGACGGGCAGCAAGACGGGCAACACAGAGGAGCGACATGACCAAGCCGACACCCCGGGTCCAGGGCGACGTTCCCAACCGGCCCAGCCAGCCGACGCTGGTGATCATCCCGACCTTCAACGAGCGGGAGAACCTGCCGCTGATTCACCGGCGGCTCAAGGATGCGTGCCCCGATGTGCACCTGCTCATCGTCGACGACAGCAGCCCCGACGGCACCGGTCAGCTCGCCGACGAACTGGCGGCGGCCGACCCCGGTCGGACGCATGTCATGCACCGCATTGCCAAGGGCGGCCTGGGTGCGGCCTACCTGGCCGGGTTCGCCTGGGGTCTGAGCGGCCAGTACTCGGTACTCGTCGAGATGGACGCGGACGGCAGTCATGCCCCCGAACAGCTGCACCGCCTGCTGGATGCGATCGACGCCGGAGCCGACCTGGCCATCGGCTCGCGCTACGTCGAGGGGGGCACGGTGCGAAATTGGCCATGGCGACGGTGGGCCCTGTCTTGGACGGCCAACACCTACGCACGGTTGGCGCTCGGCATCGGCGTCCACGACATCACCGCCGGCTTCCGTGCCTACCGCCGGGAAGTCCTCGAGGCCATCGGTCTCGACGATGTGGACTCCAAGGGATACTGCTTCCAGATCGATCTGACGTGGCGCACCGTCCGCAACGGCTTCGTCATTGCCGAGGTGCCGATCACGTTCACCGAGCGCGAACTCGGCGTTTCCAAGATGAGCGGATCCAACATCGGCGAGGCTCTGGTCAAGGTCACCTGGTGGGGCGTGCAGGGGCGGCTCGACCACGTGCGTCCCGCGCGGGCTCACGACCACGCTTAGCCCGACGCGGTGCCGGCGGAGAACCAATGAGGTTCAGCCGCGGCGGCGTGACCGGATGATCTCCAGGCGCTCCTTGAGCAGTTCTTCGAGTTCTTCGACCGAGCGGCGCTCGAGCAGCATGTCCCAGTGCGTCCGCGGCGGCTTGACCTTCTTCGGCTCGGGCAGGTCACCCTCGATGAGGGTGCCTTCCATGCCGTTGCGGCACAGCCAGGAGCCGGGAATTTCGGCGTCATCGGCGAAGGGAACCTCGAATTCCTCGCCGTTCCCGGTGCGGTACCGCGCGATCTGACGGGGCGCGAGGTCGTGGTTGCGGTCCGTCTCGTAGCTCACGGCTCCGAGGCGACTGCCCCTCAAGACGCGATCAGCCATGTGTGCTACTCCTCTGGGTGCTCTGGGTGCTCTGAGATTTTGGGTGGGTGCGGGTGCGTCCGTCTGGCAAACGTTATAACGGTCTGTTTAGTTCCCGAGTCACTCCCCGGGCCGACACGCAGGATGAGCGACGCGATCATTCATGATACCGGGAATCCCGGGATTGCAGACCGCCCGGACTAGAGTCGCCAGGCGTGACCCGTCGCGCCCAGCCTCAACCGTGCCGCTGGTGCGGTCGGGACGTGTCCGACGCGGCGATGGGCCGTCGGCGCCGGTACTGCCGCCAGTCGTGCCGCCAGCGGGCGTATGAGCAGCGGGCTTCGTTGAACCGCGGGGGCGTGGCGGCTCTGCCCGCTGACGCGGTGGTGCTGTCCCCCGACGACGCGGCCGATCTGTCGGACCGGATCTACCAGGTGCGATGCGCTGCGGAGGACGTTGCCACCGCGCTCGACGAAGGTGCCGGGGCAACCGAACTGCGCGAATTGTGCGACGTGCTGATCCGTGCCGCCCGGGCCGCTGACGGCTGGCGCCGCGCCGGCGTCTGACCGGATCGTCCGCACCGTCCCCCGTCGCCTCACCAAGCTGCAAACGGACACGCGCATGAAGACCACCGATGGATAGCCGGGTACAGTCGCGCCATGGACGACGGGCCGGGTGTACCCAGTTGTACGGGCACTCCGTATGCAGCGGGAGCGTCGGGAGCGCAGCGTCGCACCACTTCCGACAAGGCGTTCCGCATGGCCCAGAGGATCTTCAAGCCGGTCCTCTGCTAGCGGCTGGGGGTGTCGGACGTTTTGAAATCGCGCCGGAGTTGGCCATACTCGCCTGCGGGATTCTTGGGCCGGAGGGCAGCACGGGATTTGCCCGGCTTGTCGAAGGGGCGGCGACATCGCTTCGTGCAGCAAACTCCGTGACGCGGCGATGGCCGTCATCCGGCGGCCGAGACGGCCATGGCAAGGGTTAGGCGAGGTTAGTAATGGTTGATCAACTCCAGCATGCGACCGAAGCGCTGCGCAAAGCGCTGGTCCAGGTGGAGCGCCTGAAGCGCACCAACCGTGCGTTGCTGGAGCGGTCGAACGAGCCCATCGCCATCGTCGGTATGTCCTGCCGCTTCCCGGGTGGAATCGATTCGCCGGAGGCCCTGTGGCAGATGGTTGCCGACGGCCGCGACGTGATGTCGGACTTTCCCACCGACCGCGGCTGGGACCTGGCCGGATTGTTCGACCCGGATCCCGACGCGCGCCACAAGACTTACGTGCGTACCGGCGGGTTCGTGGACAGTGTGGCGGACTTCGACCCGGCGTTCTTCGGCATTGCGCCGAGCGAGGCGTTGGCGATGGATCCCCAGCACCGCATGTTGCTGGAGCTGGCGTGGGAGGCCTTGGAGCGGGCCGGAATCGACCCCGCCGGGCTGCGCGGCAGTGCGACCGGTGTGTTCGCCGGCCTCATCGTCCAGGGCTACGGGATGTTGGCGGAGGAGATCGAGGGCTACCGGCTGACCGGCATGACCGCCAGCGTGGCGTCGGGCCGGGTGTCGTATGTGCTGGGGTTGGAGGGCCCGGCGGTGTCGGTGGACACGGCGTGTTCGTCG
>Ga0080006_1153924_pt1 | contig 24539 bp, 23 predicted proteins | sample RS3BMetagenome_FD_69209 | JGI IMG/M metagenome (GOLD analysis project Ga0080006, IMG submission 69209) | Ferric oxide microbial mat and aquatic microbial communities from Rainbow Spring, Yellowstone National Park, USA - RS3B (SPADES... ...
CCAACTCGATTTGTCCCTTTCCGCACCTTTTCAGCAGGAAGACGTCGAAAAATAAAAACTTCTCACAATACCGACTTCCCCGTATTACCTCCCTAAGATTCCCATAACTGCTGCAAGTATTTGATTGCGGACGGGAATTACGTAAAGATGAGGGGAGGCAGGAAGGCTGTGATCATGATCGTTCTCGGACTCATAGAGGGTAGAGTGAGGGGCATGCTGAACCTCCTCCTCTCCCTGGCCGCGTCCTTCAACTCATTCCTGGAGGTAGGTTTAGCAATAGCCACTACGCGTGGAGGACTAGATCGTCCGTGCCATAGCTATTAACTACAACCTCTCGATCTGTTATCTTATTCCTGTAATAATATTACATATATCCTTATTTCTTCATCAAACGATCAAATATATTCAATAATTTCTTCATTGAATAAGCTAAATCAACTGAGATATTACAATTCGCAAAGGATCCCTGAATCTCCCAAATGTAATTTGCAATGTTAAATTGGGAAAAAGATACACAGAATTCTAAAGTTATGGTTTATTTTCTGAGCTTAATCCCTTAACTTTGCTGAACACTCCGAGGAACATGAAAAGTGATGCTAAGGGAAAGATTAAAGACGTTAAGCCAAGGTTTATAATTAGTCCTTCCATAAAGTTGTCCAGAGCGGTAATTATAGTGCTGACTAATGATATTACAGCCACTTTATCAATGTCCTTGTTTACAGTCCTGGCGTAAAGGTATGACACGTTAGGGGACACGACCGCATAGAGAAAAGAATAAGAGATGTACATGACACCGCCGTAATATCCAATTCCCATGAGAGCCAAAATCAGCAATGAAAGCATAAAGCTCATGATAAGTAATCTGCCTTTGATAAACTTGGAAAAATAAGCACCTATCGAAGAGATAACAAATACAATGACGAAATAAAACACCTCATCATATACTGATAAATCGGTATAGTAGTGAATTACTATCGGTATCATGTTGGTAAAGAGTGAAACGCCTACAACATAGATTAAGTACCAAGAAAACTCCCTCAAATTTCTCCTAACAAATTCAATTGATAGGGTGTATTTTACAGCAACCGGCTTCATTTCAATAAACTGTGACAGAACTATAGGAACGATCGCAACGAGAAAGAAAGAAAGGTAAAAAGTAGAGAATGGAATGTACTTAGTAAGGTAAAAGGCAAGGAAACCAAGGGCTGCGAATACTCTCCTCAAAAAACCTAGTGCGGAAAATTTAGATCTATCTAAATCTCCCATGAATACAGTAACCGAAGAACCTAGAGAACTTGAAAGACCTATCAGTAGAGCATTTGCCAGGAAAGTAAACAGAGAGGGATATAAAGCCAAATTAAGGAACACTATGGATGAAAATAAAAAAGACAAAGTATAGCTTAGCCTCTCTTTGGCCTTAAAATAATGAAGAATTGGAATAAATGTAATTTTAGATAAAAACTCAAGCGAATATATTATACCAATCTCATAAGGACTTATACCAAATAAGTACATGTACAAGGGATAGCCTAAGAACTGAAATCCTAAAAGAAAGTCCTTAATTACTAAAGTAGAGGCTATGAATCTGAAGAAGTTTTTATGGGAATCCATTTACTACTAACCTTTTCGTATATTTCTAGTTGCTTTCTTATAACAACAGTTATGGGAATCTTAGGGAGGTAATACGGGGAAGTCGGTATTGTGAGAAGTTTTTATTTTTCGACGTCTTCCTGCTGAAAAGGTGCGGAAAGGGACAAATCGAGTTGGCTAGGGAGAGGCTGTCAGGGAGGTCAACAGGCTGGGAGTGGTCAGGAGGAACGGGAGGAGCAGGAAGGTTAACTGGCGCTAGTCCTCATGGTCCTGGTAGGTGGGAGGGCCAGCGTGAGGAACCCGGCCGAGACGTTCGGGTTGGACTACGCAAACCTGCTGGAGGCGTTGGGAGAACTCGACGACGCGTGGAGGGGCTGGAGGTTCTGTCAGACTGGTGAAGGGTCAGGTGGCCGTCATCGTGGACGACACCGTGGACCACAATACTCCAGGGGAAAGGACGTGAGCCCCTGAGAACTACTGGACCTACTGCCACACCCACGGGAGGTTCGAGAGGGCCAAGCTCCTCACGGTCGCCATAGTGGACCTCTCCACGGGCAGGACGTTCATGGTGGGGGCTTTCCCCTACGCCGTGAGGAAGATGTTGGATTTGTGAGGGTCAACGAGTTCAAGACCAAGATCGACTTGGCCAGATATTGGACGTGCTCAAGGAGCGCTCCCGCGTGTCCAGGATCGTCTTCGACTCCCGTACTGTCCGAGAAGCTCGTGAGGGACAACGTGGTGTCTGAGCTCAAGTCCAACCGAACTCAGGGTGGAGTCGGTCCAGGGGACCCTCGAGGAGGGACACCTCCGAGCGGGATACCCCCCGGACTCTACTACGCCGACCTGACCCTGGGAGACCGAGTGACTACAGTGAAGTTGCTAGTCCGGGAACATAAACGTGACTCCGGGTCACAGGCCAGGTACCTCTACACGACCGACCTCTCGTTCAGCGAGGAAGTCGAGGAGGCCTGTCGGGTGGGAGATCGAGGAACTCCAAGGGACGTCAAGGCCCTTGGGCTGGAGGACTCCTCGTTCTGGAGGAGGGAGAGGCTTCAGGGCCAACCTCACGATCTTCACCATCAATAACGTCGTCAGGGAGCTGGTAGGGGAGCTGAACCTGAGGAGTGTGGAGGCGTTCCTCACGTTCTAGAACGTCATTTAGGTGGACCGCCGGGACTGATGAAAATCTTTAAGATACGTTAAAGTCCCATAACTGCTGACTTTTGAAAAAATATTTTAAACTTCTCTGAACGATGAATCATTCATGAAGTACATTGCCGAGATGGGTACTGAGCATCCTCAAGAGTCAATTAGGGTCTTATTGTCAGACCCCCACTTCGTGATCCCCAGGGTCTTCAAGTCGGTGAAGGAATTCAGGGTAGAGGGATCCTCCTTCAGAGGGGTGGCGAGATATTTCGGTTTTGAATACGAGGTCTTAGGGAACGTCTACTCCTCCGTCAACGAGGTCTCCTATCCCTTCACCTTGAGGCATGGCGACGACGTCGGTACTGGGAGATTGAGGTTCTTGATACAGCCAGGTTCGGTGAGGGTTATCCTGGAATACGAGGGATGGATGGAGAGGTTCTCCAGGGGAATACTAAAGGGTTGGGTCAGGGACTTCCTCACCGACTTCGAGGAAGTAGTTAGGATGGAGAGAATCAAGAGGAGGTTGTGAGAACTGTGGATTTAGGGAACTGAGTTCAACAGCGGAGTTCCAGTGACGGAGAGCTGGGTTCCCTCGTGAATTGAGTGTACTACACAGGTTCTAACGCCATGGCTAGTTGAAAGCTCCATTCCACGAGGGAGGATGGCAAGGTCTCAAGTACACTCCTGCCCTGTCCTCTCAAGGAATTGTTGAGCTCTCGTGACGAGCTCACCCCACGCCCTGAACTTTACCCACCCTCACGGAGCTCCTCCCTCACGATTTTGATTTCATGCCTCTGGGCCCCACCTTTCCCTATCCCGGAGGTGGGATTCCAGAGGCTCTACAGGTAGTCCAAGCCCCGATGCCGACGAAGTGCCCATCCAGGTTGTTGGGGCCAAGGCTCACCACATTAACCCTCGCCCTAACCGAGGAGTCTCGGTGATGCTCATTACGTCCGTTACTCTCATTTAGAGAATGGGCGAGTTGAGGTTCAAAGACCCTGTGGACTATCCATCCCTCAAGGGAGGGTGTCTTCCACCCCACAAACTCCCGAGACGATAACTGTGAACTATAAAATTGTGAAAATGCATACTTAATGCATGGAGTTCAAGGAGTGGAGTGACTCCATAAGCGATGGGAACCCCCTCAAGGTAATCTACTTTTGGACGGAATGGTGTGAGGAGTGTGAGGCGCAGGCGAGGGAACTCTCTAAGGTCGAGAATTGGCCTGGCTTCAGTTACGTGAGTGTCAACGCAGATGAGAGACCCGACCTCGCCGTGAGGTATTCCCCTCAGATATATCCTTCCCTGAGTATAGTGACAGAGAACAGTGTGGTGGGAGGTACGTACGGGTTTGTGAGTCAAGAACAAGTCAGGGAGACGCTCCTCCTGGCCCTGAACCTCCTCTTGGGCGGAGGAAAGCTGGTCGTTCCCAAATCCACCAAAAGGGAGGGAGTAGACTCAACTCCTACATCTCCAAAGGTACTCGTGGAGAGGATAAAGCGTAATTGTCTATCGTTCTTCGACATCTATTACGGGGGCTTCGAGAAGGAACCTAAGTATTACTTACCCAACGTGCTGAGGTTCCTCATGAGGATAAAGGGGGATCCCTACCCAATTGAGGTGGTTAGGTACACCTTGGATGCCGTCATCTACAACCTCTGGGATGATGGTTTCTACTCTCACTCCCGTACCTACGACTGGAAGGAAAGATCCAGGACTAAACTCACGGATCAAAACGCCGAGATGATCCTCACGTTATTGGACGCCTACGGGACCACCAATGACTCGTACTACCTGGATTACGCTGTGGAGACTGGCAGGTGGCTCATGGGGACCAGGGTGGGAGAGTTTTATCCCGTGGCAATGGTGGACGGGAGGGCCAGGGGACCTCCACTGATGACCGTCAACAGTTTGGTGGGAGAGGCACTCCTCCAATTACACTCATTCACTGGCGATCCAAAGTTCCTGAACGAGTCCTTAAGGTTGGCCTCGCTCTTGAAGAGGAGGCTAAGCCACGATCTGAGGAACGAGGGGCCTCTATTCCTCTTGGACCTGGCTTATCTCCTCAGGTTCCTCTCAGCCCTTAACCAAGGGAGAGAGTTGGTGAACTTGGCCCTCTCCCAATACTTCGGAGGAGACGCATTCTACGACGTCACCCTAGAACATGCCAAGGTTAACGGGATAGGGAGGTTCAAGCTGATAACCGACAACTCCATCCTAGGACAGGGACTCGTTAGACTCGGTATGAGGGAATTGGCAAACGGTGTTGTGGACTACTTCTCACGAAGGTACTGGAACTTCGCGTACTTTAACCAAGCTGACCTAGGCCTCCTAGTGGAGATGTTGCATGGAGATGCGTGAGCTCTACTTGATTTCCGTGGCCCTGGGTCAGGTCATCCTAGTCGTCGAAATTATCCTACTCGTGAACTCGCCCTCCCTGCTCGGGGGAACTCTCTCCACCTTCACTCTGATCAACTACTTCCTTACCTTTGTGATACAGTTCATGATAATCTTTACGTTTCTCACAATCCTGAGGGGTAGAGTTAGTTATCTATTACCTCTCTTGATAGTTCCCGTAGTGGGACAGGTCACCGAGGCCGTCCTGGTCTACCTCCTAAGTAAGGAGAGGAGAATCCTAAGGACTGCCGTGTTCGTCCTCCTCTTCCTCTCCAGCCTCCTGGTCTCCTCGTTGGTACCCTCACCTCCCCAGTTCCTCTACAATTATCCTGCACTGAGGACCTTCGCAGAGTGGTTGGCCATATCAGATACGTTCAACGTGGCCCTCCTCCTCTACCTCTACCACCTCTTCGGTCTCTGGAGAACCCTTCCCGGGACAAGCAAGACCGCGTGACTTCCCATGAGATCATCCTCACTCTTCTCAGGGCTCATACTACCACTCCTAGTCATTCCCTGGGAGTTATTGGTTTACGACTACTATAGGAGTATCTACGCAGGCGCTGTAGTTGTTACCCTCGGGGAAGTCACGGCGACGTTATTGGTAAGTAAGCTGAGCTATCGGGAGTTGAGGCTGGAGCTAAACTATGGACTCCTCCTAGTCATCCCCCTCCTGATCATTATGACCCTGTATCCTAGTCCCAGTCCCATAGGCTATACTTACCCCTTCCTCCTAGTCCCGGCCGTGGTCGGTGGGATATGTGAGGAGCTCATATACAGAGGATTCATCATGGAGGACGGTAGATACGACCCTTACGTCCAGTCCGTCCTTTGATCCATCAATCACGTCCTTGACGGACCAGTCTTCGTAATCTACACCTTCATAATAGGGGTGATCCTAGGCTTGATATCCAGGAGGTACGGGCTCCTCCCGTGCGTAATAGTTCACCCAGTGGCCAACATGTTAAGGTTGCTCCTTTGATCTGCAGTGCTTACAGGACTCTGCGTCATGTTGTCCACTGTCATGATGAAATCAATAACCACCGCGATCAGGTTATTCTAGGTCCCTCAGAGGTGTCGTTGAGATCACTGAGGTGTCCCGAAGGAGTTCCATGGCCTTCTCCTTCATCATCCTCAAGCACTCCTTTCCCCACTGGCTCAACTCCATCCCTTCATCCCTTTCAACCTCGCATTCCAGGACCAACGTTAAGTCGGGCAGAACCCCCAAAGACCTCGAGACCTTCAGGAACGTATCAACGTCCATGTAATAGGCCTTCACGCTGGTGGAAATCTCCATCCAAGTTGAGAACGGACTAACGACCCCCCCAGGTCTGTAGAGCCTGAGCTCTCTCTTACCTCTCCTCTCCGCAGTTAATATCACGAGGATGGATGGGGAGACATGTTGCAGTAGGGAGGCTGCCTTGAAGGCCCCTAGACTCAAGTCCAGGACCTCTAGACCTTCCCTCCTGAGTTCCTCCATGGCCCTTAGGGGAATGGAGTAGTCCCCTTGGTAGAGGTAGCCCAGGGCCGCGAGTGTGGGGGGACCGGTTAAATCCAATTAACTCACCGCCCTAGAGAGACCTGAGGACTCCAAGGTCTCCACCATCTTCTGGGAGAACAGTAGCTCAAAGGCGTTCATGGCGACCTTGTCTGCACCCTTAAGTAGAGCAACTTCCATGACCACGTTCCTCTCTAATACCGTGTAGTTGAAGCCATTGAGCTTAGCCTCGTGTTCCCACATTACACCTCCCTCCACCCTACCCTCTTTCAGGAGGACTGGGATCTCCCTATGGTGTAGAAGCACAGGGTGAACTTCCCTGGACTCGGAATCCCCGCACCTCTTGGTTAGGGAACCCAGGGCCGACCTTCCCAGAAAGGACAGTCCTGGGTTAGGTAACGCTATCTTCCTCGCCTTGCAGGCGTCTATTCCCTCTGGTGTAACCAACACCGAGTTAGTCCTAACGTAGGCCCTCCTGGTGAGCAGGATCTCCCAATCTCTGAAACCTCTCATCTCCTGAGAGGGTAGCGACACTATGAGGGGGGATCTGTCCAACACCAGGTTTCCTAGCTTGACCTTCTCGTTGAAGATCTGTCTCAAGAGCACTCCTGAGGGGAGGCACTCCATGAAGGCCTTAATGTAACTCTCGCCCAACAAGGAGAGGTACTTCTCAGCAAAGTTACAGAAGTACGTATCGAAGAAGATGACCAGTTTACTGCCTACCTCCCCGAAGAGATCCTCCACCCTGTTCCAATCAGAGGTGAGGTCTATCATCGGAACTCATTTGTGGAAAGGCAATAATAAATCCTGGAGTTTAATGTGCATGACGTGCTCACCTCACGATATCTCCAACAACGGCTGAGAGGCCCTTACGATCAGTTAATGAAAAACAGATAGATTAATATTACTAATTCTTGAGTCTTATAAATTTAATCTGCAGTACTTGATTTAAACTTGACCTCCCACAGGTCTTTCAGTAAATCTGCACAGGTCTGCCATATTTCTAATCATCAGCAGTTATTAGATTTCACCTAGATTATAGGGCGGTACCTAAGGGAGAATCCAATAACTGCTGTAATCATGTTACCGTGATTAGGTTACCTTCACCAGTGCTTTGTGTGCTTGTTCAATTTTCTCAGATGTCAATCTCATTGCACAACTTAGAATTTAAAATCACATCATAATTTGAAAGAAAGCTTTACGTTAACTCTGATAAAAATTGAAGTAGCACATAAAGCACTTCACTAGAGCATTAATAAATACTATTTCTAGTGGATTATCTCAATAATATAATACAATTACAGTTCCCAAAGGATCCCTACGTGACACCTCACCTAAGGCTCTAGCACTTCTCATTGTTATCAACATTTATTAAGGTAAAACTTGTTGGGAAGTTTAGTAGAAAAAATTTTTAAACATGGTATAGTCTAATATACCTAGTAAAGTGGTGTATATGGGTCTAACAAGGAGGGATTTCTTAAAGGTATCGGGCGTAACTGCCCTAGGGACTAGCTTAGCCCTGTCAGGACTCTCCTACCAGGAGCTCCTGGCCAAGGCTAAGGATCCCGATCAGCCCATAAACATAGTGTGGACAGGGAACGGATGGTGCGGAGGTAATACCATAGCCTTCATTGACGCCATGAACCCCGCAGTAGAGGACGTAGTAACTGGGGTATACTTCGATGGGAAACCCATTACTCTCAGACAGCCCAGCGTGCCTGAGCTGGGTATGATAAACCTAGTGTATCACCCAATCTTGATGCCACAGGACAGCATGGCCTATGCCACCATGGAGATGGCACTTAACGGGGAGCTGGACCCCTACGTACTGGTTGTCGAGGGAACGCTCTTCGACGAGTTCGGAGTGTATTACAAGAAGCCCAGTGGCTCCTTCTGGTGTTCTGCTGGGAGGAAACCGGACGGGAGCGTACTCCTGTGCGACGAGTTCGTCTTCAACCTCATGAAGAAGGCCTATGCTGTAGTAGCCACAGGGGCCTGTGCAACCTACGGGGGAATTCCAGCTACGACCAACGGGTTGGGTCAGAGGTCTCCTACTTACGCCATGGGCATGCTGGACGATCCCTACAGGGGCATATACGGCTTTCCCTATTACGCTCACCAGGTCTACCAACAAGGATTAGCTCCTAACGTAATAGATGAGGACATCTACTCAGCTACCAACTCCCAGGTCAACACTTCCTGGCCAGGGCCCAGTTACCACTGGCTCTCATCTGGAGGGTTACCCATAGTGTCCATAGCAGCCGACCCACCTGCCGGAGATTGGATAATGAGGACACTAGTTTCCCTAGTGCTCTACGCCAGGGGACTCGGTCCAAATCCTGCAGACGACCTAGACGTATTCAATAGACCCAAGTTCTTTTACGGGAACGAGACCCATCAGAACTGTCCTAGGGCCGGCTTCTTCGCTCAGGGCATCTTCGCCTACGAGTTCGGAGACCCACAGTGCACCTACAGCCTGGGATGTAAAGGTACAGAGGCCAACAGTCCAGCACCGAGACTCGGATGGGTAGGAGGAGTCGGTGGATGTACCAGGGGGGGTGTCTGCATAGCCTGTACTGCACCTGGGTTCCCAGACCTCTACGAACCGTTTTACGCGCCTCCGAACGCACCGACAGTCCCCAGCACTACACTCTTCGCGGCCGCAGCTGCTGCTGGAATAATAATAGGTGCAGGTAGTTACGCCTTCTCCAGGAGGAAGAGACTCCCACAAACCCCCAAGTCTCAGAGGTGATGTGAATGGCAACTAGTTCTCCCTATTACTTCACGTTCGACTGGACCAAACCGGTCCTCATAGAGCCCATAGTCAGGATAAAGCCCGAGCTGGGAATTCAGGTCACCTATGATTCCGTGAGCGGTAGGGCCTCTGACGCTTACGCTGCAGCAGGGATGTTCAGGGGATTTGAGATATTCATGAGGAACAAGCCGGGGCCAGACGTTATAATGCTCTCCAGCAGGGAGTGCGGCATCTGTGGAGAGCACCACCAGTTCATAGAGAGGATAGCCCAGGAGATGGCCCAAGGGGGAAACGCCCCTCCACCCCTAGGACTTGAGGGAATAGTGCTGGCCACCGACGCTGCCATGACCTATGACGCCACAGCACACCTGACGGCTCTGGGTGGACCTGACTGGAGCTCACTGTTCTTCAAGATAGCTGGTTACTTCCCCAGCCAGATTTACGAGATAGCCCAACAGACTCCCCTGAGTAAGGTGGCCCAGGAGTCGCAGGCCTTCCCAATGGGACCACCCTCAGAGATGGAGATGGCAGGCGTTAAACTGAGAACCGTGGCTGACATCATGGACGCGTTAGTCCCAATAATAGGGGCATATTTCCTGGAAGGGGCATATGCCTGGAGGATACTTCACGAGGCAGAACTACTCTACTTCCTACGGATTCCACATCCCATCACCATGGTTCCAGGAGGAATAGGAGTTCCTCCAACCGTTGAGAACCTCCAGAGGTACTTCCAGAGGATGGTTGACGGTACTGCCTGGTTGATGAAGCAGATGGCTGCGTACGAGTACCTGACGCTCTTCTTAGCGGACTACAACAACGCGTTCGGTATACAGGCCCTCTACGACAAGATAAACGGAACCCTAGGTTTCGTGGAGGAAGGGAACAGACCGGGGAACTTCGTATCTTACGGGCAGAGCGACGTCTCTGAGGCACCATCAGTGACTCCCTCGAGTACCTCGGTGTCCCCCTATGACGGCACGTATGAGAACATGGGTGCGTGGGGGAGAGCTAGGGTGGTCAAGCCAGGGTTAGTGATACAGAAGAACTCCAACTCCCCTCCCACATTGGTCACCAACGACCTGGTGGACATAAACCTGGGCATAAGGGAGTTAGTGGAGTCCTCCTTCTATACCCCATGGTACGAGAACGGTTCCTTCAACAGTGAGGTTCCGTCCTCGGTGAGCGGGATAGAACAGGACCCCTCAGGTAACCCCGTGAGTTTCTACCATCCATGGAGGAAGTGGACTATGCCAAATCCACAACCGAGGGCCGTGCCAATGGCCTACGGTGCTCCCTACTCTTGGGCAGTGTCCCCTAGGTTTGTTCCATATCAGAACGGGAAACCCATCACCAATCTCTTCTACAACGTGGAGGCAGACCCCATGGCTGTCATGTACGCTCAGGTGTTGCAACCGCAGGCCCCTACACCTATCTACACCTCAGACTACCCCTCAGGTTTCGGTGTGAGTTACAACAGCAACGAGATGAGTGCCACCTTCGTCCTGCCCACGGTCAACAGTCCTAGGGTGACATTACCTCCGGAGTTCCAGCAGGGGAGCGAGATAGAGTTCAAGTACGTGGCTCCCTACGCCCTGTCAGGAGGGAAGATAGTGACCAACGCCATAGAGAGGATGAGGGCCAGGGCATTCGAGGCTGGGTTGGACGGAATGGGAATGTGGATAGCGTGGATGAGTGCCGTCACCTACTTGAAGCAGGGGAGGACACAGGTCAGTAGTATGCCACCTTCCAGCTGGACCTATAAACAGAACACCAACATAGATGTAGCCCTAGGCGTGGGCATGAAGGAAGCTCCCAGGGGAGCGCAGTATCACTCTGAGGTCTTCGCCACCGGGACCGGAGTCTCTGTTCCCACGATTAATCCGCAACAGATGCAACCAACCACAGTCAACTCAGGTCCAAGGGTCAGGAACAGCTACGACGACGGGATTCAAACCATTAAGCCTGCCTCCCCCACTCACGGTGCTGGAACCTTCGAGGAGGTCATAATGGGTAACCCAGACTACAACATGCCTGGGACTCCCAGATTGACCGTGCTACCGCTAGAGCAATGGGACGGCTTCGAGTTCGCCCAGACGCTGAGGTCATTCGATCCCTGCTTCGTCTGTGGTGTTCACATGGTTCTACCCAACGGAAAGGCTAGGTATCTAACGCTGGGGGCCCCGATAGACCTAAGCAACTCCATTAAGGCGTTCTACAGGTTTGCCATGAAGGTCAAGTGAGGTATAGGCGATGCTTCCAGTAGTCTTGGCAATAGGCGCATCGTTGGGGTCGGACTCCCTTTACTGGTGGGGTCTGAACGTAATCTTCCCCCTGGGTCTCCTCTTCTTCGTCTTCGGTGCCATATATAGAATCTCCAGGTACTTCCTAGGGAGAAGGGTAGTGACCTATGCCACCGCTGGGCTCGGCGCTGAAGTGAAGGAGGCCATTACTGCCATACCGGTGCCCTTTCAGTCAGCCGCTAGGAGGGACCCGTTCCTCATAGTGGAGACAGTGTTCTGGCACATATTCATGCTGGGTGTAGTCGTACTGGTGGGAATTCACATCCTGGCGTGGAACTACATCTTCGGTAGTATATTCGGCGTCTCCAACCCACTGTGGTTCCTCCTAAAGATCTCCACCCCAGAGCAGTTTACCTCTGCATATCAAATGGGTCTCCTGGGATCAAACGCCTACTCCCACGGAGGAATACTGAATCCGCTAGGAGCTTGGAACTCGGCTGAAGTCTCTACGTCCACCTTCGACCCTTGGAGCTTCCTTTCGGTACTAGTTAACGGAACCACCATGGGGCTTCTAGCCCTAGCGGGGATACTGGGATACCTGGTGACGAGGATAGTTGAGGACGTCACTGGACACAAGAGATTGAGCTCCTCCGGAGATTACGTCTTCCTCATACTACTCTTCGCAATCATAGTGACTGGCCTAGCTGCCATGTACGACTTTCAGGTTCCCTACTTGGGAATACCTAACCAGACCAATTGGTACGGACTTCACATAGCTTTGGTTGGAGCGTTCATAGGCTACGTACCCTTCAGCAAGGGATGGCACATGTTCGGCTACTACCTGGGCAAGGGAATGAGGGGTTATGGCTACGGAAGGAAGAAAAGGTGAAGTTTGCGGGGGATTCAAGGTGGAAGGAAAGAACGTGAAACTGGGTAGGAGGTTGGTCTCGAGGGCCTTGGACGAATTATCTCCCTACGATGTCTGGGGAATACAGGAGTGCATGAGGTGCGGCGTCTGTAGGTACACGTGTCCATTTTGGCTTGACGGACAGGAGGCCACTGACATCCCGGCCTGGAGGACCTACGAGGTCAATAAGGTATACTCCATGTTCTATACTGGGTACGGTGTGGTGGTCAGGTTCCTGAGACTTAGGGGGATCAAGTCCTCGGAGTTCCTGAAGTGGAGGGAATCCGCCTACAACTGCACAGCCTGTGGGGCGTGCACAGAGACCTCCCCTCTGGAGATACCCAACTGGTACACCGCCATACTCCTGAGAAGGATGCTCCACCTCTCAGGGACTAACCTGGAGGGGGCTGAGGAATGGGCAGGGAACACCAAGAAGACAGGAAATGCGCTGGGTCTAACCAGAGAGGAGTGGGGAGAGAGTGCCAAGTCTCACGGGTTGCCCGTGGACGAGAGGGCAGACGTCCTTTACGTTCCCAGTGCCCTCGAGGCTAAGGATCCAAACGTGCTGGGACAGGTCTCCTCACTGTTCTCAACCCTCAAGGAGAAGTGGACGGTGAGCTCACAGGTCAGCGACGTGGGGTACTACGCTTACCTAGCGGGGGACTTCGAGACGGCGAGGGAGCAGTTCGACAGGGTGTTCCAGGAGGCCAAGAGGTTGGGAGTGAAGAGGATAGTGACGAGTGACGGCTCAGGTTTCTTCTTCCTGAGGTGGCAGGCCCCCAAGAGCTTGGGAAGGAAAATCGACACACCGGTGGAGCACCTCACCGAGACCGTGTACGAGGCCTATAGGGCAGGGAGGGTGAAGGTGGACCAGGCAGACGTAAAGGAAGATACCACCGTGCACGACTCGGAGTTCATGAGCAGGTTGGGCGGAGTGGAGAGACCCCATAGGGAGCTCATGAAGGCAGTACTGCCATCCTACAGGGAACCTAAGGCTTCACCCTCCTCCCACACACTGTTCACATGTGGACACCACCTGGAGCTCCTCAAGGAGAAGGAGGAGAAGCTGAAGAGGGTGAGGATGTACTCAGTGAGGCAGCTAGCCTCCTGGGCTAAGACCGTAGTAACCTTCGATCCCAACTGTAATCTCTCCATGCTTAACGGGATTAAAGACGGACAGGGACTGAGCAAGTCCTATTACTTCACGGAGGTCTTATCCAAGGCGGTGAGAACTTGAGCCTGCTGAGATTGTTCATGAGGCTGACTGGACTTGACTCCACCATCAAGGAGGTCGTGGACGAGATCGTGGGCTCCACCGGTAACGATCCTAAAGTGATGGGACTCCTACGCTTGGTTCCACCTAGCCCCAGTGATGGGACAACGGAGCTCATGGAGTTGGCTAAGTCGCTGGGGATAGAGGTGAAACCGGCAGTGCTAACAACCGACCTCAGGAGGAGGGCGACGGCTCTGGCAGCCAACACTACTACCGTAAACGTCGAGAACCCAGAGGCCGTCTTATGGGAGATAGCCCAGAGATTCAGGGTCAGAGGAAGGAGAGATGGAAGTAGTTAGAAGTTCGAATTCAATCATTTTTTCTAAACCGTATCCAAACGAACTACTTGACAAGATGATTGATGGGATACCTCTCGGGCCAGAGGTAGAGATCTTCGAGGAGCCCGATGAGAGGGTGAACGGATACTCCAGGTCCATTTCGTTCTCCTCCAAGGGGGAAAAGTCGCAGGAGGCCTTCGAGAGATTCCTGAGATCACTCTCCTTCAAGGGAGACCTCAGGGAATTGGTGTGGGCCTATCAGGTTGAGTTTGTGGCGAAGATCCCCAAGGTAGTTAAGCTTGACCTACCCTCAGTGTTACCCTTGGTAGGTAACGTTATGCTGACTGGTGTGGTCATAGCTAACGTTAGGAACTTAGATACGGCACAGAGGAAGTTCACCCTGGTTCAAGTTGACAACAACGTGAGGGTAGTTAAGAGGGACGAGCAGTACGTGAGCCTCAGTGAACTCCTGCGTGAGGCGGAACTTTTGGTAAAGACCTTGTGGGGAGATGGAAGCGAGCTCAGGAAGATAAAGTTTTGATGACATATTAGATTGACTAAAATAATTTAATTAGCCTATATTACCCTCACGTCAGCTGGAGCCCACCTAAAGATCAGGTTCAGGTGTCCATTGCCCCCAGCGCTCATATGCCTGCGTTCCCAGGGATCCATGAAGGGCCTGGAAATCTCTCGAAGTTCCTAGTGATAATCACCTTAATAGTAGTTATTAGATTTCGCCTCACTTATAGTGCTATATCCAGTGGAAAAATCCCATAACTAATACATGGGAGAACATTGAAGCCAAAGAATTGAAGCTTTTAGGAGGTTTTGCCCTAATATTACTTTAACCATCAAAGCCTACGCTGGATTTTCCTTTTTAACTTCTTGTCAAACGTGAGTAACTGCAGGTTTAACCTGAGCGATATCGATAAGATTAAGAAGTCATTAATGTCGTCATAACCCCTCACTTCATCCTTGTTACCTAACGCGTAGTATACGTCCTCCAAAGTCACCGGGACTACCTCAATCTTAGGATCGTTTAACACTTCCTCTATTATTCCTAGATCCATCTTATTCTTAACGAGGTAGTAGGCCAGTTCCGTAATGGAGATAATGGGTAAATAAGCCTTCTCCAGATTGCTCCACTTCTTCAATGCCATCCGGTGGTTCTCGTGGTCTTTGAACATCACCGCTATGACGAAGTTGGTATCAGCTACTGCCTGCAATCCTCTCGCTGACCTCGTTTATTACCTCGTTTATCTCCTCGTCAGTTATCTTCCTTCCTAAAGTTAGATTGAGGGAAGCTATATCCCCTTTCTTCTTCCGAATTATTATGTTATCACCCTCAACGCGTACGATCAACTTGTCCCCTATCCTTATGCCGAGCTTTCGCCTGGCCTCGTAAGGTATGGTCACTTGGTAGTTTCTGGTTACCTTAACCTCTTCCATGGTTAGTAACTAGTATTAGTAATATGTAAAATTTTACATGAAGTTTGGTTTACGGATCGCTCCGATTACTAACAAAACTGACTTTAGGTTTCCCTTTGATTATACATTGGACTCTGAATCTAACTTTTCATGCTGGTGTTCAAGCCTCATTGAATTTTCATGAATTTGTATCCAATCCTCAGCCCTTGGGCTTCACCGGAGTCGGGGGAAACCCGTTACTCCTCCGCCCCGGGTGATTCAGGGCTCCTTTGCAAATTGTAATATCTCTGTTGATTTAGACTTATTCAATGGAGGAATTACTCTTAATGGTATTTAACCTATAGCTCTACAAAAATTTGCGCAAGAAATATTGTTGAGTACTCAGTGTAGTTAGTGAGTTATTTATATTTCTATATTAAGGCAAAGTACGAAAGGGTTTCATTTTTGTGTCATCTCTTTATAGAGATTATCTCAATTAATAAATTTGTAGCTTAACGACCGCACTAGTTCATACTCAGGACTTGAAACCGATTTAATGTTAATAACACAAAGTAGTGACTAAGTGCTTTACAGCAAGTCTTTATCATTTAATGCTAAAAACTTTTCGAAGGGATTAAAAATAAGTAACAAGTAAAGTTTATTAAATGTCACGATGATTAAATCCTTAATGAGTAATATAGCGACATACATAGGGGAAAGCTATTCGTGGATTAAATTACAAAAGACTAGAGGCACTGTAATTATAGACCCTAAGGAGTTGGTCAAATGGTTATATGCTAATCCGGGTTCTTATTTAATCTTCGGAACAGACGTTATACCAATAGAGTTATATGACCCGGCCCAGGCTAAATCGCCTCTTCTTGACTTTTTAAATAACGGAGGTAAGGTAATATGGCTAGGAGATACCCCGTTTTACTATATAGAGAAAGAGAAGGGAAAGAAAAGTGAAACCGGAGGACTTTCACCAGTTCCAGTTAACTTAAACTACTTAATGCATTTACCTAAGTCAAAAGACGTGAGAAACACATTGTTAGGGGATATTTTAGAATATAAGCCTAAGGAGAGCTGGAGACCGGTTAACGATAAGAGAGTTTTGCCTATAGCCTTAACTAATGATAATGAGGCCTCAGCGTGGATGTTTAGAATAGGAAGGGGTTACTTCATTAGACTATTTGATACACCAGATATAAGTGATGAAGAGGAGAAGTATGTTTTAGAGTTCCCGGAAAAGTTTGAGAGGATTTGGAAGGTTAACGCAATTAAATTAAATAACGTCAGGTTGTTCGATAACGTTTTGATTAATCTGAGTAAGATAAACGTTTTTATCGGCGATAACGGGTCCGGAAAGACTACAGTCCTTGAAAGCGTGGCAATACTGTCCGGACGCCTTAACGAGATCCTAGTTAGTAGAAATGTTAAGGACTACAAAACCCTTATGACAACGTTAAGAAAGAATTACTTAAGAAATTATTCAATTGAAGGTGTTTTCAACACGGGACAGGATTTCAAATATTTCTTAACCTTAAACGGGGGAAACGCTTTTGAACAACCCATCAAAGTCGTGTATTTCATTCTAGAACTTTTATACAAGTACGAGGAGGAAGTCATAAACAAGCTTAAGAAGTTAGAAGACTTTGTCTCCTTACGTAAGGGAGTGAGCGAATTACTGAAAGTCATCGATGACAGTTTTGAGAACGTATTTTTATATCAAGTAGACGATAAATATCGATTGTTCATTGAGAAAAGCGATAGGAGTTTAATAAGGTTAAGTGATCTTGGAAAGGGTTTGAGTTCTTTAATACTTCTCTCACTCATCCTTATGTTAGAAAAGCCCGAAATTTTGGTAATTGACGATGTAGAATCTATGGGACTTTTTCCGTTAAGGCTTGAAATATTAAAAAAGATTCTGGACAAATTAAATTCCATAATTCTGCTCTCTACGCAATCCATAGACGTTATTGCTATTTTCTCTAGAGATGATAATGTTAAGTTCCACTTAATAAGTGGGGGGAAGATAAAGGAGCTTAAGGCTGAAGAAGTTAGAAGGTTTTTTGAAGCGAACGAAGACATAAGAATAATTGCTAAGAACATGATATATGAAATCAGTTAGGGTTAGGTAGTTGAGAATAATTGATGATTTAAGTAAGGTTAACAATGAAACTATAATTTTCAGAGTCCTCTTTGCAAACGGAAATAGAAAGGGATCCATCGATTTTAAGATATTTGAAAGAGTTTGCGAGCTAAAGAATGGGAGAGAGGATATGGCAATTCTCTTTCATGGCACTAAGGAGATAGTGAGAATGATGAAAAGTAATTATAAAATTTCAAGCACGGGTAAAAACGTCGTAGATTTAATTTCACTATTAGAGCAAATGAACTTGTGTAAACGCGAAAGGGGATACATAATAATATCTGATATTGAACATAAAGATGAAATTATTAATAGTTTAGTTAATTGTACTGTGATTGATAATAAAGTATACAAATGTGAAAGCCGAATAAAACATAAGCCCGTATACGTTGCATTTTTAGGGGAAGAGTCTTGTATTGAGGAAGAATTACTTAAATGTTCCGGTATTGATCTACCGAACGGCGTAAGGAATTGCGAAGACCTTAAACGCATGTTCAAAATAGATCTTGATAAACTTAAGATCGAGAACTGTTTTGAACAGTTATTTACCCTTATCGAGATATTAGAGAAACAGTGAAATCTTAATCTAATAGATAAGCTAATTATATTAGCGAGTTTTAGCGAAAGGTGAAAAGCTATTTCTTAACCTTTCCACTGTTCATTTTCCTTAAAGAACTCTGCAATTAATGGCTTTCACCACTCATAGGTCTTCCTCAAATCCCCCTTTAAAGGGGACTGTTCAAAAAGTAGCATTTATCGGAAAATCCTTGTAGTCTGAGGGAAGCCTGAAAACTTTTAAAAACATCCTAGAGACATAGTTTACTTTGACGGTAAGTCGGCTACGTTACCCCCAAGTCCGTTATAGTAGGCTTACTAAGCCGTTTGTCCCTACACTTTCATTTCAATCATTTTATGTTCATTCATGATCGAGTGTAGGGACTTAGCCCTCAACCACCCACTTACTGTAGGTGGGTCACGGGACTCCTTAGAGCCCAACGGCACGGGGCTCACATTTACGTAACTACTCGTTATTTTTAATTTTCTAAATATCGTTTTGACGTCAGTTATGTTCATGTATCATTACCCAAGGACTTTCTTTTAATGATCTCCCAACTGATGACGGGTACTGCTCACGAGGTTTGGGGAGTGATAAGATCGTGGATGGGAGGGTATTGAAGTTTCCCTCGACCAGCCCCAATTAAGGGTGACCATGTATGATCCCTAGGGTTTCGGGTCAAATAACAGGATACCTCCCCAGTAACTTGTATATAGTCAGTTAATAATACTTTCTGCAACTAATTGTTTTTCAAAATGAAATTTGACTGAGACGCGAGTCATACTTGACGACTACGAAACCTGTATCAAATATCTCGTCGGATATTAACCGGAAGGACTCCTCACAGCGACCATGGGCGACGGGCTGAACTGGGTAGCTCTCACAATCGGGGATCGAACATTACGAAAAAGTTTTTGATTTGGAGCATCGATCAGTTAACATGGCAATTCCACTTGAAGTTCAAGGCCTGAGGAAGTTGAGAACCTACTCCTTGATAGGCATCATCTCAACAATCATCTCCCTGTTCCTTGACGTCCTTTTCCCCTTTACCACACCGTTCACTGCCGTACCTCCAGGATCACCTCCGGGGACGATAGTGAGGGTATTTGAGAGGCTGATGAACGTCATCCTACCCTTCCTGATCGTGGGCGCGATCCTGAGTATAATCTCTTTGCTGTTCCTCAGGTCAGGTTTCAAGGAACTGGTGAGGGCTGGGAGGGACCTGAAGACTGGCCTTACAGGTGCCTCCATATATCTCGTGGCCTTCGTGTTGTTGATGATAGGGGTGACAGTGTTGTTTACCTCCTTGGTACAAGTGTTACCCAGTATATCAAGTAACGCTCCCCCACCGTCTCCCTACCTGGCCCCCCTAGTTGGAGGAGTACTGATAGTCATCATTGGTGCGATCACGGCCCTCGTGGGGGTCATCATGGTCATCATTGGGCTTTACAAGGTAGGTTCCATCTACCAGGACGGGCTCATCAAGGTTGGAGCAATACTCATAATTATTCCTTACCTTAGCATAGTCGCCCCCTTCCTCCTCTTCTTCGGGTTGGGAAACGCCATAAGGAAGGCCGAGACTGGATTCTCTCCTCAGACGCAGAACTATCCACCACCTCCCCCTCATCCTCAGTACCCGCCAGCACCACCTCAACAAGGTCCTGCAGTGTACCAGGTAGGAGTGGGGACTTTGGACGACAGTGGAGTGGCGAGGCTGACCCTGTACTCAGCTTCTCCCTTGACCTTATCTTCTGCAGTTTTGCAGACGCCCACGGGACCTAGACAGGCGATCTCCTTCTCCCCGAGGGATCTGAGTCCTGGTTACAACAACCTGGAGGTACAGCTGGGTTTCATTAGCTTACCTAAGGGGACGTATAATTTGGACTTAACTTTCGCCAACGGAGTCCTGGTGAGGACCTTCGTGACGCACTAAGGTTCCCTAAAGCCCGGGTAATCAAGGTTTGTGTTTACCTGTGCTTTGTGCTTCTTCAATTTTTACCAGAGTTTACGTCGAGCATTCTTTCAAACTTACCTATAATTTTGAATTTTAGGCCGTCCAATGAGCTCGACATCTAAGAAACAGCAGTTATGGGATTTTCCCTTGAGTAACGCCCTGTAATCTAGGCGAATACTAATAACTGTTGTAAGAAATTTGAACGAGCATAGAGAGCACTTCGAACTTCGTTAAATAATACTAGGAACCTCAAACTCGTACCGTTGACCTGGTTAAACCCCGTTAAGCAGAACTTTTAAGCCCCCCTCAAAAGATACTCTTCCATGAGCCAGAGGGTCGTCCTCTTAGTCCTGGTGTTGGGAACCCTGATGTCAGCCGTGGATGCTACCATAGTTCTCCTGGCACTCCCCGAGATTGCCCAAAGTCTCCACGCAGACCTCTTCACGGTCATATGGACCTTGTTGGCCTACCTTCTGGTCTCGGCTATCCTCTCCACCCAGGCAGGCAGGATAGGTGACATTTACGGGAGGGCAAAGATCTTCAACTTGGGTTTTGCTGTGTTCACAGTATCCTCAGCACTCTGTGGCCTCTCACCCGACGTTCTGGACCTAATATTCTTCAGGGTGGTTCAAGGGATAGGAGGGGCAATGATGACCGCCAACAGTGGGGCCATTGTTGCAGACCACTTCCCTCCAAGTTCCATGGGGCGGGCCTACGGATACACCAGCCTGGGTTGGAACATCGGGGCCCTCCTGGGGATAGTGTCGGGTGGAGTGTTGACCACTTTCCTGGGATGGCAATATATCTTCTACATAAACGTGCCCATAGGACTGGTCTCCTTGGCCCTGGGGATCAAGTACATCAAGGACGTCAACGTCTTCAGGAGGGACTTGGACTTGGTTGGGGCGTTCACACTTGGAGGAGCTCTGACCCTGCTCTCCTACTCCTCCATAGCCTGGGCTAGCACCAGACCCTCAGTCGTCACGGAGGGAATGATGGTAGGAGGCTTCGCCTTATTGGTCCTCTTCTTCCTCAACGAGTACAGGATCAGTAGCCCCATACTTGACCTGAGGGCTTTCAGGTTCAGGCTTTTGGCTTACTCCCTCCTGGCCAACTTCCTCCAGGGAGTGGGAGGGTTGGCCCTCAGCTTCCTCTTGATAATGTACCTCCAGGGCGTAAGGGGATTCTCGCCGCTATACTCCTCATTGATACTCCTCCCTGGATACGTGGTCTCCAGCTTCCTCGCCCCCTACATGGGGAGGCTTTCAGATAGGTACGGCTCCAGGTATCTTGCCACTGGAGGGTTGGCCCTGATAACCCTGACCGTTGGGATCTATTACCTCATCATCACACCCACGACCCCCATCACCTGGATATTGGGAATCTCTGCCCTGAACGGGGTAGGCTCGGGTATGTTCTGGCCCTCCAACACCAGTGCCATAATGAGCAGTGCACCCAAGGGCTACTTCGGCTCGGTGTCTGGCCTCTCCAGGACGCTGGGGAGCGTGGGAACTATCTTGAGCTACGTTATCTCTCTATCAGTGGCCGCAGCGTCCATACCCAAGGGGGTCGCGTTTCAGATATTCCTTGGGACGTCGAGGCTGAACGGAGGTCTATCCAACGTGTTCGTTGTGGGACTCCACTACGCCTTCCTGGTATCCATGGCGGTGCTCGTTCTGGCGACCGTACTCTCCTTCCTCAGGGGAAAAGAAGTGAGAGTCGATCGTTGATTCCGTCCAGACCTTCAAGACCCCTGGGTTCTAACTTCAGAGTCCAAATACTGGATTTAAGGGTTTGACCGCGAGATGATAAATACTTCCCTAACTTGAAGCCCTACGAGAAGGCACTCAGGAGGTTGAGGAAGCTGCACAGGGACCTATCCAGGAAGGAGTTCCGGTCCAAGAACCGGTTCGAGGCCAAGGTCAAGCTCGCTAAGGCTTACGAGCACTTGAAGGAGCTGAGGAAGGACGTGTACATGAGGTTGGGCAAACACTTCGCCGAGAAGTACGACGTGGTCGTCATGGAGGACATTCAAGTTAAGCAACTGGTGGGTAAGTCCTCAAGGAGGCTGAGGCTCCACGACGTCGTATTCCCCGAGCTCAAGAGCATCATAAGGTACCAAATGGAGAAGTACGACAAGAAACTGGTTCTCGTTGAACCCGTATATACCTCCAAGACCTGTGCCAGTTGCTGGCACGTAAAGGGCCTAACGTTGAGTGACCGCATGTTTGTGTTTACCCGTGGCGTAACTTACCTTCTTTAAACACTTCTAATTCCACCACGGGCACCCCTCTTAAGGGATCATACAGGGTCACCCTTAATTGGGGCTAGTCGAGGGAAACTTCAATACCCTCTCCCATCCACAATCTTATCACTCCCCAAACCTCGTGAGCAGTGCCCGTCATCAGTTAGGGGGATCATCAATAAAAACTACTTCGGTGATACTATGTAAACACAACTTGTCAAAACGATATTTAGATGATTAAAAATAACGAGTAGTTACGTAGAAGCGTTACAGTCTATGCCGAAATCTAGTAGTTCCTCAATCATCGGAGTGTTCGGCCCCACCATTATGACAAACGCGTTTTTAGCCAATTCGAGTAGCCTGTCGACACATTTGTTTATTATCGTAGTAGCCGTCATTATCACAATATCACTTCTCTCTAATAATTCTTCTGAAGCAGTCGAAGGTAAGATCCCGTCATTAAGATCAATTAAGTTCGGGTTTAATTCCAGTACATAAAACTCCTTAGCAATACCTTTAAAACGTGTATAACCCGGGAACTTCCCTATCATTATAACCCTCTTACCCTTACTCATCTTAAGCCCTATTTCTAACCCGTTCCCCGTTTTCTCTGTTTTTACATCTATCGTGGAATTTATACTTGCTAAGCCTACCGAAGCTTCGATTAAGTTCCATGACTTAAGTAACTCAGCCAGTTCGCCCGTTGTCATCTCATCGAGCCTCCCAGCATCCTTTATCTCCCAGCCTATTTTATACGTCATTGCAACACCGAGATTTTTAGATAATACACAAGTCCAGTTTAATTCCACTCTAACGTCCTTTACCGGTTCGTCTCTTTCTTTAGCATAGGAGATTAGGAAATCAATTACAGCAGTTATTAGATTTTGCCTTGATTACAGGGCGATATTTAAGGTAAAGTCCCATAACTGCTTTGTGGGTCACTTCATAATTATACAAAAATTTATAACTAATTATACCGAGTATTACCCATGGGAAAGAGTAAGTACAAAGGAAAGAGTAAGTACAAGAGGGATTGGCACAAGTACGACGAGAACGTCATAACGAGATACGAGCTGATGTTCCCCTTCTACGTCTTCCAACACTGGTGGGATTTACTCCAGGAAGAGAATAGGGATGCCAAGAAAACCTACAAGGCACCAAAGGAGTTCAACGACTTCCTAGCGTTCCTGCACTTGTTCCTACCCTACAGAGCAATAGAAGGAGTATTGAGAGCACTGGAGGGACTGAAGGTCATCCCGACAAGCCTGGACTACTCGACAATATGGGAAAGAGTGAGGAACATGGACGTAACGTTCCCCGAGGCGAGTGACGAGCTAGAAGTGATAGCTGATGGTACTGGAATAAGCAGGACAAGGGGAGGACAATACATCATTGCAAAGTGGGGTGAGACCAGGGACTCAAAGTTCCTCAAGATCGAAGTGGTTATGGAGAAGGACGAGTTCGAGGTAGTAAGCGCTGAGGTGACGAGCAACGAGGTCGAGGCTGCAGTCAAGACCGTTAAGGACTTACAAGACGAGGGGAAGAAGGTCGAGAGGTTTTACGGGGATAAGGCTTACGACGCCAACGAGGTTTACAAGACTGGAGTTGAGGTAGTTGTCCCACCTAGGGAGAACGCCTCCACTAGACGCGGTCATCCCGCCAGGAGAAAGGCTGTGCGCGAGTTCAAGAGGTTGGGCTATGAACGTTGGAGGGAGGAGAAGGGTTACGGTAATAGGTGGAGGGTTGAGTCCCTGTTCTCTGCAGTGAAGCGCACCTTTGGTGAATCTGTTAGGGCTACAAGTTTTGCTGGGCAAGTGGTTGAGGCTGAGCTCAAGTTCTGGGCCTACGCGTGGATGGTTCATTTAGCTAATTATGTAGTCGGTAGGGCTCCGGGTATTAAGGTTTGAGCTTGTGAACAACGTTGAAATAAATATTAATTACTGAAAAACCCTCAGTGTATCATATTACGTTTATGAAATAAACTGAAGAGATCCACAAAGCAGATAATGTCTGCTTTGGATGTTATTTCAATTTTTTATTAGAGAGGGTATGAACTTGCTTTTAATTTTACAATAGATTTTGAATTCAAGAAAATTGAGGGCTCAGCTCATAAGAAAATTTGGCAATCCCGCAAAGCGGATGAC
>Ga0080006_1096619_pt1 | contig 24512 bp, 22 predicted proteins | sample RS3BMetagenome_FD_69209 | JGI IMG/M metagenome (GOLD analysis project Ga0080006, IMG submission 69209) | Ferric oxide microbial mat and aquatic microbial communities from Rainbow Spring, Yellowstone National Park, USA - RS3B (SPADES... ...
CACCAGACCTTCGGGCTTAGGAGCTCAGTCGAACGATTCAGGGATACCTAAAAGACAGGACACGGGTGTTCTATAATAACACCAACCCCAAAAGAACACTCTTTGCTCCACTCGTAGAATTCCTCGAACTATTCGTACACTGGTACACTGAGTGGAGGTGACACGGATGAATGCTTATCCGGACACCATCATAAAAGTGGCGCAAGAAATAAATATCTGGGTGTTCACATCGGTTCTATGCCAGAAACCAATGGCAAGTTCAAGCCTAAGATTAGGCTTAGGCTCAAAAGAAAGGGTTGGGAAACCCTCCTTACAATCGTGTCTCTCATCCTGATTTTCATGCTTGCCATAATAGCACGGCTGGGCCCGATGAAATATACGTTTCAAATAGCCGAGGTTGACCCTTGGTTCTACTATTTCTCTTCCCACTATATGCTCATAAACGGACCAGCTGCTTGGTTCCACTGGGTGAACCAGTTGGAATGGTATCCCTACGGCCAGAAAATTTCGCTGTACGATGACCCGATGCTGGGGCTCTTCTCGAGTTCTACGTATCGCCTTGTACAAGTCTTCGGTTTGAACATGTCTTTCTACGATTACGCGGTTTATCTTCCAGTATTCGTTACCGCCATAGCCACAATATTCATGTATTTCTTTGGTAGAGAGATTGGCGGTAAAAAGACGGGTTTGCTCGCGGCTCTGCTTCTTGCATTGTCGCCCGCCAACATACAGCAAACAATGCTCGGCGAGTTCAAAGAAGAATTCATAGCCTTCTTCTTTCTTGTTCCCTCCTTATACTTTTTGTTCCGCTCCTTCAGAACCAAAAAAAGCGTTGACATGCTGGCTTCCGGAGTGTTATTGTCTGGTGCCGTCGCAAGCTGGGGACCCGTGTCGCCTTATATGTACGACCTTCCAGCTTTAATAGTTCTAGTAGGTGTTTTGGCCGACAAGATTTCCCCAAGCACAGGTTTCAGATTGCTTGCGTTCGTCTGTGCTCCAGCGCTGTTTACGGCGGCGATTATTCCAAGAGATGTGAGCGGCATATCTAGGATAGGCGAAGAATCACCGGTGTTCGCAGCTTTTCTGATAGCCATGCTTAGGAGTTACTATAACTCACTGAAAGTAGAATCACGCCAACTTTTCAAAGCTTTTTCGGTTATAATCGTGGTTTTAATAATCGCTGGCTCTGGTTTACTGCTGCACAGCGCTTTGGGCGGAAGGATTCTTGCGATTGTGTTTCCATTCGCGAGGAGCCTACAACCCATAGTTAATACTGTGGCTGAAAACGAGCTTACCACGTGGGCAGATTTTTACGTCGGTTTCAACATTCAAATGATTTTGTTGCCTGTCGCTGTCTACTTGTTTTACAGAAAAAAGGATGCGGCTGGAATAGCCATGGTACTCTATATCGTTAGTGCAACCTATGCCACGGCAAGCTATGTAAGGGCAGAAGAGATACTGACACCCTTTGCTGCCGTTGCGGCTGCCTATGTGATATCCAGACTTATCGATTCTTACGCGCCGCTTATCTCTAAGGCTTACAAGACCACGTCGAGTAACAAAAAGGCGAACACTCCCGTCGACTGGGAGATAGGGGGGATACTAATAGTGTTGCTGGTTATTTCGGTCGGTTTCTTTGCGTACCAAGGGCTGGTATCCGGAAATTCTTCTCCACTCATGATGACCGTGAATGGTCAGTTCAGCAACGATTGGCCACAGGCTTTGACTTGGTTAAAGTATAACACACCCACCAATGCGGTGGTGGCTAGCTGGTGGGACTATGGTTACTGGATAATGGTGGGTGCAAATCGAACTACTATCGCAGATCCTTCCACGACGAATACCACCCAGATTCAGTACTTGGCTATAGCATTGATGTCGAATACCACCGTAGCCGAGAAGATCTTCCACTTCTACCATGTTGACTATTTGCTAATATATCAGCCCATAGCATCGGTCAACACTGGACAAGGAACAATTTTGTATCCTTCTTTCGATGGTGACCTTGGCAAGTCCACTGCTATGCTGACAATTGCAGCCAGCACGAATTTCCAGAAATTCAATCAAATATTCGGCTTGAATCTCAGCAAGTCCCAGTTCAACCAATCAAAATATTTGGCTCAGATACCCAACACTGCAATATTTGTTCCAAGTGGGCAATACGGCGGCCAAGCCACGCTGTTCAATCTAATGTTTGGGTCTAACCAAGAAATTCAGTACTCTTTGAGCCAGCTGGCGGCTGGTCAAGTCCAGCTTCCAACGTTTCAGGTGCCACAGGGCTTTCAACTTGTGTATGAGACACCGGACCAAGCAATACTTATTTATAGTCTGAATTATGCAGCCTTTGCCAATCAGTCCGCGTAAATTCGTTCGGACTTGTGGTGGTGCGCCTAGTATTTGGGTGGTTTGAGTTGGGGTCAAAAACTTTCGTTGGTAAAAACGTTGACATATCCAAGCTGGCAAGCAGTGTTGAGAGTTACTTGACTTCAAAGGGGTATCAGACTCAAAGCTACCGTTCATCCGACGGCTCGTTGATTGTACAGGCCAGAAAAGGCGGTTTTTTAAGGGCTATTGTTAACGCTCAGAGGGCATTCACAATACACATATCCGGAAGCCCTGACAACGTTGGTGTGAATATTGGTGTCGCGAACTGGGGTCAAGATATAGCTGTGGGTGCAATTGAAGCTATGCTTGTAAGCGACGATTTGGCTTTGCTAAGCGGCGTCGAGGCACTGTGGAATCTTCAAATCGAAAAAGAAATAATGAAGACAATTGAGCAATTAGTGGACTCCGGTCAAGTGTCACAGACATCTATGAGTTATGGGGTGACAAATTCACAGGGGGTGGGTTCACCTCAGCCGGCTTATCCCGGCTACCAAGGCTACCAACAACCGTATTCCAGTCAAGCCGGAACGCTTGGTTCTCAAACCAAGTATTGTACTATGTGCGGGGCTCAGAACCCGCAGCAGGCCAAGTTCTGCATGTCGTGTGGCACACGATTTTTGGCCTAGTCTCAATTCGGGTATCTGCAACTGTTCGACGCATGAGTTCAGCATTTCACTGAACTGTTTTTACTGGAACCGCAGTTAGCTTGAAGTAATTCCGAGTTGTTGGTTAACTTGACTCATCATTTCCTCAAACTTCTTTTCTGTTATCTCGAAGCCGAGTTTTTCTGTTAGGTAATAAATTATTCCGCCCAAACTCTGCGTAAAATACGTTAGCGGCGGCTTTATTCTGGCTTTTGGAAGTGCCTGTTTAACTTCTGCCACGAAAGGCTTCCAAACATATTCTTGATTCTTCAGTACGCCTCCGCCCCCACCCACTATTATGGGTTCTGCTTCCATGTTTAGCATGCTGGCCACGGCACGCACACCTTTGGCCAACTCCGAGGCCGCATTTCGCAGAATTGTTTTCGAAACTTCGTCTCCCTGATAGGCCAAGTCACTCACATACCTTGCAAGAGAAGCTATCTCCGACACGTCTTGTTTGAGCGAGTAGAACACTCCGGCAAGCTCTCCGAGGTCATTGACTTGGTAGAGTTCACAAAATCTTTTCTCGAGCGAAGTCTTCGGTCCTCTTCCGTCGTAGGATTTTATCGCTGCTCTCAGAGCCTCCACTGCGATGTGATAGGCGCTTCCTTGGTCTCCGAGTATGTGACCATGGTCGCCAGCTTTCCAGCTTCTATCCTTTGAATTGCGTCCGTAAACGTTTGCGCCCGTCCCCGATATTACCACTATGCCTGGTCTGCCGAAAGTAACGGTGTAGTAGAGGGTCTCCGTGTCGTTTTTGAGAGTAAACTCTTTGACCCTTGGCACCTTTAGCAAAGCTTTGTGCATAATTTCATAGTCTCTCTGCGAATCTATTCCAGCCAAGCCGTAAAAAACGGCGTCGGCTCTGTCGACCCCCGAAGCCGAGATCAGGTTTGTGACCAGTTTCTCCAATACATCAAGCGCCTGTTCAATTCCTACGTTGTGATAGTTGGTGGCCTCGCTCACCGCGCAGGCCACTATTCTGCCAGTCTCATCTGAGGCCACTGCGGCTGTGTTGGTTCCGCCACCGTCTACCCCTATAAACAACATCAAGTTTATGCTTTTACACATCAATATAACTTTGCTGAAACACTCATCAGAATTGTCGCGCTTGACCACCGTTGAACGGTGTTTGGTTACGGTTTGCGTCGAGGTGCGAGCTCAGTATTTCGGCTGGTTTTGGGCCCCTACAGGGTTTTGTACTTTGTTTAAGGTTCACGAAGTTTGTCAAGAGTTGGTTACGCTTCAACTCGCGTCCTTATCTGGATTGCAGCCAAACACCGTTGGTGTCAACGGTCCCATGTAGAATGGGTAACCATCGTCCTGAAGCAGGAAACCACCAGTTTAAACCTGGTGACTTGTCGCTAACGCATTTTCATTCAATTGGTTCCAAAGAGAGCGCCTGCTTATGACTTGGGTCAATTGGGTTTCGATGGTTGGGCGCAGGGTGTCACCAAAATTTTCATGGAATTAGTGCTTTTGGCCGCAGCTATTGCGTCGTTGAGTTGCTGCAAGGTGTAGATGTGTGTTACCAATTTCTCTACGTTTACTTTGCGTGACGAAATCAGCTCCAACGCTTGCCCAGTGTCTTGGTCATCGGCGGCGTATGACGTTATCACTGAAATCTCGTTGTTGAGCAGATCCGCGGCTTTGTTTGATAATTGAGCGCTCATATGAGGTACGCCAAAGAGGCAAACTTTGCCGCCTTGCCGCACCTCTTCGAAGCCTCTTGAGATAGCAGACGGGTTTCCAGCGGCCACTATTACTAGGTCCGAACCTTCTCCCGTTTGAACCCGATTTGTCAGTGGGTTCTCTGCATTGAATCCCAATTCCTCGCAGAAGCTTCTTCTATATTCGCTTGTGTCGAGAAACCTAATTGAACACTTGGTTGAGGAGTCAAGCATCAAGCCGTGCAGTAAGCCCATTGGACCCGCACCGATTATGGTAACCTTTTCGTCGCCAGCGAGTGAACACTTTCTGATGCTTCTAACCACGCATCCCAGAGGCTCTATAAAAGAGGCCCGTTCAAAGTTTAAGTTTTGGGGTAACTTGAGTACGCCGCCGTGTTCTATGTTCCAGCTTGGAACACGAAACAGCTCAGAAAAGCCTCCTGGGAAGATGTTTGTTTTCCTGTAGTGGTCACACATTGTCGTGCTGCCATGTTTGCACTTCCAGCAGCTGTAACAAGGTACGTGATGATGAGGAAAGATTCTATCGCCCACTTTGATATCTTTGTTTGGTGAGTTCACCTCGACTACTGTGCCAACAACCTCGTGTCCTATAATAGGAGCCGAGGCTGTGTATTCACCCGCTAACTTCTCCAAATCCGTTCCGCATAAACCGCAGAACTCAGTGGCCACGAGTATCTCGCCTTGTGACAACACGGGTGTGGGCAACTCTCTTATTGCGACGCCCCCGCTTACAATTACGGCTGAAAGCATAAGTGTTTAGACCGTGTCCGAAAATAACCTTTGTTCCCAATCAAGCCTGCTCCAACAGCTGAGTTTTGAGTTACCATAATTGATGCATTGTTGGGTTGATGTTATATAGAGGGCTGTTGCATAGTTTTTGAAGGCTCCGGGTTCGAAGACTGGGATGCAATGTTTCAGGATTCCGCTTAGTCGGGATAACAGGTCCATCTTTCAAACCCAAAACCAGCGCAGCGAGTGTTCACAACGCTCGTGTTATAACCAACAGCAGTCACACTTCTATGTCTTGGTCACGCTGAATGAGAACCCGTCAAGCTTGTAGTCACGGTGCAAAGTAAAATGAGTCTTTTGTGCGCGAAATCATCACCGCAAATTTTGGCGCGGTACCTAAAAACGGTGTGTTCACAGCCATCATTTTGCATGGTTTACGAGTTCAATTTATAGATTAGTTCGGATGTGTTGAAGCCTGTGACGAAGATTCAATGATAAAAATCGCTGGGAGGCGCTATCACTCATACGTACTTGGCGCTTTCTGAGAGCTGCGGTAAGGACTTGATTTTGTACGCTTGACCACTACTCGCTAAGAGTAATGGTTAAATTTACCGCGTCTCTACGAGTAAAGAATAAATAGATTCGGGAGTCACAGTGTATCCTTCAATCCGTATTAGAATGTTCGATGACAGAGACTTGGACCAAATACTGGCCCTCGAGAAGGAATGTTTTACAGACCCGTTTGACGAAAGAGTTTTCAATAATCTGTTCAAATACGAGCATCTTTTTCTTGTTGCGGAAGTATGCGGTTCGGTGGCAGGCTATATTCTGGCGCTTATACGCGAAGGAGGCGCGGAAATAGCAACAGTAGCAGTTGCGCCGCTTCACCGTCGGAAGGGAGTTGCTGGAACACTTTTTAACGAATTGGAGAAGCATTTGAGAAGCGCTGGAATTGAGCGACTAATTCTAGAGGTCAGGGTATCGAACCAGAGGGCTTTGCATCTCTACAAGAAACTGGGGTTTGACGTTGAGTCAACCATTCTAGGGTTCTACTCTGACGGAGAAGACGCATACCTTATGTGTAAACAGCTAAATTCGACTTGAATGCATCTTTGTTTGACAACCAATCGTCGGTAGAACTGGGATTTTCGCACTCGACGCAGTGTTGAGCCTTAAGCCTCCCATCTAAACGCGACCTTGTCTTTAAACCGGTCTTTGTGAAAGATTTGCTTGGTTCAGTAGCATGTGTTGATAAGCGGTAAGCCTCATAGTAAACACGCTGAAACGGTTTTGACAAAAAGGCATATAGTTTTGTGGGCGCTCGGATTCATCATCATGGTCTCTTTCCATTATTTGGTTTTGAAAGATTGTTCCATGGTTATCACCTTTTCAAAGGTTAAGGGGTTTGTGCGGTACTGTGTGACGTTGGTTTCGACTGAAGGAAATTAGCGAGTCGTGCGTGAATTAACGCTTATTAGTTGGGCGACGAGTTTCTGGTTTAATGGCTTTGCAAGGGTTGAAAAGTTGTGGCTACTGAGAAGTTCGATGCGATAGTAGTGGGCGCGGGCCCCTCGGGTGCAGCAGCGGCGTTGACGATGGCTCGGGGCGGTTTGAACGTTGTATTGGTTGAAAGAGGAGAAGCGCCTGGGGCTAAGAATGTTTTTGGAGGAATAGTCTATAAGTGGCCGTTGGAAAATTTGATACCCAAATTTTGGGAGAAGGCACCCATTGAGAGAAGAGTGATTGATCATAGAATGGTTGTGTTGAATAGGGGTTCGGGTTTTGCGATTTCCTACAAAGATGAATATTTTGGTGAAGAGGCGCGTGGCGGTTTTACAGCTCTACGCTCCAAGTTTGATCCTTGGCTGGCTCAGCAGGCGGAAGAAGCGGGGGCAACCATTGTTACAGCCATGCCTGTGAGCAGCGTTATCAAGGAAAACGGCAGAGTCATAGGGATAAGGGCGGGAGAGGGTAAGGAAAACGAGCTTTATGCAAACGCTGTGGTAGCAGCGGACGGTGTGATGTCCACTGTGCTGGACAAGGCGGGTATAAGGGGCCCACCCGCACCAGACGAAGTGGCCATAGGAGTTAAGGAAATAGTTGAACTGCCGGCCGACACCATCGACGCCAGATTCAACACCAAAAGAGGCTTTGGGGCAAGACTGGAGTTCTTTGGAGCCGTTACGCGGGGGAAATCTGGGAGCGGATTCGTGTATACCAATTCTAACACTTTGAGCGTAGGCGTCGCGGTTGTTCTCAGTCATTTGATGCAACTAAAATCCAAACCCTATGAGCTTTTGGATGAGTTCAAAACTCACCCATATGTAGCGCCTCTGATTGAAGGTGGCAGAGCGAAGGAGTATCAGGCTCACCTTATACCTTCGGGGGGATACCAGTCAATCCCGCCGTTGGTCAGTAGCGGTGTTCTTGCCGTAGGTGATGCCGCTATGCTGTGTCTTTACCCCGAGGGGACAAATATGGCGATGGCTTCGGGTATGATGGCGGGCCAGGCGCTGGTCGCTGCGAAAAAATCTGGCGACTTTTCTGACTCCAAATTAATGGGGTATCAAAGACTAATGGAGCAAAGCTATGTTCTAAAGGAGCATAAAAGGAAGAAGGGGTATCATTCCGCTTTTCTGAACGATGAAAGATTCTTTACGGCTTACCCCGAAGTGATTTCTGAGACCATGAGAGATATTTTGGTTGTGGACGGGGTGGACAAGGGAGTGAAACACGCGGCTGCGCGAAAAAGAATAAGAAGTAAGGTAGGCTATTTAAGACTCCTTCGAGACATGTATTCAGATGTGTGGTCGGTTTTACCATGGTGAAGTCACTTTCTAGGAAAATAGACGAAAGAATCTATATTAACAGATATAATATTCACAAAGAGAATCATCTGCATGTTAATCAGGAAATGTGCAATGTGTGTAAGGATAAGCCCTGCACCTTTTCTTGTCCGGTCGACGACTATGTTTGGGATCCAGAAACCAAGAGGCTCACAGTGTTTTACGAAGGTTGTGTAGAATGTGGTGCGTGCGTTGTGGTGTGTCCATATCACAAAATAACTCTTGAATATCCACCGGCGGGAAGAGGGGTCAACTACAGATTTGGTTAGACAAGGTGTGTAAAAATGACTGGTTTCAATATTATTGTGCCTATTAAACAGGTTCCAGATGTGAATGAGCTCCGACTGGATCCTGTTACCCACTCTTTGCTAAGAGAAGGAGTGCCAAGCGTCCTCAACCCTTATGACAGGCAAGCCATGGAAGCGGCATTGTTCCTAAAGGAAAGATACGGTGGGAGAATATCCGCCTTGACAATGGGGCCCATGCAAGCCAAGAAGGCTTTGCAGGAATGCTTGGCTCTGGGGGCGGATGATGCAATACTTCTATCGGACAGAGCGTTTGCGGCGGCCGATACATGGGCTACGGCTTACACCTTATCGGTGTATGTTAAGTCTGTTCCTTACGACTTTATTTTTACAGGATTGAAGGCCATCGACGGAGAAACCGGTCAAGTCGGTCCAGAACTCGCGGAGTTTTTGGGAATACCGCATATAAGCTACGTGAGCAAAATAGAAGTTAATGCGGATTCAAAGACTGTTAGGGTGGAAAGACAACTTGAAAATGGTTATGATGTGTGGGAGGCACCTTTCCCAATTTTGATGTCCATAGCCAAAGAATTTGGTGAGCCGAGGTTTCCCACTCTTCAAGGATACGTAAGGGCAAAGAAGGCCCAAATAAAAACTTTGTCAGCCGTTGATTTACAGAAAATGGGTGGTGACACAAAGAACTTCGGTTTAAAGGGTTCTCCAACATTCATTCCCAAGGTTCATCCCCCACCAGCTCGCCCCCCCGGGACAATTTGGGAAGGCGACCCGAGAGAATCCGTAAGGAAACTTGTTCAATCACTGTCTGAGAGGGGATTGGTGTAACAGAGTGTCAACGCAGTCGTCTTTCGGAGTTGTAACGGACCCTGAGATTTTGAAGCGTCTAGCGCAATACAAGGGGGTATGGGTTTACGCAGAAGTGGACGACAATCAAGTGACCAATGTGAGTTTTGAACTTCTAGCCGCGGCCAGATATGTTGCAGAAAAAACCAAAGAAGAAGTTGCAGCGGTTTTGGTGGGTTACGGCGTTGAAAGGTTTGCCAAAGATTTGATTGCCTACGGAGCCGACAGGGTTTATCTGATACAAAACAGGTTGCTAGAAAAATACGCCTCAGATGCTTACGCGGAGGCCGTGTCTCAACTGGTCAATTCGAAGAAACCATCAATATTTCTGTTTGGAGCCAACAGGAATGCGCGAGACTTGGCTTCGAGGGTGGCTGGTCGAGTGAACACAGGCTTGGCGGCCGACTGTATACAACTAGAGATAAACGAGCGTGGACAACTTGAACAGATAAGGCCCGATTTTGGGGGAAAAGAACTGTCCGTGGTTTTGACGCCTAAACACAGACCGCAAATGACCACTATTCGGCCTGGTTCTTTCAAAGTGCTGAAACCCGACTTTTCACGTAGCGGAGTCGTCGAAACTTTCGAAGCCGAACTCAAACCCGAGCACGCAAAAATAAGGGTTGTAGAAAGCGTCCGCAAAAAGCTTGATCCAAAAGAAGATATTGAAAAAGCCAGAGTCATTGTTGCCGGCGGAATGGGTTTGAAGAGTCAGGACAATTTTAAGCTTCTCCAACAGCTTGCGGACCTCTTTGACGGTGGGGCCATAGCGGCAACTAGGTCTGTGTGTGAAAAAGGTTGGTTACCTCACCATTTCCAGGTCGGTCAAAGTGGTAAAACGGTTTCACCCAAACTCTACTTTGCAGTAGGGCTCTCTGGCGCCATTCAACACTTGGTTGGTATGCAGAACTCCGAGGTAATAGTGGCGATAAACTTGGACAAAGAGGCGCCGATATTTCAGGTTTGTACCTATGGAATAGTGGGCGATTTGTTTGAAGTTGTGCCGCTGATAATAGACGAGATAAAGCGGATCAGATTCGAAAAATCACTGATCAAAGAAGGAGAGACTGTTTCAGCGAGTGGCTCTTAGTGAGCCTTCAAAATCTGAATGAAAATCACCAATGGGACAGTAAGGTTTAAACCAGTTCCTCATTTTATCGTTTTATGCCGGAGAAAATGTTTATAGATGGCGAGTGGGTCGAATCCAGTTCACACTCAACCTTTCACGTAGTTAATCCAGCAAACGAAGAAGCGGTGGCCGACGTTCAGGCTGGGACTGTCGAAGACGCGAAAGCCGCCTTGGAAGCCGCTCAGAAAGCATTCAGCGACTGGTCGAGCCTGGCTCCCATTGAGAGAGCCAAGTACCTGCAAAGAGCTGCTGATACGATGGAGTCTGTTAAACAGGATTTGGCTGCCACTTTGACGATGGAGCAGGGGAAGCCTCTTTTTGAGGCCAAATCCGAAATTGATGGTTCCATTCAGAATCTTCGTTACTTTGCAGAGTTTGCGAGAAGAATTCAAGGTGATGTTCTGCCGAGTGACTATCCACAGAGAAGTGTGATGATTCTTAGGTTACCCTTGGGTGTGGTTTCGGCTCTTACACCTTGGAACTTTCCCAGCGCAATGGTGACCAGAAAGATTGGGCCCGCGCTCATAACTGGGAACACAGTGGTGGTAAAACCTTCAAGCTATACTCCTCTGTCCGCAATAAAGATAGTGCAGTGCTTTGAAAAAGTGGGTCTGCCAAAAGGGGTTCTGAACTTGGTGACGGGGAGCGGTTCTACAGTGGGGAGGGAGCTTGTAACCAATTCGATTACTCAATTGGTCACTATGACAGGTAGCACAGACGTGGGTAAACAAATAATCAGGGACTCGGCGGATCACATAGCGAGGCTTGTGTTGGAGCTGGGTGGCAAAGCACCATTTATAGTTTGGGGTGACAGCGACCTTCAATGGGCAGTAAAAAACGCTGTTTGGGCCAGATTTTGGAACGCTGGACAGACGTGTATATGCGCAGAACGAATATATGTAGACGAAAAAATAGCCGACAAATTCGTTCCCGCTTTTGTTCGAGCCGCGAAGAGCCTCAGGTTGGGCGATCCCTTTACCAACGTGGATATGGGGCCGCAGGTGAGCAAGTCTGAGTTGTCCGTTCGGGAAAAATTCGTTGAGGAAAGCGTTGGTCGCGGAGCAAAGATCCTGACTGGTGGTAGGCGACCACCGCAAATTTCAAAAGGCTACTTCTTTGAGCCCACAGTGTTGGAGGACGTGGACCAAGATTCACCCGTTGTTCAAGAGGAAGTGTTCGGCCCTGTTGTCCCAATCCTTAGGGTTGCGAGCTTCGATGAAGCTCTCGAAAAGGCGAACGACTCAAAGTATGGTTTGGCGTCGTACATCTTTACCAAAGACCTGAATCTCGCATTTAAAGCCGCAAATCAGCTCAAGTTTGGAGAAACTTATATTAATCAGGTTGGCCCAGAACTGCTCCAAGGCATTCATACGGGCTACAAACAATCTGGTATAGGCGGCGAAAACTCTGTTTATGGTTTATACAACTATACCCAGCTCAAGACCGTATACGTAGATTACTCGGGAAAACAGGACACTCCGTATCTCTTCCCCTACACTGATTCCAAGGAGTGAAACTATTCGTTTTAAATACCTCGGCTCAACCTTTTTATACATGGCCCTGCAGAAGACGGCCCAGTTAACGGTTCAGCTGGATGACCTGAGTTATACTGACAGACAAATATTGGAGCTTATAATGAACTCGGGTTTGGGCATAAGCTTTCAAGGTATAAAGAGAGCTCTGGGTATACACCAAGAAACACTGTCGAGGGGCCTGAAACGATTGATTAAACTTGGCCTCATTGTAAAAAGAGGTTCAGACTATGTTGCATTACACGTGTTGTCTGCGCGTGCGCCAGAATGGTATGTAGTAATAGAATCCGTGTTGCCACAAGATGTCGATAAGCGGTATCTATACACGTTGCTCAGAAATAAATGGTTCAAAGAACTAAGATGGTTCGGCTCTTCACAGGACGGCAAAAGTCTGGTTTGGACCAGCGTTAAGGGGGACATCAAAATCATGGTAAAGTTCGTTGGCCACGATGTCTTGGTTGAAACCGATGCTGCAAGCAGAGAAAGTATTTCGTTGGCAATCAAACTCGCTCACACGGTTTTCGAACATTTGTCCAAGGCTCTGAGCAGACTGAACACAGAATCCGAAACGGTTCAAACGGTGTGACTTGGTGTGATAGAACTTAGTCGTTATATTGTGATGCGGATAATTGATTTACTATGACAACCATCGTTGGTATCAAAACGAACGAAGGAGTGGTTCTCGCATCGGACAAAAGGGCTAGTAAGGGATTTTTCATTGCCTCAAAAGACGCTCAAAAGATTTACCACATAGACCAATACACCGCCGCAGCTATAGCTGGCCAAGTCTCAGACGCTGACTATTTGATTCATCTTGTGCGAGCGCAAAGGAAGCTTATTCAACTGGAGAGAGGCTTTCAACCTTCAGTGTTTGAAACCGCTAAGTTAATAGCCAACGCTGCATATTCGGGTCTGAGAAGCTATACACCATTTTTGGCCGAGTTCATAGTGGCTGGGGTTGACAGCGAACCCAGACTTTATTCTACAGACATAAGCGGAGCCATTTCACCGGAAACTTTTGTGTCCGACGGTTCCGGATCACCCATCGCCTACGGTGTTTTGGAATCTTCTTACAATGATAAGCTCACTCTGCAAGAAGCCGAAGAAATAGCCAAAAAGGCCGTTCAAGCTGCTATGCAACGTGACCCAGGCTCTGGAGACGGTCTTGAAGTGGCGGTTATACGCAGAGGTGCTCAATGATGCAGGCTGGACCCGAGAGGTATCAACCGTTTTTCTATGGACCAGAAGGCAGGCTGATTCAGGTAGAGTATGCAGCCGAAGCCGTAAGCAGGGGTTCGACCACCGTTGGTATAAGAACGGACAGATTTGCGCTTCTAGCCAGCCATGTTAAGCCCCCACGAGAACTGGTGGACCCATATGAGAAAATCTTTGAGGTGGACGATCATGCGGGTGCGACTGGCAGCGGGTATATCAGTGATATGTTGAGGCTTGTCGACGAATTGAGATTGGAATCGCAACAGTATAAGCTGACAATGGGTACATCGATTGACATGTTCACGTTGGCTAAGCGGCTCGGCCAATACATCCACGAGTTCACCCTTTATTCCGTAAGACTTCCAGCGTCATCCATCATACTTGCGGGAGCCGATCAGAAAGGGGTTCATCTATACCAAGTGGATCCTTCGGGCACATTTTCACGTGGCTCCGCCTTTGTTGTGGGCAGGAACAGTGAGAAGGCTCTAGAGTCTGTTATCAAGGGCTATTCCAAAGATTTGACTCTGGATCAAGCCAAGCAGCTTGTTGCCAAAAGTGTTGAGGCAGCCATAAATGAGAAGCCTTTGCTTCAATTGGGCATAGTCGACTCCACCAATAAAACCTTCGTAAAAGAAATGTAGGAAAGACCACTGGCTACCACCCATCTTTTTTTTGTAACTGGCCGTCGAGAAGGCTTATTTTAGGTGTGTTCGATGGTTTAATCATGTTCGACAAGCTCAGAGCCAAACCCGTCTCCGACTTCTTGGTGGACGCCGAGGTTTTGAGTGGTAACGAATCCGTCTCCAAAGCTCTGGGAAGCTTCCAAAAAACAAATCTGTTCGCAGTGTTAGCCGAAGAGAAGGGTCGCTACGGCGTTCTCCATGCGGGAAGCCTCCTTAAATTGAATTCTTTGGACAGCAAGATAAACGGATATATGAGGATGGCTCCGAACTTGGCTCCCAACGACCGCGTCGGTTACGCGGCCAAAATAATGGTTGAGAAAAGGCTGCCGATTTTGCCGGTTGTGGCGGACACCAAACTGGTTGGCGCTTTACGCGCTGACGAGATCCTTAAAGAGGCGATTGATGATTCTCCAAGCATCAAACTTTCATCCGTTATGTCTCCTAATCCCATTTGTTTGAATTCTTCTGACTTCGCCGCCAAAGCCTCTAAAATCATGAGTGAAAACAGAATAGACCATCTGCCAATTTTACAGAAATCGAAAGTAAGCGGCGTGATAACTTCGAGAGACTTGGTTTTGAGTTGGCTTCAGCCATCAGAAAAAATTAGGTTTGGTTCAAAAGGAGTTTCGTCAATGGGTCAGCAAAGATTTGCCGTGGCCAACCTTGTCTTTGCACAGCCCATAGTATCTGACATCACGCACAGCTTTGATGAAGGCCTGAAAAGAGTTGTTCATAACAAATCTACTTACACTTTGGTCACAATGGATTCGGAGCTTCAAGGAATAGTGACGCTCAGGGATTTCTTGAAACCGATCGCTGACGAAGAGCCACAGATTCAACTCCCCGTAAATTTCTCTGGTTTAACTGATAACACCGTTGAAGACGTCGTTGCTAGGGATAGATTGCGAAGTTTGGCTATCAGACTTTCAAAGAATTTTCCCGAGTTACTCGAGGTAAGTGGAAAGGTTAAATCCGTTGGGAAAACCGACAAAAAATTTGAGGTTCGATTACACTTGTATTGTTCACAAGAAGTGCTGAGTTTCTCGGAGACTGGATACGACCTTGTTAAAGTGCTCGATGAGCTCGAAAAAAGAGCTAAAAGGTCGCTTGGTCAGACGCAAAAACACATTCGTAGAAGGAAAAAGGCCGAGTAAATTTTTCACTCTTCTCTGCCGAATATCCCTATCACTGGTCTGAAACCCAGTTTCTGGTAGAAAGTAGAAGCTATCTTGTTCTGAAACGGGAACTCGGCCACTATTAGACCAGCCCCTCTCTTTTTGAGCTCTTTCGTCATCGAGTTCAAAAAGTCTTCTCCGAGCCCCTTTCTTCTGTGCTCTGGCATCACATAAAAGTCCACAATAGCGCCTTCAATCCTCGGTTCGTAATACACTCTTTCTCTTAGTCTTGCTTTCATGACGCCAACCACTCTATTTTTTTCTTCGCATACAAGCACCACGCAGTCCTTTCTGTTTACAGATTCCCGATAATCGTCCACAGCTCTTTTCAGAGCGTCTTCCCTCACCTTTAGCAAGGGGTCGAACTCTTCGTTGAGTTTCTTCAATCTCACGACCAGTGATGCAATATTATCTATATCGTTCTCATTGGCCAATCTGATTTTGTATCCTTCTTTTTCTTGTGCCATTTTTTTCGCCTCTATGGTAATGGCTCAATTAAGCCAACATTTATTGCGTTTTCAACCATTTGTCGCACTTTTCTTATTGTTTCCTTTGCCTCATCATGGAATTGTTTCTGCGTAGCGGTTCTCCTAGCCAAACCTTTTTCCACGGCCTTGGTCGCGACAACGGAGGCCACTCTCGGGTAAACCTCCCACTCCTGCATAGTGGGAATAATATAGTCGTCTCTGAGACCCCTTTCCTCCGCGAATCCAGCAAGTTCCATCGAGGCTGCCACTACCATTTCGTCGGAAACAGTTTTGGCTCTACAGTCGAGGGCTCCTCTGAACACAGCGGGGAAAACCAAGCTGTTATTGACTTGGTTGGGAAAATCCGAGCGACCAGTAGCAATTATTCTCACCCCGGCCTCTTTTAACTCCCAAGGCCATATCTCCGGCACAGGATTTGCTTGCGCAAACACTATCGCGTCTTTGTTCATTTCTTTGACCCATTCTTTTTTAATAACTCCTGGTCCTGGCGTTGACGCCGCGATCAACACGTCTGCCCCTTTGAGGGCTTCTTTTAGTTCTCCTTTGAGTTTGTCGCCATTGGTTTTCAGAGCGAGTTCATATTTCCGAGGATGTTTCAACATCAGCTGGTCGAGGTCTTCGCGTTCTGCATGAAGTATTCCTTTGGAGTCCACCAAAACCATTTTCCTTGGGTCTGCACCGGCCACTTCCAATAGCTTGGTGGTTGCGATGTTGGCGGCGCCGACGCCGAACAACACTATTTTCGAGTTCTCAATCTTCCTTGACGTGATTTTTAAAGAGTTGACCAGAGCAGCAAGCGTGGCGCCGGCTGTTCCCTGTTGGTCGTCGTGCCAGACTGGGATGTTCATGTCGCGCCTCAAATCATCAAGGATCGTAAAACATTTGGGCGACTCGATGTCTTCTAGGTTGATACCCCCAAAGGCTGCTTCTAGCGACTTTACTGTGTTTTCAATTTGCTTGGGTTCCTGAGTAGAAAGAGGAAGAGGAACCGCATTTACTCCTCCAAGATATTTGAATATTAATGACTTTCCCTCGAGAACTGGTAGAGCCGCTTCGCCTCCTATGTTTCCCAAGCCGAGAACCCTGCTGCCATCTCCAACAACGCCAATCGTGTTCCACTTACCCGTTAACTCAAAGGCCAGCTCCCTGTTCTTGTTTATTGCCATTGATACCGCTGCAACGCCGGGTGTATACCAATACGAAAAGTCTCTGAGGCTTGTAATGGGAACCTTGGGTACCACATCCACTTTTCCGGCATAATGCCTCGAGTATTTTAGAGCCAAAGCGTACCAGTCTTCTTTCTGCGAATTCTGCTGCTCATTTCCGCCAGTGTCGGGAGTACCCAGCAAAAATATCACTGTATATGCGTTAACGCCATACATCTATAAATGTATCTTACCTTAAAAAGTACGAAGGGGTTCTCTGCGGCATGATCGGCCGCCGCAAAGTTTGAAGTCGTGGTCAGAGTGTTACGATGAGGATTGCTCCGCGTCATGGGTCTGCATCTAGGCTTTAAGAATTGTGTTTCTGGACTCTTAAGGCTCTTGTTTGCGTCAACAAACAGTTGTGGAGTAAAACCGAAGGCTAAGTTCGAGAGTTTTTGAGGCAAAGAATTGGAAAAACCTAAAAGCCAAACTGTTTGAGGGAGTTGTTCTGTATGACTGCACCACGTGAGCGTAGACTTGGCTTTCTCTATTTACCAAAAAACGCTTGGATTCTGGGGGCGTCTTCGGCGGTCTGGGCGATAGGTGGGTCAATAGTTAATCCGTATCAATCCGTTTTCTTCTCAGCGTTGGGAACACCCCTTCTCTATATAGGCGTTCTTGGTGCCGTGAGTAGTGTGGTAACAGCCATCATGTATCTCGTAGGAGGTTACATCGCCGACGCACAGGGAAGAAGAAGGGTGATTACCACTTTCAGTTTTCTGGCGGCGGGCGTTGCCTTTATCTACATATTTATAGACAATTGGCCCTTGCTTTTTATACCCGTGATTCTGGGCGCTCTCTCTGGAATTTATACTCCAGCGTTCAACGCTGTGCTTAACGATTCTATGGAGCCAAATCTTAGACCCATAGGCTTCGCGTCTTTTACGATAATTAGTACAATACCCTCTCTTTTTTCGCCATATATCGGAGGTGTGCTCATGGAGCGGATAGGGGTGGTGGAGGGGTTGAAACTGGGTTATTTTGTCAGCGGCGTTTTGGGAATAGTGGGTGTTAGTTGGCGAGCTATGAGGCTTGAAGAAACATATACTCCGAAAAAACAGACTAAGGTCGGTTTAATGGATTTTATAAAGGGAGTGGTCCGCGATAATGCTCAGGCGCTGAAAGAAGCCAATTTCGAAGCAAAAAAATTAATTATTTATGCTGGGCTAACCAGTGTGGCGACAGGTTTATCCACGCTATACATTTCGCTTTATCTCATAAAAGGGATTAGTTTGCCACCGTCTATATACGGGCTCTTAACTGGTATCAGCGCGTTGACAACCATTTTGCTACTGCTTCCGGCGGCCAGTTTCGTAAGCAGAGTTGGCCTGAAGAAGGCCGCCGTGCTATCCGCTCTTTCATCGCCTTTAAGCATGCTCGTGTTTGTTTCGGCCAACGGTATGAACGACCTCATTACTTGGAGTGTTACTGGCGGTGTAAGCGGTGCACTTGTTAGCCCAACTATACAAAGCCTGCAGGGAAACACTGTGCCCAAACAAATAAGGGGAAGGCTGATGGCGATGTTCAACATTGTACCGCTACTGGTTACAACACCCGCGCAGATCGTTTCGGGTTACCTCTATACCTATGTTTCACATGTGGCACCGTTCATCGCGTCCATCCCCTTTTACGTAGCGTCCATAGTGGTTTTGGCTACTGTGCACGCTTCAAAAACCGCAAATGAATAGGGAGCCACGGATGTACCGTTCTTTGGCGACCAGTGTTGGCGTTGTGCTAGCCGCAGACTCACCAGCGCAGTCAGGTGTAAATTGATGGTGTGCCACTTTCTCTGGTTTGGGAAGCAGAAAATCAGGTATACGACGAGTAGTCGCCGTATCGGCTCAAAGTGGGGTCGCCAAGCGGAAGGCGAATGTGGATGGTTAAGCGCTGAGTATTTCAGCGGCGGCTTCCAACAAGTTTTGAAATATAAGTTCTGCTGAAGCCACTTCTGTGTCGTCTCTTCTCACGATTATCGCCAGGGCACCGATTTTTCTTGCGGGTATGGCGTCGAATTCTGTGTCCCCCACTACAGCGCCCATCCTTGGTGTCACCTCAATTCTTTTGAAAGCTTCCAAATAGATCGCGGGGTCGGGTTTACCCAAAAGAACTTCGTCACCGCCGACTGAAGCGTCCACAAACTCGTATATCCCCGTCTTTTCTAGGATCAAGTCAACCACTTTTGCCCCAGTTGATGAGGCAACGGCCAGCTTGATGTTTGCATCGTGTAAAGATTTCAGAGCGTCCTTTGTTTCTGTGAAGGATCTGGCTGAGTCAACGGTTTTCTCAAAGTTCTGTTTGTACTCAAAATCGATTTTCTCAAGCAGCTGGTCATTAATGTTTCCAACGAAGTTTCTTATGATTTTGGGTGAGGCCATCCCGATAAGGGGCTTAAGCTTTTTGGGTTCCACCGAGAAACCGTTTGACTTAAAGGTTTTAATCCACGCTTCGACATGTAGGTCCACAGTGTCGACCAGTGTGCCTTCTAGGTCGAAGGCGACGCCTTTGATTTTTCCGGCCAAAAGTGTTCCAGAAAGAAAAGTTACGTATATGAAAAACTTTACTATAGATTTTTCGATGCTGCGCAAACAAGGGTTGGGGTTCCGCATGTGGTACACCATTATGCCGATGAGTCACATTTACACATAATCGATTTTTTGGGTGCAATCCACTGAGTATCCAAGAATCTGACGATGTCTAATGTTCGATGTTTCTCAATAGTATCTTTGACTGGAGCTCTGCCATCAAAGATTTGGCTTGCTGAATACGTTTTCTTCTTTCCTAATGCTTGTAAACACCAGTCATTGGACAGTGATGCCCTATGATAAAATCGCTTTACGCGTTACGAGTCCACTAGTCAAGCCGTCGGTATCAGATTTGTTGAGGGCGACACAAGTCTCACAAGCGGCTCGAAAAAAATACGCAGAAATGTTTGCAACATGAATCAAGGAATGAAAGAATCTTATCTTTTTAGCCGAATAGAAATCTACTGATGCATTTTGTTCTCAACACTTATAAATAAAGTCTGAATATTACACAGCACGGAGAAGATGGGTATTCGAGTGAGTCTTGAAGGCGGGTCCGTTCAAACCGATTGGAACCAAGATGAAAACGACTACCAATTATTTCTGTATCGTGCCGTAAACGTCGTAAAATCGGTTTTTGGCTCCGCGGATTTCTTAGTGATCGGTTCTTTGGCGATGAATGCCTATTTCAGGTCTGCTGAGCAAAGGCTCGTTACAGGGTTGGATGTTGCTCTGCCCGCTGTAGTTGCCGCACACCTGCTCAAGGAGCCTTCGTTGGTTGCCGACAAATTGAACGCTGAGATTAAGAGACGCGGGTACTCTGATAAACTGGTTCTAAACGGTTTCCCGTTTGAGCTGGGCGTCTTTGAACCCGTTCGCAACACCGTAACGGGTAAGGTTAGACTGGTCACAGTTGTGAAGGGAGGCTATTCAACGTTCAAAGAGGCTTGTAAAATGGCTCCCAAGATGGGCTCAAGGATTGCGATGTTGGACGGTAAGGCTCAGCTGTTTAGCACTAGGCTCTCGCCTTTGTTTTTCGAATTAAAGGTTTGGTCGAACGGTCAAGCCGATCAAAACATGTGGTTGGTGCACAGATCCTCCGTTCAGAAACTTTTATACTCCAATGCCGCAAGCGAAAAAGTGGGTATGCCACCAATTGAGATAAAGGCTCCGTCGCTGGAGACCTTGGTGGCATGCAAACTGAACATGATTTATCAGTCAAGCGTTAATGAAAGATTGATTAGAGCAACCCCGCTGAGCGCACACCATGCCGCCAAGTCATGTAGGCCAAAGTCATCACCCATCGATGTATACGACTTTGTCATGGGCTCAAAACTGGTTAGGCCTTTTGGTCTCAGAAAAATCCTTCAACCCATGGTTACAGAACCAGTTAACGCAATGCTTGATATGACAGCCGAAGCCATTAAAAAGATGAGCTCTACCAAAACCTACGAGGAATTAAACGTTTTTCTACCCAAAAAAAGGTGGCTGGACCAAAAAAGCTGGCGGATCATGTGTGATGAGGCACTCGTCAATATCAGGAAGATACGCGAGTCGTAAAAGACCTTGGATCGAAAAATTGTGGGCTGATTAGTATTGATTATATGAGCGTATTGACGTAGGGCTGATTGAAAACCTCACCTTTTAGCCTTGGCTCGTTTCAGGAGTGACTGCAGAAAAGTTAAATTTTGTCGGGTGAATTCGCCAAGAACGTATTTGGATACAATCAAAATGGCCGATCCCTACATTGATTCAGAGATTGAAGAGGCAGTTATGCAATCCCTAAGAAGCAAAAAAATGGTAAGCGGAGAGAAGGTTAACCGATTCGAGAAAGAGCTCTCAGAATACATAGGCGTAAAACACGTAGTAGCGGTTAGCAACGGAACAGCTGCTTTACACATCGCCTTTATGGCTCTTAACGTTACCAACAAGTGTGTAATAACGTCGGCTTTCAGTTTCGCAGCCAGCGCAAACAGTGTTCTACTTGCGGGTGGTAAACCTCTTTTCGCGGACATAGACCTAGAAACTTACAACCTTGACCCAGCCAGCGTAGAACAAAAGTTGACCGATGAATGCACAGTCATCGAACCAGTGCACCTTTATGGTCAGACAGCGGATATGGCAGAGTTAAGCAGAATTGCCTTAAAGCACGGCGCCGTATTGGTTGAAGACGCCGCTCAGGCCATCGGGGCCAAGTACGGCTCCAAGATGGCTGGCTCCTTGGGTTTAATGGGGTGCTTTAGCACTTATGCTACAAAGAATCTGCATACGATTGAAGGCGGGTTTATCGCAACAGACAACGACTTATTGGCCCGAAAACTTAGGTTGCTCAGAAATCACGGTCAAGAGTCTAGGTACAACCACGTTGATATAGGTTACAACTACAGGATGACTGAAATTCAAGCTGCTGTTGGATTGCCACAGCTGAAAAAATTGGAGACGATTATTCAGCAAAGACGACATAATGCGAAGGTTTTGACGGAAGGCCTTAAAGACCTACGGGGAATAATTACTCCAACCGAAAGGGATTGGGGTAGACACGTTTATCACCAATACACTCTGAGAATCGAACCGCGGGAAGCTGGTTTTACAAGGGATCGATTTGCACAAAGCCTTTTGAAAAAGGGCATAGAAAGCTCGGTTCATTACCCGACGCCAATATACTTGCAGCCGTATTATGTTGAGAAATTCAAATATGGTAGGGGACTGTGTCCGAATAGCGAATTAGCAGCGGAGACTGTTGTTTCCATACCGGTTCATCAATCGTTAACGGAAGAGCAGTTGGACAGGATTGTGCGTTCGATAAAAGAAATAGTGCAGAAAACCTGACCTGCTATGGTAGGGGAATTGTTAGGCTCGCTATGGCTTCCTTCAATGTTTCATAGCTCTTGTTTAACTCGGTTTTCTGCTCTTCTGTGAGGTTGACCTCGATTATCCTCTCCCAGCCCTTTGAACCCACTATTAAAGGAACGTCCATAACTATGTTTGAAAATCCGTATTCGCCTTGCAGCGGCGCAGAAGCATTGACCAGCGTTTTTCTATCGTTTACAACAGCGTCCACTAGCACAGTCACAGCGGCGGCTGGACCATAGATTGTTGCTCCTTTCTTAGCAATGACTTCTGCCGCTATGGCCCGCGTGTTCTTAATGATTTCAGCGAATTTGTCGTTGGAAATCAGGTTGGACACAGGTATTCCCCCTACAGACGAATAATTACTCAACGGTAGCATGTTCTCACCGTGCTCGCCTATGATCATGGGGGTGACAGACGACGTGGCTATTCCCAGTTGCTGGGCCAAAAAATAGCGGAGTCTCGCGCCGTCCAGCGTTCCACTCATGCCCATCACTCTGTGTCTCTCAAATCCCGTTGTCCTATAAGCAATATGTGTCATAACATCTAAGGGGTTGGTTATCATAATGAGAATGGACTCGGAGGCATATTTCTTGATCTGCTCAGATACGTCTTTGATTATACCCGCGTTTGAATTCATCAGGTCCAATCTGGTCTGTCCGGGTTTTCTTCCAAATCCTGCAGCAACCAAAACAATGTTTGACCCTTCTATGTCTCTGTAATCGTTCGATCCCCTTACGTCGATGTCTATGCCATAAGCAGACAACATGTGTTGAATGTCCATCGCTTCGCCTTGCGGAAGACCCTTTACAATGTCCACCAAGGTTATGTCGTCAAAGCCCTTGAGAGCCAAATGGACAGCCACATTTGCCCCTATCTTGCCACTGCCAACAATGGCGATCATAATGCCTCACAGGTTACTTTCGACCCCTGCGTATAAGTCTTAGGAGAATGCCGTTCAACCAAGGTGTAAAAGTGGTCTTCGTTCATCAGTAACCAGTAAATCTTTCGGCCCTGATTGATTCCAACTTAACCGAAAAGTGCCGCGTCAGCCTTTCTAAAAGTTCGGAGACAATGGACGGTGGTCCAGCTATATAGAACAGTGCCTCTCCAATGTTTGGAACGAAGTTTTCGATGACCTGCGTGTCTATAAAACCCACGTGTTCCGTCGGCGCCGAAGGTTTTGGTTCAGTAAGGACATAACGGACAGAGAAGGTTGGGTTTGCCGCGGCGAGCCTGTCAAATTCATCTTTGAACACCAGACTTTCTCGATTCTTCGCAGAATAGATGAGTCGTACCGTTGTCTTATAAGGGTTCAGCGACCAATGCTTTATCATGCTGTGAAACGGAGTTATTCCGATTCCCCCAGCGATCATTACGATTTCCTTTCGCTCTTCCAAATTCGGCAACACAAATCTGCCGAAGGGACCCAGAATGTCCACTTCGTCTCCCTGTCTGAGAGAATTCAATCTCATCTTAAAGGGCGAGTCATTTGGCTCTATAGTTGTTGTGATGCTGATATGTTCCTCGGATTCTGAGGGAGAAGAAGAGATTGAGAATTGGCGCATCTTGCCTCTCGCATCGTCGAGGAGTTCATCGAACTTAACGATGATGTACTGGCCGGCATTGAATTTGAATGATACATTAGAAGAGTCAAATACAAACGTCTTAATATTGGTGGCCTCCCACTTGGAGTGCTTGAAAGTCATCTTCAAAACTTGTTTTGTCTGTGAAGCTTTGGGTGCATCGGACAAGGTTTGCACCAGTAGACTCACCCAGCGTCGCATCTAAACATTGTTATAAAGTCAGGGAAAATGCGTGTATTGGAGAGAGGTCTCAGCTTGGTCGACTTCCCCTCTGGCTGAGCGGTTGTGTGAGATGGAGGTGTAGCGAGCATCTACACCAGATGCTAGCGTTTGGTTCAACACGTCCGCTTCTAGCGCCCCTTCTTTGTCTTTCGGAAAACGTGTTGTAAACGTAACCCCGGAGGCGTCATGCTGTATTGGCTTATTGCAGTAAGGTACATGATGAGCTCTTCCTTATGATACGCCGCGTATCCACAGCTAGAAGTTCGACTGCTACCTCATACCTCTGTCTGCTCGTTTGCATGTGGAGTCGGCTTTTCTCCTACTTTCCTCAGAGCGTTTGGCGGAGCATCATTGCGTATCGAAAGTGGAACGTGTTCGGCTTAGCCGTTGTCAGCAGTTTCAGTTTATAAGGGTTTATATAGGTTTATGAAATATAGCTGTGGGTGCCTGAGCGGCTACACGCTCCTAAGAGGCAACAAACACAGGGAGGCTGTGAAGCGTGCT
>Ga0080006_1123262_pt1 | contig 24492 bp, 21 predicted proteins | sample RS3BMetagenome_FD_69209 | JGI IMG/M metagenome (GOLD analysis project Ga0080006, IMG submission 69209) | Ferric oxide microbial mat and aquatic microbial communities from Rainbow Spring, Yellowstone National Park, USA - RS3B (SPADES... ...
AAGTGCCTCCTTGATGCTGTGGGAACCGGTGCGTTGAGAACACCTATCCTCGCAGTTCAGGAGGCACTTTCCGCGGATACGCGCTGGTTCAGTTCACGGCGTTACGCGGTGGATCGAGGCTGAGATCGGCACAACGTCGCTCAAGGGCCGAGGTGTCACCTGGCGGCGAGCGGACGCACGAAATGACCGAGCGCAGAGTCGGGTCGGAGCGCCCCCAAACGCGCAGCGCCCTGGTCCGTTCGCCTCGCCTCGCCCCGACCGCCGGCTTGGGGGTCGCTATCCGCCATGGTGCCTGGGGGGCGTGCTCACTCCAGCAAGCGGTGCAGACCGCTCCATGGCGCCGATCCGTAGGTGCCGTAGGCGACGGTGGTCGTCGACCAAGACGAGCTTGGCGCCGGCGGTCTCGGCGACCCGGACGAGCGCCGTGAGGTCGTTGGTGGCCACCGTCGACGCCTCATCGCAGACGATCACATCCCCGGGGCCGACCCCGGGGTGTCGGCGCCGTTGGCTCTCGGCGAGCCACCGGGCGAGGGCGTCGGCACGCGTCCCGCGCGCTCGGCGAGCACGCCGGCGGTGACGGAGAAAAAGGCGACGCCGATGGCGGGCGGGGCATGCCCGGCGACGAGCGGGTCTCCGGTCTTCAGGCGCGTAGCGACACCACTCCGAAAAGACGCCTGACGAGGACTTGTGTCGAGAGCGGGCGACGGGAATCGAACCCGCGTTCTCAGCTTGGGAAGCTGATGTTCTGCCTCTGAACTACGCCCGCGAGCGCCGGCCACACTATCGTCTTGGCCGCCATGGTTCTGTCCGACCGCACGATCCGGGAGGAGCTGGAGGCCGGTCGGATCGAGATCGAGCCGCTCGGCGAGGACTGCGTCCAGCCGTCGTCGGTGGACCTCCACGTCGACCGCTACTTCCGGCTCTTCCGCAACCACACGCAGCGGGTGATCGACGTCCGGGAGGACCAGGAAGACCTGACCGAGCTCGTCGACGTCGGCGAGGAGCCGCTGGTCCTCCACCCGGGCGAGTTCGTGCTCGGCTCGACGATCGAGCGGGTGAGGCTGCCCGACGACCTCGTCGCCCGGCTCGAGGGGAAGTCCTCACTCGGGCGGCTCGGCCTTCTCATCCATTCGACCGCCGGGTTCGTCGACGCCGGCTGGGACGGCCACCTCACCCTCGAGCTGTCCAACGTCGCCAACCTGCCGATTACCGTCTACCCCGGGATGAAGATCGGCCAGATCAGCTTCCTGAAGATGACCACGCCGGCCGAACGCCCGTACGGCTCGTCGGGGCTCGGCTCGAAGTACCAGGGTCAGTGGGGACCGACGCCCAGCCGCTATGCCGACAACTTCCGCCGCTGAACCCGGCGGAGCTCTAGCAGGAACCCCGGTGGACGAAGCCGGTACGCGAGTACGCATCTGGGTCGGCGGCCGCCCGGCGTTCAGCGCGTGACCGCCTGAGCCCGTCACTGGACGAGAAGGAGGACCCCTTGCCCGTCAGGATCGCCATCGGATTGGCCGTCACCGTGGTTGCGCTGGCCATCGCGGGCCGGCGCTTCTACTGGATCACCCGCCTCATCCGAAGCGGCCAGCCGGCTCCCGAACGCTGGGAGTCGGGCGTGCTGCCGCGGGCCGAGGCCGAGCTGACCGAGGTGGCCGGCCAGAAGAAGCTGCTCAAGTGGACGGTGCCGGGCACCGCCCACTTCTTCACCATGTGGGGCTTCACCATCCTCCTGCTCACGATCCTCGAGGCCTACGGGGACCTCTTCGACAGGTACTTCGCCATCTGGGGGATCGGCCACACGGCGGTGGTCGGGTTTCTCGAGGACTTCTTCATCGTCGCCGTCCTGGTGGCGATGGTGGTGTTCACGATCATCAGGATCAAGAACGAGCCGGCACGCCGCGAGCGGGCGTCGCGGTTCTACGGCTCGCACACCGACGCCGCGTGGATCACGCTGGCGATGATCACCGGCGTGATGGTCACGCTGCTCCTCTACCGGGGGGCGCAGGCCGACACCAAGCCCGAGCAGTTCCCCTACGGCTGGTGGGCGTTCGCCTCGCACGCCGTCGGCTCGGCCCTGCACCCGCTCGGGTCCGGGGTGAACAGCGTGCTGGCGACGGTGTTCCTGCTTCTCAACGTGGCGGTGATCATGGGATTCCTGGTCTTCGTGGCCTACTCGAAGCACCTCCACATCTTCGCCGCCCCGTTCAACGTCGCCTTCTCCCGCCGGCCTCGGGCGTTGGGCGCGCTCGACAAGACGCCGGACATGGACATGGAGAACGTGAGCGAGGACACCGTCTTCGGCGTCGGTCTCGTCGAGCAGTTCAGCTGGAAGCAGATGCTCGACTTCGTCACCTGCACCGAGTGCGGCCGCTGCCAGTCGGCCTGCCCGGCCTGGAACACCGGCAAGCCGCTGTCGCCGAAGCTCGTGATCATGAACCTGCGGGACAACATGTTCTCGTCGTCGGGGCGCTTGCTGCACAAGGCGATGCCGGCGACGCCGGGGGAGGACCCAGGCGCCGTTGCCGGTGCGGCCGAGGTCGAGACGCTGGTGCCGCACACCATCGAGCCGGACGTCCTGTGGTCCTGTACGACTTGCGGGGCCTGCGTCGAGCAGTGCCCGGTCGACATCGAGCACGTCGATGCCATCGTCGACATGCGCCGGTACGAGGTGCTGATGGAGTCGCGCTTCCCCACCGAGGCCGGCCTGATGCTCCGCAACATCGAGAACCAGGGCGACCCGTGGGGGCTCGGGCAGGCGAAGCGCACAGAGTGGACCGACTCGCTCGACTTCGAGGTGCCGGTCGTCACCGACACGATCCCCGACGACGTCGAGTACCTCTACTGGGTCGGCTGCGCCGGCGCCCTCGACGAGCGGGCCCGCAAGGGCGTGCAGGCGACGGCCCGGATGCTGCACCGCGCCGGGGTGACCTTTGCCATCCTCGGCCCGAAGGAGTCGTGCACCGGCGACCCGGCCCGCCGGCTCGGCAACGAGTACCTCTACCAGGAGCAGGGGAAGATGAACATCGCCACCCTGGGCGAGGTCGGGGCCAAGAAGGTCATCGCCAGCTGCCCGCACTGCTTCAACACGATCAAGAACGAGTACCCGGCGCTCGGCGGCGAGTTCGAGGTGATCCACCACGCCCAGCTGCTCGAGCACCTCGTCCGCACCCGCCGGCTCGTCCCCGGCGACGGCTACCGCGGCAAGGTCACCTACCACGACCCGTGCTACCTCGGCCGCCACAACCGGGTGTTCGATGAGCCCCGCACGGTGATCGACGCCATCCCCGGTGCCACCAACGTCGAGATGAAGCGGTGCCGGGAGCGAGGGTTCTGCTGCGGCGCCGGCGGGGCGCGGATGTGGATGGAGGAGAAGATCGGCAAGCGGGTGAACATCGAGCGCACCGAGGAGGCGCTCGGCACCGGCGCCGACGTCGTCTCGACCGCCTGCCCCTACTGCATGATCATGCTCGACGACGCCGTGCGGGCCAACGCCAAGGAGGACGAGGTGCGGGTCCTCGACCTCTCCCAGCTGGTCGAGGAGTCGATGCTCGCCGGTACGGCGGCCTCGCTCCCCGGACCCGAGTCGGCAGCGGCGCAGGGCACGTTGTCACCCAACGAGGAGTAGCCGGTCCCGCCGCCGGGCCAGCTGCTCAGGGCATCATCCCGTAGGCGCGGTCGATCGACAGGCGGACGACCAACCGCCGCTCGTCGACCATCACCCGGCGGTACTCGTCCCAGTCGGGGTGCTCGCCGCTGATCGCCCGGTAGAGGCCGACCAGCTCCTCGACGGTGGCATCGTCGGGTGCCCCGGCCACCGGGGTCAACTCGGCCATGCCGTCGAGCACGACGTAGTGCCAGAAGTCGTCGCCGACGACGTAGAGCGAAGCCCTCGGGTCGCGTTCGAGGTTGCGGGTCTTGGCCCGGTCGGCGGTGACCGAGATCCGGGCCACGGCGCCGTCGAGCCGATAGACGATGTTCGAGAGCTGCGGCCGGGCGTCTCTCCGGATGGTTGCCAGCACGCCGTGGTTGCGAGCGCCGGCGAAGGCCAGCGCCTGATCGAGCTCCACCGTCCTAGTGGGAGATGAGCGCCGACGCCTTGGCGTCGGACTCCCGCAGGCGCGTCGCCGTGGCCGCCAGCAGCTTCCTGCCGAGGGCCGGCACGGCGTCGAGAAGACCGTTGAACTGGCGCTGGTCGAGGACGAGCAGTCGCATCTCGGTGTCGGAGGCGACGGTGGCGGAGCGAGGGCGCCGGTCGAGCAGTGCCAGCTCGCCGAAGTACTGGCCGGGTCCGAGGGTGGCGATCTTCCGGCCGTTGCGCCTCACCGACGCGGTGCCGTCGACGATGAGGAAGAACTCCCGCCCGATCGTCCCCTCCTCGCACAGCACCCGGCCGGCCGGCACGGTCACCTCCTCGAGCGCCCGGCGGATCGTCCGGAGGTCCCGAGCCGAACAGGTCGAGAACAGCCAGATCTTGGAGAGATCGATGTCCTGGGAGCGGTTCGCCATGTCGGCCAGGCTAACCGCCGACGCTCGGTGACGCTCCGGTTCGGGGGCGTCGAAGGCCAGGTCACCGCGGCAGGGCGGGGTGGAGCGCGCCACGAGGCGGCAGCGCGCCGGCGGCACCCGCTGATCGCGGCGGTCGCCGCCCGCGCTACCCTGCGCCGATGCCGGGACGACGGGACGACGACCTCGAGCGCCGGCGAGCGGGCGACCGTCTGCGCCGCGCATTCCTCAAGCCGGCACCCGAGCCGGCGGGTCCGGCACCGAAGCCCGCGCCGCCGCCGACGGTGGAGGAGCTCGAGGACAGCGTCCGCTTCGCCGACGACAAGGAGCGCCTGATCGGGCTCGTCGCCGCGCCCTTTGCCGCCGGGATCGGTTTGCTCGTCATCTCGGCGCTGATCGCCAACGACCCGAAGAACCACCACAGCGCCCACTACGTCAATCCGACGATCTACCACGAGCTGCTGATCGTCGTGCTGGTGCTGTCGGTCGCCATGCTCGCCGCCGCCTGGTTCCGCAAGCGCCTGTACCTCGGAATCGTCACCGCGCTCTACGGCTTGGCGATCTTCAACCTCCACTACTGGGGCTTCGGGGTCCCGTTCATCATGGTGGCGGCGTGGCTCCTCGTCCGCTCCTACCGGCTGCAGCGGGACCTGCGCCAGGCAACCGGCGCCGGCCCGGCCGGGAAGGGCCGGGGCTCGTCGCCGGCCTCGTCGGCTCGGGTGCCGCAGAGCGGCCGTCACACGCCGCCGGCGCCGAAGGCGACGCGGAGGCCCGCCCCTCCGCCCGGGGCACCGGCGTCCAAGCCCAAGCAGCGCCGGGCGGCCGGTTAGCCCTTCGGCGCCCGAGCAGCGACGCCGGAGGCCGACGCCGGCGTTGGCGGTGTGGCGACCGGCCCCCCGGCCCGCCGCCGCCGCACCGCCAGGGCGACGCAGCCGGCGAGCACCACGACCGCCAGCAGGGCGCTCGGCACCACGAAGACCCCGGCCGACGGGTGCTCGGTCGCCAGCTGGGCGACCGTCGCCAACAGCGCCGGGTCGTTCCCGACGGTGACCCCCCGTACGACACTCCCGGGGCGATGCAGGGTGCTGCCGGGGATGGCGTCGGTGTGCCGCTGACCACCGAGGGTGAACCAGCCGCTGCACTGGTAGCCGGCGAGGTTGCTGCCGCTGCCGCCCATGAGGCCGATGCATCGGGTCGCGTGGACGTCGACGACCACGCCGTGGGACCGGAGCTCGCTGATCTCGGCGTTCTTCTGGACGCCGGCCACCGTGAGGACGAGCACGCTGACGAGCAGGGCGCCGACGGCCGCCGCCGCCGCCACCTTGCCCACCAGCCGGGGGTTCGCCTCGACCACCGCCCCGCGCAGCGGGCCGGCCGACCGGGCCAGTGGCGCGTGGGCGTCCATGGCCGGGGGATCGTACCGAGCGCGCGCCGCCGGCGAGGGCAGCCGCAGGGCCGCTCGACGGGGCGCCCGAGCAGTTAACGCGGCGGAAACATGGACGTGACGATGCGGAAACGACGGGCCTGCATCCTTTGCGGCGGCAGGGGCGAACCACTGCGGCCGTCCGGCACCCGAGCGGGGTGCGGCGGGCCGGGGAGCGGTCGCCGGGAGGATCAGCGGAGAGGAGTGCCCGAGCCGTGTTGGTGCATCTGCTGGGAGCGGTCTACGTCCCGTATCCGAGTTGGCTGAACCCGGCCGACAACACCTGGCAGATCACGGCCGCCACCTTCGTCGGCCTGATGAGCCTGCCGGCCCTGGCGGTGCTCTACGCCTCGCTCGTCCAGAAGAAGTGGGCGGTGAACGTCCTGGCGATGATGTTCGCCGGCTTCTCGCTCGTGCTCATCGCCTGGGTGCTGTGGTCCTACAAGATGGGCTTCGGGTCGACGTCGCTCGGCGGCGGCGTCCACAACGGCATCCAGACGCAGCTCACCGGCGTCGGGTGGTTCAAGCACTTCTTCGAGAACCTCGTCGGGAAGCCGGGACAGATCACCAACAGCGTCGGCGAGCAGGGCCAGGCCGTCTCGGCCGCCAACACGGCCATCCCGTTCCACTTCCCGACGTCGACGCTCGCCTACTTCCAGTTCGTGTTCGCCGCCATCACCCCGCTGCTGTTCCTGGGCAGCGTCGTCGGAAGGATGAAGTTCAGCGCCTGGTGCCTCCTGGTGCCGCTGTGGTCGACGTTCGTCTACGCCGTCGACGCCTTCCTCCTCTGGGGTGGCGGGTACTTCGCCCAGGAGGGGTCGCTCGACTTCTCCGGCGGCTACGTGATCCACATGTCGGCCGGGGTGTCGGGCTTCGTCGCCGCCTGGGTTCTCGGACCGCGCCTCGCCCGGGACAGACAGCACGCGTTGCCGAACAACCTGGTGATGGCGGCGGTGGGCGCCGGCATCCTGTGGTTGGGATGGAACGGCTTCAACGGCGGCGACCCCTACTACGCCGGGGCCAGCGCGGCGGCGGCGGTCGTGAACACCAACGTGGCGACGGCGGCCGGCGTCCTCACCTGGATCGCCCTCGACGCCTGGCTGACCAAGGCCAGGAAGCCGACCTTCCTCGGCGGCGTCAACGGCATGATCTGCGGGCTGGTCGGCATCACCCCATGCGCCGGATGGGTCAACGGCTGGGGCGCCATCGCCGTCGGGGTCATCTGCTGCGCCATCGTCTGGGTGGCGTGGAACTACCTCTCCAAGGTGCGGCCGTTCTCGAAGGTGGACGACGCCCTCGGCGTCGTCTACACCCACGGGATCGCCGGCTTCACCGGGGGCATGCTGCTCGGCATCTTCGGCGACCCCAACATGGTCGAGTACGGCTGTGGCCATCTGAGCGCCGCCGGACAGGTGGTCGCCACCTCCCAGGCGCAGTACGTGAGCTCCGGCGGCAAGTGCACACCGTTCTCGGTGAGCGGGCTCATGTACACCGGCTCGGCCCACCAGCTCTGGGAGCAGTTCCGGGCGGCGATCTGGGTGATCGCCTGGTCGGCGGTAGTGACCTTCCTGCTCATGCAGCTGATCAAGCTCGTGCTCCGCGGCGTCCGCTACAAGGACGAGGTGCTCGAGATCGGCGACCTGGCGATCCACGACGAGGAGGCATTCCCCGAGGAGCGGCTGGCGGTCCGCACCGGCGGAGCGTTCGAGATGGCCGGCCTGGCCGTCGGCTCGGTGTCGCCACCATCGGCGACGGCGAAACCTCCGCCAGAGGAACGAGTGTAGGGCGGCAGGGACCAACCAGGACATGACGTAAGGAGCGGAACGTGAAGCTGGTCGTGGCAGTCCTCAAGCCCTTCAAGCTCGACGACGTCAAGGAGGCGCTCAAGAGCCTCGGCGTGCAGGGAATGACGCTCACCGAGGCGCAAGGCTTCGGGCGGCAACGGGGGCACACCGAGGTGTACCGCGGGGCCGAGTACGAGGTCGACTTCGTCCCGAAGATCCGGATCGAAGTCGCCGTCGACGACGCCGATGCCGAGGCCGTCGTCAGCGCGATCGTCCAGGCGGCGGGGACGGGGAAGATCGGTGACGGCAAGGTGTGGGTCCTCCCGCTGGAGACCATCATCCGGGTCCGCACCGGTGAGCGCGGCAGTGACGCGCTGTAGATAGGTCCTCGGGCCGGCCGGGCATTCGATCGTCCCCTCGGCCGGCCGGCCCGGGGCAGTCGCTCAACCGGCCTGGCGTGCGACCGCCTCGGCCGCCAGGCGAGCAGCCTCGGGATCGCCGAGCGGGCGCCAAGAGCGCACCGAGAGGTCGCCGTCGAGCTCGAAGCGGTACGGGATGCCGGTCGGGATCTCGAGGCCGACGATCTCGTCGTCGGCGATGTGCTCGAGGTGCTTGCGCAGTGCCCGGATGCTGTTGCCGTGAGCGACCACCAGGACAGCGCCTCCACCGGCGCCGGCGGTCAAGAGGTCCGGGACGATCGCGTCCTGCCAGTACGGGACGGTCCGGCGGACGACGTCGGCCAGGCACTCGCTGGCCGGGAGCGCCTCCGGCGGCACGTCGCGGTAGCGGGGGTCGAGCCGCTGCTCCCTGTCCTCATCCGCCGGCAACGGCGGGGGCGGCACGTCGTAGCTGCGGCGCCACAGCCGGACCTGCTCCTCGCCGTGCTCGGCCGCCGTCTCCTTCTTGTTCTTGCCCTGCAGCCCGCCGTAGTGGCGCTCGTTGAGCCGCCAGTGGCGGCGGACCGGGAGCCAGCTCCGCCCGGCGACGTCGAGGGCGAGGTTGGCGGTGCGCACCGCCCGGGTCAGCACCGAGGTGTGGACGACCCGCAGATCGAGCCCGTAGGCCTCAGCGTCGGCCAGTAGCTGTCCCGCCCGGCGCGCCTCCTCCTCGCCGTTCGGGCTCAGGTCGACGTCGACCCACCCGGTGAAGAGGTTCTTGGCGTTCCAGTCGGACTCGCCGTGCCGCAGCAGGAGCAGGTCGGGCACGCCTGCAGCGTAGGTCAGGCCACTCCGTCGGAGCCAGCGACCGGCGAGGCCTCTGCCACGCTGACCTGGCACTTCGGACGAAGGATGAGTTTGCGCCCCCATCCTCCCCACCCATCTCCCCCAATCCGGCTTTGCACAGGATCGCCCCGTTGCACCAGACAAGCCCCCCATCCTGTTGGCGGGGAATACATGGCGCAAAAAAGTTGCTAACTAGACACTCAAGTTTGTTATGCTTGAAGGCAGCACGTCACCGGGTCTCCAGCGGAAGGCCGGGGTCCGGCGGGTGGATCGAACGAACAGGACCGAGAAGGAAAGCGACAGAGAGGCAGGACGAACATGGCCAAGGCGGTAGGAATCGACCTGGGGACCACCAACTCGGTGGTGAGCGTGCTGGAGGCCGGCGAGCCGGTGGTCATCCCGAACGCCGAAGGTGGCAGGACGACGCCGTCGGTCGTCGGGTTCTCCAAGACCGGCGAGGTGCTGGTCGGCGAAGTGGCGAAGCGCCAGGCGATCACCAACCCGGAGCGGACGATCCGCTCGGTGAAGCGCCACATGGGCACCAACTGGAAGATCGACATCGACGGGAAGGCGTACACCGCCCAGGAGATCTCGGCCCGCATCCTCGGGAAGTTGAAGAGGGACGCCGAGGCGTACCTCGGTGACACGGTGAGCCAGGCGGTGATCACGGTGCCGGCCTACTTCGACGACGCTCAGCGGACGGCAACCAAGGAGGCCGGGCAGATCGCCGGGCTCGAGGTGCTCCGGATCATCAACGAGCCGACGGCGGCCGCCCTGGCCTACGGCCTCGACAAGGAGGACAAGGACCGGACGGTCCTCGTGTTCGACCTCGGCGGCGGCACCTTCGACGTGTCGGTCCTCGAGATCGGCGAGGGGGTGTTCGAGGTGAAGTCGACCTCGGGCAACACCCACCTCGGCGGCGACGACTGGGACCAGAAGGTGATGGACTGGCTGGTCAAGACGTTCAAGGACACCGAGGGAGTCGACCTCTCGAGCGACAAGATGGCAATGCAGCGGCTGAAGGAGGCGGCAGAGAAGGCCAAGATCGAGCTGTCGTCGGTGCAGGAGACGCAGATCAACCTGCCGTTCATCACCGCCACCTCCGAGGGTCCGAAGCACCTCGACGTGAAGCTCACGCGGGCGAAGTTCAACGAGCTGACCTCGGAGCTGGTCGACGCCTGCCGCGGCCCGTTCGAGGCGGCAATCAAGGACGCGGGCCTCAAGACCTCCGACATCGACCACGTCGTGCTGGTCGGCGGCTCGACCCGGATCCCGGCGGTCCAGGAGCTCGTCCAGTCGCTCACCGGCAAGGAGCCGCACAAGGGCGTCAACCCCGACGAGGTGGTGGCGGTCGGTGCGGCGGTGCAGGCCGGGGTGCTGAAGGGTGAGGTGAAGGACGTCCTCTTGCTCGACGTCACTCCGCTCAGCCTGGGCATCGAGACCAAGGGCGGCGTCATGCACCGGCTCATCGAGCGGAACACGACGATCCCGACCAAGCGTTCGGAGGTTTTCACCACCGCCGAGGACGGGCAGCCGTCGGTGGAGATCCACGTCCTCCAGGGCGAGCGCGAGATGGCCTCGTACAACAAGACGCTCGGCAAGTTCCAGCTGGTCGACCTGCCGCCGGCGCCCCGTGGCGTGCCCCAGATCGAGGTCACCTTCGACATCGACGCCAACGGCATCGTCCACGTCGCCGCCCAGGACAAGGCGACCGGCAAGGAGCAGTCGATGACGATCACCGGGCAGTCGTCGCTGGCCAAGGACGACATCGATCGGATGGTCCGTGACGCCGAGGCTCATGCCGAGGAGGACCGCCGCCGCCGAGAGGAGGCCGAGGTCCGCAACACCGCCGACACCCTCGTGTACCAAACCGAAAAGCTGCTCAAGGAGCAGGGCGACAAGCTCGGCGGGACCGAGAAGGACGACGTCAGCTCGGCGCTGCAGGGTGTGAAGGATGCGCTGAGCGGTAGCGACGTCGAGGCGATCAAGAACGCCACCGAGAAGCTGATGACCGCCAGCCAGACGTTCTCCCAGCGCCTGTACGAGCAGGCGGCGCAGTCCTCGGCCGGTTCGGCCGGTGGTCCCGGCCCGTCAGGTGGGAGCTCGGACGCCGACGAGGCGGCCGAGGGCGAGGTGGTCGACGCCGAGATCGTCGACGAGCAATGAGCAGTCGTCCGGAGCCCGACTACCGAGGGGCCGGCCGGGCGGTGGACGGGGAGGCGCAGGGTCCGGTCCGGCAGGTGCCCGCTGACGCGGGTGCCGCCGGGCCGCACCGGCTGACGTCCGACGTGGCGCAGGGCGAACCGGCCAACGCGCCGGCCGACGACGCGCCGGCCAACGCGCCGGCCGACGTGGCGCAGGGCGAACCGGCCAACGCGCCGGCCGACGTGGCGCAGGGCGAACCGACCGGCATCGCGCCGACCGGGGCGGCGCAGACCGACACCCACGAGGTGCGACCGGAGGTGTTGCCGAGCGACGGTCAGCTCGCGGACGAGGGTTCGGAGATCCTGGCCGACGTGGCGGCGCTCAGCGCCGAGCGCGACGAGTACCTTGGCGCCCTGCAGCGACTGAAGGCCGATTTCGACAACTACCGCAAGCGGGTGCTCCGCCAGCAGGAGGAGCAGTCGGCCCGGGCCGCTGCCGACCTGGTCGTCAAGCTGCTGCCGGTCCTCGACACCCTCGACCTGGCACAGGCCCACCTCGGGGCGGCCGAGCCCGGCAGCGGATCGGACGAGGCCCAGGCCCTCCACGCCGCACGGGGGCAGCTGCTCGACACCCTCGCCAAGGAGGGACTGGAACGGGTCGACGCCGCCGAAGTGGCGTTCGACCCGACAGTGCACGACGCGGTCGCCCACGCCCCGGCCGAGCCGGGGCCGAACGACGGCGAGAGGGGACAGGGCGGTGATGAACCGGTTCCGGCGGCGCCCGGCGCCGTCGTGGACGAAGTGATGCGGGCCGGCTACCGCTGGCGCGGCCAGGTGCTGCGCCCGGCGATGGTCCGGGTGCGCGGCTGAGAGAGACGAACGGACGGACGAAGGCGGACATGGCGCCTCAGCGTGAATGGTTCGAGAAGGACTACTACCAGGTGCTCGGTGTGTCGTCGACGGCCACCGACAAGGAGATCACCCGCGCCTACCGGAAGCTGGCCAAGCAGTACCACCCGGACGCCAACCCGGGGGCCGAGGACCGGTTCAAGGAGATCTCGGCGGCCTACGACGTCCTCGGCGACGCGGCGCGCCGCAAGGAGTACGACGAGGTTCGCCGGCTCGGGCCGATGGCCGGTGGCTTCGGCGTGCCCGGCGGCGGCGGCACGTTCCGGATGGAGGACCTCGGCGACCTCGGCGACCTGTTCGGCGGCCTCTTCGGCGGCCGCGGCGGGCGGCGGCGCACCCGGGGGCCGCAGCGCGGGGCTGACGTCGAGGCGGAGCTCCACCTGTCGTTCGAAGACGCCGTCCGCGGGGCGACGACGTCGGTCAACGTGGCCGAGGATGCCCGCTGCCACACCTGCGGCGGCAGCGGGGCGGCGCCGGGCACCGGGACCCACGTGTGCCAGCGATGCAACGGCAAGGGGACGCTCGACGACAACCAGGGGCTGTTCTCGCTGAGCACGGTGTGCCCGAACTGCAACGGTCGGGGGACGGTGGTCGACACGCCGTGCCCGACCTGCCACGGCACCGGCACCGAGCGACGGACGAGGCACGTCAAGGTCCGGATCCCCGCCGGCGTCGAGGACGGACAGCGCATCCGGGTGAAGGGCAAGGGGGCGCCGGGGCAGGGGATGGCCCCGCCGGGCGACCTGTACGTGGTCGTCCGGGTCGGCAAGCACCCGCTCTTCGGTCGCCGGGGACGCAACCTCACGATCTCGGTCCCGGTCACCTTCCCAGAGGCCGCCCTGGGCACGACGGTGACGGTGCCGACGCTCGACGACCCGGTGACGCTGCGGGTGCCACCGGGGACGGCGCCGGGCACCCACCTGCGGGTGCGCGGCCGCGGCGTGCCGGCAGGGAGCGGGCGCAACGGGGCCAAGGCGGGCGACCTGCTGGTGAAGATCGAACTGACGGTGCCGACGACGCTGACCGAGGAGCAGCGGGCGGCGGTGGAGGCGCTGGCCCAGGTGACCGACGCCGCCCCGAGGGCCCACCTCGGCGCGAGCTCGTGAGGGGCCGGTGATGGGCGATCTCGGAAGGACGGCGGCGGAGGCGGCCGGTGGTGCGGTGCCGGAGGACCCGACGCGGGCGGTCTACGTGATCTCGGTGGCGGCCGAGCTGGCCGGCGTGCACCCGCAGACGCTGCGGATCTACGAGCGCAAGGGCCTGCTCGACCCGTCGAGGACGAACGGCGGCAGCCGCCGCTTCTCCGAGCGCGACCTTGAGCGGCTGCGACGGATCCAGCAGTTGACGACCGCCGGACTCAACCTCGAGGGGGTGCGCCGGGTGCTCGAGCTCGAGGCCGAGGTGCTCCGTCTCCAGGCTGAGCTCGAACGGACCCGGGTCGAGGCCCGCAGGGCGGTCGAACAGACCCATCGGCAGTACCGGCGGGACCTCGTCCCGCTTTCCAATGCGCCGGTCCCGTTCGGCGGCTTCCGGCGCACTCACAGAGGAGGATGACGGATGCCGCTCGACCCTGAGCGCTGGACGGTGAAGACGCGCGAGGCCTTCTCGGCGGCCACGACGCAGGCGGCGGCCGCCCACCACCCGGAGGTGACGCCGGCCCACCTGTTGACCGCGGTCTTGGCCCAGCCCGACAGCATCGCCGGACCGCTGCTGAGCAAGCTCGGGGTCGAGCCGGCGGTGATCGGCCGCCGGCTCGGCGAGCAGCTGAGCCGGTTGCCGCGGGCCGTCGGCGGTGCCGAGCCGACGCTGTCGCGGACCGCCCGTGAAGGCCTGGAGGCGGCCGACGAGCTGCGCCGCGACATGGGCGACGACTACCTGTCGGTGGAACACCTCCTCGTCACCTGGGCAGGGCAGCTCGGGGTGACTCGCGAGCAGCTGCTGGCGGCGCTGCGGGATGTCCGCGGGAGCCATCGGGTCACCTCGGCGACCCCCGAGCAGACGTTCCAGGCGCTCGAGCGCTACGGCCGCGACCTGACCGAGCTGGCCCGTCAGGGCAAGCTCGACCCGGTCATCGGCCGCGACGAGGAGATCCGCCGCGTCATCCAGGTGCTGTCGCGCCGGACGAAGAACAACCCGGTGCTGATCGGCGAGCCGGGCGTCGGGAAGACGGCGATCGTCGAGGGGCTGGCCAGCCGGATCGTCGAGGGTGACGTGCCCGAAGGCCTGCGCGACAAGCGGGTGATGGCGCTCGACCTCGGCTCGATGGTGGCCGGCGCCAAGTACCGCGGGGAATTCGAGGAGCGGCTGAAGGCGGTGCTGAAGGAGATCACCGACGCCGAGGGCGCGGTGATCACGTTCGTCGACGAGCTCCACACGATCGTCGGCGCCGGCGCCGCCGAGGGGGCGATGGACGCCGGGAACATGATCAAGCCGCTGCTCGCCCGCGGCGAGCTGCGACTGATCGGCGCGACCACCCTCGACGAGTACCGCCGCTACATCGAGAAGGACGCCGCGCTCGAGCGACGCTTCCAGCAGGTGTTCGTCGGCCAGCCGTCGGTCGAGGCGACGATCGCCATCCTGCGCGGCCTGCGCGAGCGCTACGAGGTGCACCACGGGGTCCGCATCCAGGACGCCGCGCTGGTGGCGGCGGCGGTGCTCTCCGACCGCTACGTCACCGGCCGCTTCCTGCCCGACAAGGCGATCGACCTGGTCGACGAGGCGGCCAGCCGGCTGCGGATCGAGATCGACTCGATGCCGACCGAGCTCGACGTCGTGACCCGACGGATGCGCCAGCTCGAGATCGAGCGGATGGCGCTGCAGAAGGAGACCGACGAGGCTTCGGCCGAGCGGCTGGCCCGGCTCGAGGGCGAGCTGGCCGACCTGAAGGAGCAGGCCGACGCGATGACCGCCCACTGGCAGGCGGAGAAGGCGGCGATCACGACGATCAGGACGCTCAAGGGGGAGCTCGAGGAGCGCCGGGTGATGGCTGAGCGCCTCGAGCGCGACGGCGACCTCACCGGGGCGTCGGCCATCCGCTACGGCGAGCTGCCGGACCTCGGGCGCCGTATCGACGAGGCCACCGACGAGCTGGCCAAGCTGCAGTCGACCCAGCGGTTCTTGAAGGAGGAGGTCGACGCCGAGGACGTCGCCGAGGTCGTCTCGCGCTGGACCGGCGTGCCGGTCACCCGCCTCCTCGAGGGCGAGGTCGACAAGCTCGTCCGCCTCGAGGACACGCTGCACGCCCGGGTGGTCGGCCAGGACGAAGCGGTCAGGGCGGTGGCCAACGCCATCCGCCGGAGCCGGGCCGGGCTGTCGGACCCGAACCGGCCGATCGGCTCGTTCCTCTTCCTCGGCCCGACCGGGGTCGGCAAGACCGAGCTCGCCCGCGCCCTCGCCGAGTTCCTCTTCGACGACGAGCGGGCGACCGTACGGATCGACATGAGCGAGTACATGGAGAAGCACACCGTCAGCCGGCTCGTCGGCGCCCCACCGGGCTACGTCGGCTACGAGGAGGGGGGCCAGCTGACCGAGGCGATCCGCCGCCGGCCGTACGCAGTGGTGCTGCTCGACGAGATCGAGAAGGCCCACGCCGACGTGTTCAACATCCTCCTGCAGGTGCTCGAGGACGGCCGGCTGACCGACGGCCAGGGACGGACGGTCGACTTCACCAACACCGTGCTGATCATGACCTCGAACCTCCCCGGCGAGCCGGCCGACTTCTTCAAGCCGGAGTTCATCAACCGGATCGACGAGATCGTCCGCTTCCGCCCGCTCACCGAGGAGGACCTGGCGGTCATCGTCGGGATCCAGCTCGGCCGGCTCCGGACGCGCCTGGCCGAGCGCCGCCTCAGCTTGACGGTGACGCCGGCGGCCGAGTCGTGGCTGGCGAGGACCGGGTACGACCCCGACTTCGGCGCCCGACCCCTGCGGCGGGTGATCCAGCACTCGGTGGAGGACCCGCTGGCCCTGGCGTTGCTCGAGGGGCGCTACCAGGAGGGCTCGACGGTCACCGTCGACGCCGGCGACGGGGGCCTCGTCCTCGGCTGAGAGCTCGCCCGGTCGTCACCGTCGCCGGCCGGGATAGAGTGCGGCGTAATCCGTGGCTCGCGGACGGAGGATCACGTGCCGGCAACGGTGGTCGTCGGGACCCAGTGGGGCGACGAGGGCAAAGGGAAGCTCACCGACCTGTTGGCCGGCGCGATGGACCTGGTGGTCCGCTACCAGGGTGGTCACAACGCCGGGCACACGATCGTCGTCGACGGGGAGTCGTTCGCCTTGCAGCTCGTCCCGAGCGGCATCCTCTACTCCCACATCACGCCGGTGATCGGCAACGGGGTGGTCGTCGACCCGGCGGTGCTGCTGGCAGAGCTCGACATGCTGACGGGGAAGGGGGTGGACACGTCGCGCCTCGTGCTCAGCGGGAACGCCCACCTGATCATGCCCTACCACCAGGAGCTCGACCGGGTGACCGAGCGCTACCTCGGGAAGAACTCGCTCGGCACGACCAGGCGTGGCATCGGACCGGCCTACGCCGACAAGGCGGCGCGGGTCGGCCTCCGGGTCCAGGACCTGCTCGACCCGAAGATCTTCCGCCAGAAGCTCGAGGTGGCGCTCAAGGAGAAGAACGCCGTCCTCGCCAAGGTCTACAACCGCCTCCCGCTGTCGGCGGCCGAGATCGCCGAGCGCTACCTCGGCGAGTACGCCGGTCGGCTGGCGCCGATGGTCGGCGACGCCGTCGGGGTGCTCCACGACGCCCTGGACGCCGGCCGCCACGTGCTGCTCGAGGGCGCCCAGGCGACGTTCCTCGACCTCGATCACGGCACCTATCCGTTCGTCACGTCCTCCAACCCTGTGGCCGGCGGCGCCTGCATCGGCACCGGGCTCGGCCCACGCGACATCGACCGGGTGATCGGCATCGCCAAGGCCTACGTCACCCGCGTCGGCGCCGGACCGTTCCCGACCGAGCTGCTCGACGACACCGGCGACCTGCTCGTCGAGCGGGGCCACGAGTACGGGACGAACACCGGGCGCCGTCGCCGCTGCGGGTGGTTCGACGCCGTGATGGCCCGCCAGGCGGTCCGCCTCAACTCGCTCACCGAGGTGGCGCTCACGAAGCTCGACGTCCTCGACACCTTCGAGACGGTCAAGGTGTGCGTCGCCTACGAGGCCGACGGCCGGCGCTACACCCACCCGCCGTACCACCAGTCGGTGCTCCACCAGGTCACCCCGGTCTACGAGGAGCTCCCCGGGTGGCGCACCGACCTGACCGGCGCCACCTCGCTCTCGGACCTCCCCGCAGAGGCCCGCCGCTACGTCGCCTTCCTGGCCGAGCAGGTCGGCGTGCCGGTCGACCTCGTCGGTGTCGGCCCGGGACGCCAGCAGTTCGTGTCGTTCGCCACCGCGTGAGCCCGGGGGTCCGGTGACGGTCTGCGTGGTCGGCTCCGGCGGTCGCGAGCACGCCCTCGCCCGTGCGCTGGCGGCGACCGACGAGGTGGTGGTGACGCCGGGCAACCCCGGGATGCCGTCGTCGCCCTTCGACGGCGGGCCGGCCCACCGGGTCCGGGTCACCGGTGCCCCGCCCGAGGAGGTCGATGCCGACCTGTTCGTCGTCGGGCCCGAAGCGCCGCTGGTCGACGGACTGGCCGACCGGTTGCGCTCCGCCGGGCGCCGGGTGGTCGGCCCCGGGCGCGACGGGGCGCGGCTCGAGGCCTCCAAGGCGTTCATGAAGGAGGTGCTCGACGAGGCCGGCGTGCCGACGGCTCGCTTCGGCGCCTTCGAGTCGCTCGGCCCGGCGCGGGACTTCCTCCGGCAGCTCCCCGGACCGTGGGTCGTCAAGACCGACGGGCTGGCCGCCGGCAAGGGGGTGACGGTCGCCACGACGCTGGAGGAGGCCGAGGCCGACGTGGCGGCCAAGCTGTCGGGGACGGCGTTCGGCGAGGCGGGCCGACGGGTGGTGGTGGAGGAGGGGCTCACCGGGCCGGAGTGCTCGCTGCTCGTGCTCTGCGACGGCCGCCAGGTGGTGCCGCTGGCCCCAGCCCAGGACTTCAAGCGCGTCGGCGATGGCGACACCGGGCCGAACACCGGTGGGATGGGTGCTTACTCGCCGGTGCGAGAGGTTGGGGCCGACCTGGTCGACGAGCTGGTGGACCGGGCCGTCGTGCCGCTCGTCGCCGCCCTCCGCCGGCGGGGGATCGACTACCGCGGCGTCCTCTATGCCGGGCTGATGCTGACCGACGACGGCCCGAAGGTGCTCGAGTACAACGTTCGCTTCGGCGACCCCGAGACCCAGGTGGTCCTCCCACTGCTGGCGTCGGACCCGGTCGAGCTGCTGGCGTCGGTGGCCGACGGCCACCTCGGCCCGGCGGCCGACAGGGTGCGGTTCTCGGCCGACGCCGCCGTCTGCGTGGTGCTGGCGGCCGGCGGCTACCCGGGCTCGCCGAGCACCGGTGCACCGATCGCCGGGCTCGGTCCCGGCGGCCAGCTCGAAGAGCCGGTGCCGGGCGTGACCGTCTACCACGCCGCCACCGCCCAAGGCGCCGACGGCCGGTTCAGCACTGCCGGGGGCCGGGTGCTCGGGGTGACCGCCGTCGCCGCCGACCTGGCCGACGCCCGCCGTCGGGCCTATCGGGCGGCCGAGCGGATCACCTGGGAGGGCCGGCAGCTGCGGCGGGACATCGCCGAGCGGGCGGCCGCCGCCTCGAAGGGGGCCACGTCGAAGGTGGCCGGGTGATCCCCCGTTACGCGCCGGAGGACATGGCAGCGCTCTTCGACGACGAGGCGCGCATGTCGATGTGGCTCGAGGTCGAGCTGCTGGCCGTCGAGGGGCTGGCGGCCGCCGGGGTGGTGCCGGCTGCCGCAGCGAGGGCGGTGCGGGCGAGGGCGCCGCGGGTCGACGCCGCCTTCGTCGCCGACGTGAACGAGCGGGAGAAGCTGACCGACCACGACGTCGCTGCGTTCGTCGACGTCGTCCAACAGCGGATCGGCCAGCCCGAAGGCGGGTGGGTCCACTACGGGCTCACGTCGTCCGACGTCGTCGACACCGCTCTCTGCGCCACCCTCACCCGGGCGGCCGACGTGCTGCTCGAGGCGAGCGACCAGCTGGTGGCCGCCCTGGTGGACCGGGCAGGCTCGCTGGCTGCCATTCCGGTCGTCGGTCGGACCCACGGGATGCACGCCGAGCCGACGACCTTCGGCCACAAGTTCGCCCTGTGGGCCTTGCAGGCCGACCGGGACCGCCAGCGGCTGGCGGCCGCCCGCCGCCGGGTGGCGGTCGGGAAGCTCTCGGGCGCCGTCGGCACCTACTCCAACATCGACCCGTCGGTCGAGGCCCATGTCTGCGCCGCTCTCGGCCTGCGGCCGGTGCCGGCGACCCAGGTGATCGCCCGCGACCGCCACGCCGAGTACCTGTGGGCCTGCGCCTCGGTCGGGGCGACGGTCGAGCTGATCGCCACCGAGGTGCGCCACCTGGCGCGCAGCGAGGTCGGCGAGGCCGAGGAGCCGTTCGCCGCCGGGCAGAAGGGCAGCTCGGCCATGCCGCACAAGCGCAACCCGGTCCTCTCCGAGCGCCTGAGCGGGTTGGCCCGGGTGCTGCGCGGCTACCTCGGCGCCGGGCTCGAGGATGTCGCCTTGTGGCACGAGCGCGACATCTCGCACAGCTCGGTCGAGCGGGTGGTGCTGCCCGACGCCTCGATGCTCGCCTGCTACGTCCTGCGCCGGGCCACCGGCCTCGTCAGCGGGCTGGTCGTCCACCCCGAGCGAGCGCTCGCCAACCTGACCGACGGGTCGTCGGGGCTGGTCTTCAGCCAGGGGGTCCTGCTGGCCCTCGTCGGCGCCGGGCTCAGCCGGGACCACGCCTACCGGATCGTCCAGCGCGACGCCCGCTTCGCCAGCGAGAACGGCCGGTCGCTGCGGTCGGTGCTGGAGGAGGACCCGGAGGTGCCGCTCGGTGCGACCGAGCTCGACGGCGCCTTCGACCTCGGGGCCAGCCTCCGCCACGCCGGGCGGGCGGTCGACGCGCTCGGCGAGCTCGACGGCCCCGAGCCGCTCCCGTGAGCGCCAGCCCGCCGCCGCCGGCGCTCGTCCACTCGGGGAAGGTCCGCGAGCTCTACTCCGCCGGAGCCGAGCTCCTGGTGATGGTGGCGTCGGACCGGGTGAGCGCCTTCGACGTCGTCTTCGCCGAGCCGGTGCCGCAGAAGGGGAGGGTGCTGACGGCGATGAGCGCCTTCTGGTACGGCGAGCTGGCCGACCTCGCCCCCGGCTGCCTGGTGACCGCCGACCCGACCGAGCTGGCCGACCGCGTCGAGGGCTGGACGTCACTCGGGGCGCCCGCCGGCCGGGCGATGCTGGTCCGCCGGGCGGCGATGCTGCCGCTCGAGTGCATCGTGCGCGGGCGGCTCGCCGGCCAGGCCTTCGCCGAGTACGAGCGGTCCGGCACCGTCCACGGGACGCCGCTGCCCAAGGGGCTGCGCCTCGCCGATCCACTGCCGGAGCCGATGTTCACTCCGTCGACCAAGGCCACCGAGGGCCACGACGAGAACATCGACTTCGCCGCCGCTTCCTCCCTCGTCGGGACCGAGGCGGCGACGGCCGCCCGGGACCTGTGCCTGGCATTGTTCGAGCGGGCGGCCGCCCGGGTGGCGGCGGCCGGGCTGGTGCTCGCCGACACCAAGTTCGAGCTCGGCTACGTCGACGGTGTGCTGACGCTCTGCGACGAGGTCGTCACCCCGGACTCCTCGCGGCTGTGGCCTGCCGACCAGGTGGTGCCGGGCACGCCGCCCCCGGCCTTCGACAAGCAGCCGCTGCGGGACTGGGCGGACGCGCTCGACTGGGACAAGCGCCCGCCGGCACCGCCGCTGCCGCCCGACGTCGTCGAGGCCACCTCGCGCCGCTACGTCGCCGCCTACGAGGCGGTGACCGGTCGCCGGCTCGACGACTGGTACGGTGCGCCGCGATGAGGTTCGCCGCCTGCGTGGAGGTCCGACTGCGGCCGGGGATCGCCGATCCCGAGGGGGCGACGATCGAGCGGGCGCTGCCCGCCCTGGGCTTCAGCGGTGTGCACCGGATCCGTGCCGGTCGGGCCTTCCGCTTCGAGCTCGACGCCCCGGACGAGGCGACCGCCCGCTCCCGGGCCCAGTCACTGGCCCACCGGCTCCTGGCCAATCCGGTGATCGAGGAGAGCCACCTCGAGCTGGCACCGCTCGAGACCGACGCCGCCGGTCGCTGATGGCACCCAGGGTCGGTGTCGTGGTGTTCCCGGGCACCAACTGTGAGCATGACGTCGTCCAGGCGATCTCCTGGCTCGGCGCCCAGGCCGAGCTGGTCTGGCACGGCGCCGGCGATCTCGGATCGTTCGACGCCGTAGTCCTTCCCGGTGGCTTCGCCCACGGCGACTACCTGCGGCCCGGAGCCATCGCCCGGTTCTCGCCGGTGATGGCCGCCGTCGGCCGGTTCGCCGCCGCCGGCGGTCCGGTCGTCGGCATCTGCAACGGCTTCCAGGTCCTCACCGAGGCCGGCCTGCTGCCGGGAGCGCTGCAGAAGAACCGCCACCTGCGCTTCCTCTGCACCACCGTCGGCGTCCGCGTCGCCTCGTCGGCGTCGGTGCTCACCCACACCGTGCCCGTCGGCACCGAGCTGCGGATCCCGATCAACCACTTCCTCGGCAGCTACGTCTGCGACCGGCCGACGCTCGATCGGCTGCGGGCCGAGGACCGGGTGGTGCTCCGCTACGTCGAGAACCTGAACGGCTCGGTCGACGACATCGCCGGCATCCGCAACGCCGCCGGCAACGTCGTCGGTCTCATGCCCCACCCAGAGCGGGCCTGCCACCCGCTGCTCGGCTCGGCCGACGGGGCGGTGCTCCTGCGGTCGCTGCTCGACGCCGCGGCGTCCGCCCCGGCAGCCTGACCGGCGCTCGGGCCGGTCCGGCTGCCGGTCAGCCGCGGGAGCGCGAGATGCCGGCCTTCTGGAGGACCGCAGCGCTCACCCCAGCGGCTCGCCAGGTGCCGTAGGTGATGCCCTTGCGCTCGCCGTAGGACCGGGCGACCTTGACGAAGTGCTTCTCGAGGCCGGTCACGTCCTGGTCCTGGCCGGCGTTCGACAGCTCGAGCTCGAGGTCCTTCTTCTCCTGGAGCAGGTGGAGACGGGTGAGCGGATCGGCCGACGCCAGCTGGGCGGTGATCGAGGCCAGCTTCTTCTGCATCGAGGCCGGTGTCCGCCGGCGCCCCCGGCGCGGGCGTGTCGACTCGAGGGCCTCGAGGTAGCGGCGGACGGCGAGGCCCTCTTCGCGACCCTTGGCGAGGGCGGCCTTGTGCTCGGGCGTCATGGCGCGTCGACTGCGTGCGGTCTTCTCTCTCGGCATGGTGCCATTCTCCTTCATTTCAAGCGACGAGGCAAAATCACGCTCGGCCATTTCATCAAAGCCGCAGCGACGGACATCACCGTGGCAGGCGGGGGGATCCCGGTCGCTTCCGCTGTCGCCGCATCCTTCGATTGATCTGAACACGAAGATAGCGGACGCCGCCGCCTCCGGGGCAACACGGCGGCGGAGATTGTGGGCGACCGGCGACCGGATCCAGGTTCCGGGAGGGTGAGCTCCCAGCACCAACAGTGAGAATGGTGGTGCCCCCTTGATTGCAGTCTGGTTGGCCCCGCCGGTTTTCCGGCGATTTCTCGGGAAACGTGCCACCGGGTGGCGACCGTTATGGTGTCGGTGTGTGCCCGCCCGCCACCGGACCCGAGCCGCTGCACCGCGCCCTCGGACTGACCGACGCCGAGCTGTCGGCGATCGAGGCGGTGCTCGGTCGGCAGCCGAACCGCCTCGAGCTGTCGCTGTACTCGGTGATGTGGAGCGAGCACTGCTCGTACAAGTCGTCCCGGGTGCACCTCGGCCGCCTCCCGACCGAGGGTCCGGGGGTGCTGGTCGGCCCGGGCGAGAACGCCGGCGTCGTCGATGCCGGTGACGGCATCGCGGTGGCCATCCGGATAGAGAGCCACAACCACCCCTCGGCGATCGAGCCGCACCAGGGCGCTGCCACCGGGGTCGGCGGGATCCTGCGCGACATCTTCACCATGGGGGCCCGGCCGCTGGCGGTGATGGACCCGCTCTTCTTCGGCCCGCTCGACGAGCCGCGCCAGCGGTGGCTCCTTGAGGGCGTGGTCGGCGGGGTCGCCGCCTACGGCAACTCGGTCGGCGTGCCGACGGTGGGCGGCGAGCTCACCTTCGACCCGTGCTACCGCCAGAACCCGTTGGTCAACGTGCTGTGCCTCGGTGCCCTGCCGGTGCAGCGACTGGTCCTCGGCCGGGCGACGGGGGTGGGCAACCTGGCGGTGCTCCTCGGCGCCACCACCGGGCGGGACGGGATCGGCGGGGTCAGCGTGCTGGCGTCGGCCGGGTTCTCCGGGGAGGCGGGGACGACCGACGACGCCAAGCGCCCGAGCGTCCAGGTCGGCGACCCGTTCGAGGAGAAGCGCCTCATCGAGGCCTGCCTCGGTCTCCTCGACCAGGGGTTGGTCGTCGGCATCCAGGACCTCGGCGGCGCCGGGCTGGCCTGCGCCACCAGCGAGACAGCGGCCCGCGGCGGTGTCGGGATGGACGTCGACGTGTCGGCGGTGCCGCGGCGCGAGGAGGGGATGGCGCCGTGGGAGGTGATGACCAGCGAGAGCCAGGAGCGGATGCTGGCCATCGTCACCCCGGCCGCCTGGCCGGCGGTGGCCGAGCTGTGCCGTCGTTGGGAGGTCAGGGCCACGGTGGTCGGACGGGTGACCGAGCCCGAGCCCGGGCCCGGCGGCCGTCCGGTCGGCCGCCTCAGGGTGCGCGACGGGGACGGCGGGGCGGTGCTGGCCGATGTGCCGGCCGCCTCGCTGGCGGTCGACGCCCCGCGCTACCGCCGCCCGATGGCACCCCCGGCCGACCTCGACCGGCGCCGGGCCGGCGAGCCGGCGAAGCTCGCCGGGCCGTCGGACTGGGCGGCGGATCTCCGTGCCCTCCTCGCCGACCCGTCGTGGGTCTACCGCCAGTACGACCACCAGCTCTTCTTGAACACCGTCGAGGGGCCCGGTGGTGACGCCGCGCTGCTGCGGCTCGCCGGGCCGGGGCTGCCGCCGAGCGCCCGGGCGGTGGCGGTCACCACCGACTCCAATCCGCGCTGGTGCCGCCTCGACCCCCGGGCAGGGGTGGCGCTGGTGCTGGCGGAGGCGGTGGCCAACCTGGCCTGCGTCGGCGCCCGGGCGGTGGCGGTGGTCAACTGCCTGAACTTCGGCAACCCCGAGCACCCCGAGGTGATGTGGCAGCTCTCGGAGACCGTCGACGGGCTGGCTGGCGCCTGCGATGCCTTCGGGCTGCCGGTGATCGGGGGGAACGTCAGCCTCTACAACGAGAGCGGCGGTGCCGACATCGACCCGACGCCGGTGCTCGGCACGCTCGGCCTCCTCGACCGGCTGGCTGCCCGGCCGCCGGGGATCGGCTGGACCGAGGCGTCGAGCATCGTGCTGCTCGGCGCCCGCCG
>Ga0080006_1141579_pt1 | contig 24466 bp, 20 predicted proteins | sample RS3BMetagenome_FD_69209 | JGI IMG/M metagenome (GOLD analysis project Ga0080006, IMG submission 69209) | Ferric oxide microbial mat and aquatic microbial communities from Rainbow Spring, Yellowstone National Park, USA - RS3B (SPADES... ...
GCGGGGAAGCGCGAGGCCGCCCGGCGCCCGCGCACCGGGGCCAGTCTGCCGCCCCCGCCCCACGTCGACGAGATCGACCGGGCCACCGGGTCAGCGATCGGCGGCCACCCCCAGCAGGGCCTCGGTCACCTTCTCGGGCTCGGTGATCATGAGGTCGTGGCCGGTGTCGATGTCCCAGAGCCGGCCGGCGGCCCGAGCGCCCTCGACGAGCGCCTCGTCACGCGTGGCGAGGGTCGACGTGCACACGATGTGGTACTGCGCGATGGCGGCGTAGGCCGCCTCGTCGTCGAGGTCCAGCTTCTGCTCGAAGCACCGCCACGGGTGGGGGGTCAGCCGCTCGGCCATCCAGGCCAGGTCCTCGGGGTCGGTGACACCGTAGAAGGTGCCGGCGTCGGGCGTCGGGAGCAGCACGAGCTCGATCCCGTCGACCACCTTGCCGGCGGGTCGGGTCATCTCGATCACCGGCCCGGCCACGTCGACCAGCGACTGGCCGTTCTCGGGGTTGGCGGCGTCGAGGTAGACGAGCTTGCCGATCCGCTCGGCGGCCCGGCCGGCGACACCGGTGATCACCATCCCGCCGTAGCTGTGGCCGACGAGGATGACGTCACGGAGATCCTCGTAGTGGAGCACGGCCACCACGTCCTCGACATGGAGGTCCAAGTCGACCTCTGGGCCGAGCAGGTGCGCGCGCTCGCCGAGGCCGGTCAAGGTCGGCGCGTACACCTCGTGGCCGGCCCGGCGGAGCAGACGGGCCACCGGCTGGTAGCACCAGCCCCCGTGACCTCCGCCGTGAACCAGGACGAACGTCGCCATGCCCGCCACCCCTCCGCCTCTCGCCGGTTCTGGTGCGCCAACCTACTCGGCAGACCCGTCGGCCCCGGCGCCGAGCACCAGCTGCGACTGGGTCACCCGGGCCACGAGCTTCCCGGCGTCGTCCCGCAGCTCGGTGTCGACCACGATCACCGTCCGCCCGACGTGCAGCGGCGTCGAGCGGCTTCGACGGTGCCACCCCGGACGGCCCCGAGGAAGTTGGTCTTCGACTCGACGGTGGTCGTGCCGGCGGCGTCGGCGGGCAGGTTGAGGAAGGCGCAGGCGGCGCCGGCGCTGTCGGCCAGCGCCATCAGCGCCCCGCCGTGCAGCACCCCGCCGGCAGTGCACAGCCCATCGGACCACCCGAGGGCGGCCCGCACGCACTGTGCGTCGCTCGGACCGAAACGGATGCCGATCGTCCGGCTGAACGGCATCAACTCGCCGAAGTCCGGCGTCGAGTGGGGAGCGGCCACGGGCCGAGCATGCTCGACCTCCAGCCGGCGGTCCAGCCGGCGGTCGGCCCGGCCCGACTGGCCTCCGGGGTCCAGTGGCCCGTGATCGGAGTCCGGCACCGAAGTAGGGTCCGGGCGTGGATGGACGCCAGGCGCTGGCCGACTTCGGGTTCAGGACGATGAACCAGCTCCACCGGTCGATCCTGCGGGCGACCGGCGGCCGGGTGCTCAGCCGTCCGTTCGGCATGCCGGTGGTCGAGCTGACGACGGTCGGGCGGCGTTCGGGCCGGCGGCGGACGACGATGCTGACCGCACCGGTCGTCGACGGCGAGCGGGTGGTGCTCGTGGCGTCGAAGGGTGGCGACGACCGTGACCCCGACTGGTTCAGGAACCTGCTGGCCAATCCCGAGGTCGAGCTGACGCTCGAAGGTCGGACGAGGCAGATGATGGCCCGCCGGGCGACGCCGGAGGAGAAGGCGACCCTCTGGCCGCAGGTGGTGGCTGCGTACAAGGGCTACGGCGGCTACCAGGCGCGCACCCAGCGGGACATCCCCGTCGTGGTCTGCGATCCGGCCTGACCAAGCGGGCGGGGAGGTCGACGCCGCTCGTCACCGCCGGGACCTTAGGGTGAACCGGGTGACGGGCGATCCTCTCTCCACCCGCCAGCCGACGGCCCGACGCGGTGGCGTCGTGCTGCTGTGGGCGGCGGTCCTGCTCGTGCTGTCGGTCGGCACGTGGGCCGGTGGCCCGGCGGCCGGGGCGTCGACCACCCGTGCCGCCGGCTCGGAGAGGGTGACCGGCGGTCCGAACGGCACCTACGTGGTGCCGCCGGGCATCCACAAGATCCGACACGTCATCATCGTGATGCAGGAGAACCGGTCGTTCGACTCCTACTTCGGCACCTTCCCCGGCGCCGACGGCATCCCGATGCGAGGCGGGGTGCCCACCGTCTGCTCGCCCGACCCGAGGACCGGCGCCTGCGTCAAGCCATTTCACAACGTCGCCGACGTCAACGGTGGCGGCCCTCACGGCTACCCGAACGCCGAGGCGGACATCGACGGCGGCAGGATGGACGGCTTCGTCGGTCAGCAGGTCAAGGCGCTGGCCCACTGCACCAACCCCAACGACCCGGCATGCAGCGTCAGCCGGACCGGCTCGCCGGACGTGATGGGCTACCACACGGCAGCCGAGATCCCGAACTACTGGACCTACGCCAAGGACTTCGTCCTCGATGACCACATGTTCGAGGCGGTGAACTCGTGGTCGGAGCCGGCCCACCTCTACATGGTGTCGGCGTGGTCGGCCCGCTGTGCCAACGCCTCACCGAGCAGCTGTGTCAACGACATCGTGGGTCCCTACAACGTGAACAGGTTCGACCAAGCGGTCGACCAGGAGCTCACGACCGGCACCACCTCGATCGACCTCGCCTGGACGGACATCACCTGGCTCTTCTACTTGCACCACGTGAGCTGGGCGTACTACGTCCAGACGGGCGTCCAGCCCGATTGCACAAACGACTCGGCCGAGACCTGCAGCCAGCCGGTGCAGAGCTACCGGACGCCGGGCATCTGGAACCCGCTGCCGCTCTTCGAGGACGTCCGGCGCGACCACCAGCTCGGGAACATCCGCCCGCTCAACTCGTACTTCGAGGCGGCCCAAACCGGCACGCTGCCGGCCGTCTCGTGGGTCACGCCGTCGCAGTCGAACAGCGAGCACCCGCCGGGGAGCGTGCACCAGGGTCAGGCGTACGTCACGGCGGTGATCAACGCTGCGATGAAGAGCCCGGACTGGTCGTCGACGGCGATCTTCCTCGGATGGGACGACTGGGGGGGCTTCTACGACCACGTCCGGCCGCCGGCGGTCGACGCCAACGGCTACGGGCTCCGCGTGCCGAGCATCGTGATCTCCCCGTACGCCAAGCGCGGGTACATCGACCACCAGACCCTGAGCAGCGACGCCTACCTCAAGTTCGTCGAGGACGACTTCTTGAACGGCGCCCGGCTCAACCCGAAGACCGACGGCCGCCCCGACCCCCGGCCCACCGTCAGGGAGAACGTGCCGATCCTCGGCAACCTGGTGCAGGACTTCGACTTCAACCAGGCACCACGCCCGCCGGTGCTCCTGCCGACCAACCCGCCCACCGACTCACCGACCGTCCCACCCTACTTCGCCGGTCGTCCGGCCTGCGTCGGGTGCACGGCGACCCCGCCGAGCGTCACCCACCCCGGCGGCGGGCGCCACGGCGCCGTGCCCACCCCGCCGACGCCGGCGACGACCGGCGGCGTCCCACCGGCGAGCGGCGTCCCGCCGGCCGGCGGGTAGGTCCTTCGGCCCTGTCGGGCGGGAGAGAGCGGGGCGCATGATGGGGCCGATGGCCCCCGGAGCGATCGATGTGGTGGTCAACGGGCGCCGGCAACGGCTACCCGAGCACCCCGCCGGGAGGTTGCTGGACTGGCTCCGGGGCGCACTCGGGCTGACCGGGACGAAACCGGGGTGCGGAGAGGGCCAGTGCGGGGCGTGCACCGTGCTTTTGGACGGGAACCCGGTGATGGCGTGCCAGCTGAGCCTGGCGGCGGTGGCCGGCCGGAGGGTGACGACGATCGAGGGGCTCTCGGCCGACGGCCGCCTTCACCCGGTGCAGGAGGCGATGGTGGAGGAGCACGCGATCCAGTGCGGCTATTGCGCGCCGGGGATGGCGCTGCGGGCCGCCGCCCTGCTGGAGGCCGACCCCGATCCCGACGACGGCGTCATCGCCGAGGCGCTGGAGCCCAACCTGTGCCGCTGCGGCGGCTACCGGCGGCTCCGCCGGACGGTCCACCGGGCGGCCGCATTGCGGCGTGGCGGTGGCCTCGGGCGCACCGATCCGGGCCCGCTCGACCCTGGCCGTGGCACGAGCCTCCCGGGCTGGGCGGTGCGACCCTCCCGACCCTGGGACCTCACGGCGCCCGAGGATCGGGACCACGAAGGTGTGCTCGGTCCGGGCCTGGTGTCGGTCTGGGTGCCGCCGCCTTCCGCCCCCGGGGCGTGGCCGGCGAGCGGCGGCGCGTGGCTGCACGTGGCGCCGTCGGGCAGGGTGACCGCCTTCAGCGGGAAGGTCGACGTCGGCCAGGACAACCGGACCGCCTTCGCTCTGCTGGTGGCCGAGGAGCTCGGCGCCGATCTCGACGACGTCGAGGTGGTCGAGGGCGACACCGACGTGTGCCCGTTCGACATCGGCACCTTCGGGAGCCGTTCGATGCCGGATTCGGGCGAACCGCTCCGCCGGGCGGCGGCCGGCGCCCGGCACGAGATGGCAATAGAGGTCGCAGCCGGGAGGTCGAGCGTGCCGGCCGACCATTGCCGGGTGGTGGTGGTCGACCACGAGCCGACGCTCGTCGCCCCGTCGGACCGTCGACTCGTCGGCCGGAGAGGGAACGAGTGCTCGCCGGTCGACGCCGTGACCGGCCGGCGTCGCTACGTCTCGGATCTCGAGCTCCCCGCAATGGCGCACGGGGCGATCCTGCGCCCGCCGGTGCCTGGTGCCACCCTGCTCGGCGCGGCCACGTCGGCTGCCGAGGCACTGCCGGAGGTGAAGGTGGTGCGGGCCGGCAACCTGGTGGGCGTGGTGGCGCCCGACCCGGCCACCGCCCATCGGGCAGTGGCCGGGATCGAGGCCGAGTGGGAGCTCCCCGAGCCGGTCGCCGCCGACCTCGTCGGGTACCTCCGCCACCATCCGGCGCCCGCCACTGGCTGGGGGGGCCCGGTCGACGAGCGCCGAGGCGACCTCGAGGGGGCGCTGGGCACCGCCGCCGTCGTGGTGGAGGCGACGTACACCACCGCCTATCTGGCGCACGTCCCGCTCGAGACGAGGGCCGCGGTCGCCCGGTGGGACGGCGAACGGGTGACGGTGTTCACCGGCACCCAGGTCCCCTTCGGCGTGCGGCGCCAGGTGGCCGCCGCCGTCGGTGTCGGCGAGGCCGACGTGCGGGTGGTCGTGCCGCCGACCGGCGGCGCCTTCGGCGGCAAGCACACCGGGGAGGTGGCGACGGAGGCTGCCCTGCTGGCGAGGGAGGCCGGATGCCCCGTCGAGGTCCACTGGACCCGAGCCGAGGAGTTCCGCTTCGGCACGGTGCGCCCGATGGCGGTGATCGACGTTCGTGCCGGCGTCGACCGCGACGGATCACTGGTGGCGTGGGACTTCCTCGACGTGAACGCCGGGGCGGCGGCACTCCGCCCGCCGTACCCGACGGGTGCCAGCCGGCTGCGCTACCAGCCGGCGGCCTCGCCGCTGCGGCAGGGGTCGTACCGGGCGCTGGCGGCGAACGCCAACAACTTCGCCCGCGAATCGGTCATCGACGAGCTGGCGCAGGCCTGCGGCGCCGACCCGGTCGCCTTCCGGCTCGCACTGCTCGACGACGAGCGCCTGGCGGAGGTGCTGCGGGCGGCGGCCGATCGCTTCGGCTGGTCCGCCTCGGCGGCGGCGGCCGACGTGGCCGGCGGGCCGACGGTCGGGTACGGGGTGGCGCTCGGCCTCGAGAAGGACGGCCGGGTGGCCACCTGCGTCGAGCTGACGGTCGGTGACGATCGGTCGGTGGCGGTGCGGCGGGTGGTGACGGCCTACGAGTGCGGCACGGTGGTCAATCCTGACACCGTGGTCAACCAGATCGAGGGTGCCACGATGATGGCGCTCGGCGGCGCGCTGCTCGAGGCGGTGCCGGTCGACCACGGCCGGTTCGTCGACCCGTCGCTGGCCGGCTACCCGGTGCCGCGCTTCTGCGACCTGCCGGAGATCGAGGTGGTCCTGCTCGACCGCCCGGAGGTGCCGTCGGCCGGTGCGGGTGAGACGCCGATGATCGCCGTCGCCCCGGCGGTGGCCAACGCCCTGTTCGACGCCACCGGTCGACGCCACCGGCACCTGCCGCTGGCCCCGGGACGCCGTCTCGCAGCGGGCGCCGGGCCAGCGGAGGCTGCGTCCGCCAAGATGGGGGCATGAGCGTCATCCGGATCAATGCCATCGAGGTCGGTCAGGACAAGGGCGAGGAGCTGGCGCACCGCTTCGCCGCCAGGGCCGGAGCTGTCGACGACGCCGAGGGCTTCGAGGGCTTCGAGCTCCTGAAGCCGACCGACGGCCGCAGCACATGGCTGGTCCTCACCCGTTGGCGCGACGAGGAGGCGTTCCAGGCGTGGGTCGCCTCGCCGGCCTTCGCCCACGGGCACCAGGGTGCGAACGCCTCCTCGTCGGACGGGCGGCCGGTGGCCACCCACAGCGAGTTGTGGTCCTACGAGGTCGTCGACCTGTCGAAGAGCTGACGTTCGAGCCGTTGCGGTGCGTGGTTGCAGCAGCGGTGCATGGTTAAATGACGGACCGTGGCGACTGCAGAGGACTGGCCGAAGATCTGGCGGTGCGCGAGTTGCGGCTCGATCGTGCACCCGGTGGACGATCAGGTCGGCGTGGCGTCGTGCGCCCGTTGTGGCCGGGTGACCCGGGCGAGGCTCGACGGCGGCGGCCCAGCGGCCTGAGCCGCCGCAGCGCGGCGCGGTTGTCGCCCCACTTCCAGCTGACGGTCTGAGCGCCCGAGAAGCCGCGTCCCGAGGGGGAGGGCGCGCGGCGACGGTGGCCCGTACGAACGTTCGGGTGGTAGAACACCGCAGATGGGCGCGCCTGGAACCGCGGTGACCGGTCGGTCGTCGGCGGCGGGTGGACCCATCGGCTTCACCGTCTCGGTGCTGTCGGAGCGCACCGGCACGTCGGTGCCAACCATCCACCACTACCGCCGCTGCGGCCTGCTCCCGCCGCCCACCCGGCTTGCGCCGAACCGCTTCCTCTACGACGAGCGACACGTGGCGGCGCTGGTGGCCGTCCGCTACCTGCGTGAGCGCTGGCACCTGCCGCTCGACACCGCACGCCAGTTGCTGCCCGAGCTGCTCGCCGCCGCCCCGACCGACGGCCGACGGCGCCGGCGGCCACCGGCCGCCTGGGAGGCGGCGGTCGAAGAAGCGCTGGCACGCCGCGGCTGCCCGGCGGTCCAGCAACGCCTGCTCACCGAGGCTCGGCGGGCGTTCGCCACCCACGGCTACCGCGGGGTCAACGTCGGCGAGATCTGCGAGGCGGCGGGGATCGCCAAGGGCTCGTTCTACCGCTACTTCGACTCCAAGGAGCGGCTCTTCGACGCGGCGGTCCGCTCGACCGTCGATCTCGTCGGCGACCAGCTCGACCGGCACCCGGCGATGAGCGAGAAGCAGGCGGTGGCGGCGCTGGGCCAGCTGCTGCGCCCGTTCGCCCCGCTCCTCCTCGAGGTGGCCACCTCCGAGCTGCGCCGCCAGCGCGAGCCCGGCGTCTCGAAGGAGGTGCTCCAGGGCCTGGCGACCCGCGTCTCGCCGCGGCTGCGCGCCCGCGGCGCCTCGGCGACGGCGGCAGCCCGCCGGGTGGTCGACGCGGCGATCCTCGGCCTCTTTCGCCCGGCGCTCGGCTTGCGCTGATCGGCGAGCACCGCCGGGCGAGCACCGCCCGGCGAGCACCGTCCGGCGAGCGCTGCTCGACGGAGGACCGGCGAGAGACGCGCGCCGAGACGGGCGCTTGCACGGCGGCCCGAACAAGCGATCGAGCGGGCGACCAGGCGCGCCCGGCTGGCCGCGCCGTCCCACGTCAGCGGCGGTCCTTGACGTCGGTCGAGCGTCACGTATAGCAAGAGCGGATCACGGGTCATTTGCGTTCCATGCGTACGGGGAGCCGGACGTCGGTGCTGTCGGCCGACGTCACGTCACTCGACCCCGAGAGACTGATGGCGAAGGCGCGATCGGAGAACTTCCCGGTGGCGTCGCGGGTGCTGCCGCGGACGGTGCGCGGCCACCTGCTCGCCGTCTATGGGTTCGCCCGCCTGGCGGACGACATCGGTGACGAGGCACCGGGCGACCGCCTGGTGCAGCTCGACTGGCTGGCGTCGGAGCTGCGTCGCTCGATCGCCGGCAACGCCAGTCACCCGCTGGTGAAGAGGGTGGGCGAGACGATCCAGTCGGTCGGGCTGCCGCTGGCGCCGTTCGACGACCTCCTGGAGGCGAACCGCCAGGACCAGGTGGTGGATCGTTACGAGCGGCTCGACGACCTCGTGGCCTACTGCATGCTGTCGGCGGCTCCGGTGGGCCGGTTGGTGCTGGCCATCTGGGGGCTGGCGACGAGCGAGCGGCTCGCCCTCGCCGACCGGGTGTGCGTCGGGCTGCAGCTGGCCGAGCACATCGGCGACGTCGGCGAGGATGCGCGCCGCGGCCGCATCTATCTCCCGCTGGCGGACCTCCGGGCCGAGGGGTGTGAGCCGGCCGACCTCTTGGCGGCCTCAGCGGGGGCGCCACTGCGCCGGGTGGTCGCCCGGGAGGTGCTCGAGGCGCGCCGCTTCCTCGACGCCGGCCCCGCCCTGGCAACCACGCTGCCGCCCCGGGCACGGCTGGCGCTGGCCGGCTTCGTCGGCGGCGGGCAGGCCGCCCTCGACGCGGTGGTGGCCGCCGACCACGACGTGCTGGACCGGTCGTGCCGGCCCTCCACCTGGGGGCTGCTGCGCCGGGCGCTCGGCGTGCTGGCGGCGGCGAGCGGACGTGAGCACCCCAGCCGTTCCCCGTTGGCGGTGGGCCGGTGATCGTCGACGGCGCCAACCTGCAGGTGGCGATCGACGTCGACGCGGCGTACGAACGGTGCGAGGAGATCACCCGCACGGAAGCGAAGAATTTCGCCTACGGGATCCGCCTGCTGAGGCCGCCGGAGCGGCGCGCGCTCTCGGCTGTCTACGCCATGGCCCGGCGGATCGACGACATCGGGGACGGCCCCGGAGACCCGCCGGCCAAGCTGGCCGGCTTGGCGCGGGTGCGCCGGTCGTTGGCGGCCGACCGGCCGGACGGTCCCGACGCCGCCGATCCGGTGCTGGTGGCCATAGCGGACGCCCGTCGACGGTACCGGCTGCCGATGGGCGCCTTCGGCGAGCTGCTCGACGGTTGCGAGATGGACGTGCGGGGCACGACCTACCAGACGATCGGGGAGCTCGAGGTCTACTGCCGCCGGGTGGCCGGCTCGGTCGGCCGGCTCTCGTTGGCGGTGTTCGGGGCCGGCGACCCGGTGCGGGCGGCCCCGCTGGCCAACGCGCTCGGTGTGGCGCTGCAGCTGACCAACATCCTGCGCGACGTGGCGGAGGACCGGGCGATGGGACGGGTCTACCTCCCGGCGGACGACGCTGCCTCGGTCGGGTGCGCGCCGGACGCCACGGGGCCGCCGGAGGCGCTGGCGGCGCTGGTGGCGCTCGAGTGCCGGCGCGCCGAGGAGTGGTTCGCCACCGGCCTGCAGCTGCTCCCGATGCTCGACCGGCGCAGCCGGGCCTGCGTCGGCACGATGGCCGGGATCTACCACCGGGTGCTCCGGCGGATCGAGTCCGACCCGCTGGCGGTCACCGTCGGTCGGGTGTCGTTGCCGGCTGCGGAGAAGCTCTGGGTGGCCTGCCGTTGCCTGGCCGGTGGACGGGCGTGAGCGGCCGGTCGATGGTCGTCGTCGGCGGCGGACTGGCCGGGATCAGCGCCGCCCTCGGCGCCGCCGACGGCGGCGCCCGGGTCACCCTGCTCGAACGCCGGAGCAGGTTGGGCGGTCTCACCTGGTCGTTCCAGCGCAAGGGGCTGTGGTTCGACAACGGCCAGCACCTCTTCCTTCGCTGCTGCACCGCCTACCTCGCCTTCCTCCGTCGGCTTGGTGCCGACGGGGAGGTGCGGCTGCAGCGCCGGCTCGACCTGCCGGTCCTGGCGCCCCGCAGGCCGCCGTCGCACCTCCGCCGGGCCGACCTGCCGGCACCGTTCCATCTCCTGCCGTCGCTGGCCGGCTACCGACACCTGCCGGTGGCTGACCGTCTCCGGCTGGGTCGGGCGGCGGCGGCGCTCCGGGGTCTCGATCCCGGCGACCCCGCACTCGACGGCACGACGTTCGCCGGCTGGCTGCGTCGCCACGGCCAGTCCGACCGTTCGATCGAGCGACTCTGGGGCCTGATCGTCCTGGCGACGGTGAACCTCCCCGCCGAGGAGGCGTCGTTGGCGATGGCCGTCAAGGTGTTCCGGACCGGTCTGCTCGACCGCGCCGACGCCGGCGATCTCGGCTGGTCGACGGTGCCGCTCGGCCGCCTGCACGGCGATCGCGCCGCCCGGGCACTGGCGGCGGCCGGGGTGGAGGTGGTGACCGGGTCGGCGGTCGGGGCGGTCCGCCCGGAGGGCGACGGCTGGGTGGTGGTGGCCGGCGACCGTCGGCTGCGAGCCGACTCGGTGGTGCTGGCGACGCCGCCGGAGCAGGCGGCCCGGCTGGCGCCGGCGGCTGGGCTCGCCGCCTCGGCGGGACTGGGTCACTCGCCGATCGTGAACGTCCACCTGGTCCTCGACCGGAAGGTGACCGATCTCCCGATGGCCGCCTGCGTCGGTTCGCCGGTGCAGTTCGTCTTCGACCGGACGGCGGCGGCGGGGGCGATCCGGGGTCAGGTGCTGGCGATCTCCCTCTCGGCGGCCGACCGGTATCTGGGTCGCCGGCCCGAGGCGCTGGTGGCCACCTTCGCCGGCGCCCTCGGCGACGTCTTCCCGGTGGCCCGGACCGCCCGGGTGCTCGACGGGGTGGTCACCCGCGAACGGGCCGCCACCTTCCGGGCGGTGCCAGGCAGCGGTGCCCGCCGACCCGGGCCGGTGACGGCGCAGCCGGGACTCTTCGTCGCCGGCGCCTGGTGCGCCACCGGATGGCCGGCGACGATGGAGGGAGCAGTGCGCAGCGGGGCCTCGGCCGCCGCTGCGGCCCTGCGCCACCTGGGGTCGGCCAGCACGACGAGCGCCCCTTGTCCCCCGGCCCCGACGGCCACGGTGCCGGTGGGCGCCGCGGGTGGCCATCCGGCGGACGCCCCCGCACTCGAAGGGGTGGCGTGACGTCGGCGCTGACCGCGCCCCGAAGCGAGGTGCCGGCGGTGCTCGGTCGTGCCGGCGTGCTGCTCGCCCCCGCCGTCGAGGCGGCCGTCGACCGGTTGAGCCCCGAGCTGCAACCGGCGCTGCGCCACCACCTCGCCCCGGGCGCCAAGCACGTGCGGGCCGCCCTGGCCGTCCTCTCGGCGGCGGCGGCCGGCGGGAGCGAGGAGGACGGACTCCCCGGGGCGGTGGCGGTCGAGCTCGTCCACAATTTCTCGCTACTCCACGACGACATCATCGACGGCGACCTCGAGCGTCGGCACCGCCCGACGGTCTGGGCGGCCTTCGGGTGCGGGCAGGCGATCATCGCCGGTGACGCGCTGGCGATGTTCGCCGTGCAGCTCCTGCTCGAGGAGCCGACGCCGCCACGGGTGCGGGCCGCCGCGGTGCTGGCGGAGGCGACGCAGGCGATGATCGCCGGTCAGGCCCAGGACATGGCGTTCGAGACGCAGGGGGAGGTCAGCGCCGACGAGTGCCTGGCGATGGAGCGGGGCAAGACCGGCGCGCTCGTGTCCTGCGCCGCCAGCCTCGGCGCCATCCTGGTCGCCGCCCCGCCGCCGGTGGTGCACGCGCTGGCGGACTACGGGACGCACCTCGGCCTCGCCTTCCAGGCGGTCGACGACCTGCTCGGGATCTGGGGAGACCGCCACCGCACCGGCAAACCGGTGGGCAACGACCTGTTGCAGCACAAGAAGACGCTCCCGGTGGTCCTGGCCCTCGCCCGCGACGACCGGGCCGGTCGGCTGCGCCGGGTGCTCGAGGGAGACCTCGACGCGGCGGGCCTGGCACGGGCGGTCGCAATGCTCGAGGAATGCGGGGCGCGAGAGGACACCGCCGCCTTGGCCGACCGTCACCTGCAGGCCGCCCTGTCGGCCCTCGACCGGGCGGGGCTCGTCGCCGGGCCGGCGGCCGAGCTCGAGGCGGTGGCCCGCTTCGTCACCGCACGGGACCGGTGAGCGCACGGTGACGACCGCCAGACCAGCGACGACGGACGTGCCGGTGGTCGACGACGGGGCGGTGGCGGTGTGCCTCGATCGAGCGGTGGCCGCCCTGCTCGAGCGTCAGCACGCCGACGGATGGTGGAAGGGCGAGCTCGAGACGAACGTGACGATGGACGCCGAGGACCTGCTGCTCCGCCAGTTCCTCGGCATCCGGACCGAGGCCGAGACGGCCGCCGCCGCCCGCTGGATCCGATCGCAGCAGCGACCGGACGGCACGTGGGCGACCTACTACGGCGGTCCCGGCGACCTGTCGACCACGGTCGAGGCCTACCTGGCGCTGCGCCTGGCCGGCGACGAACCGTCGGCGACCCACATGACCGAGGCGGCCGCCTTCGTCGCCCAGGAGGGCGGGATCGGGGCGAGCCGAGTCTTCACCCGGATCTGGTTGGCCCTGTTCGGCCTGTGGCCGTGGGATCGGCTGCCGGTGCTCCCGCCCGAGCTGCTGTACCTTCCGACCTGGTTCCCGCTCAACGTCTACGACTTCGGGTGCTGGGCCCGTCAGACGGTGGTGGCGCTGACGGTGGTAGGTGCCCACCGCCCGGTGCGACCGATCCCGGTGCGACTCGACGAGCTGGCGTCAGGGGTAGCGGCGGTCCCGGAACGGTCGCTGCGAACCTGGGCCGGCCGCTTCGCGCTGCTCGACCGGCTGCTGCACCGCTACGAGGCGCGGCCGTACCGGCGGCTGCGCCGGGCCGCCCTCCGGCGCGCCGAGCAATGGATCGTCGAGCGCCAGGAGGCCGACGGGGGTTGGGGCGGCATCCAGCCGCCCTGGGTCTACTCGCTGATCGCCCTCCACCTCCAGGGCTACGCCCTCGACCATCCGGTGATGCGCGCCGGGATCGGCGGGCTGGACGGCTTCCTGATCGACGACGAGCGCGGACGGCGGCTCGAGGCGTGTCAATCGCCGGTGTGGGACACCGCACTGGCGGTGGTCGCGCTGGCCGACGCCGGGCTGGCGCCTGACGCCCCGTCGTTGCGCGCCGCGTGTCGTTGGCTGGTCGGCCAGGAGATCACCGTGCGCGGGGACTGGTCGGTCCGGCGACCGGCCCTGTCGCCGGGGGGCTGGGCCTTCGAGCTCGCCAACGACCACTACCCCGACGTCGACGACACCGCCGAGGTGGTGATGGCGCTCGCCCGCTCCGACGAGCCCGACGGCGGCGCAGCGGCCCGCGGTGCTGCCTGGGTCGAGGGGATGCAGTGCCGGGACGGCGGGTGGGCGGCGTTCGACGTCGACAACACGCGGGCCCTGTGCCGCGAGCTGCCGTTCTGCGACTTCGGCGAGCTCATCGACCCGCCGAGCGCCGACGTGACGGCGCACGCGGTCGAGATGCTGGCCGGCGGCCGATCGCTGCCGTCGGCCGCCCTCCGGGGCGTGGCCTGGTTGCGGCGGGCCCAGGAGGCCGACGGGTCGTGGTTCGGGCGCTGGGGGGTCAACCACCTCTACGGGACCGGGGCCGTCGTCCCGGCGCTCGTCGCCGCCGGGGTGGGACCCGGGGACCCGGCGATCCGACGGGCCGTCGCCTGGTTGTCGGCCCACCAGAATGCCGACGGCGGGTGGGGGGAGGACGTCCGCTCCTACGACGACCCCGCCTGGCGCGGCCGCGGGGCGTCGACCGCCTCGCAGACCGCGTGGGCGTTGCTGGCGCTCGTTGCGGCGGGGGAGTCGCAGAGCGCCGCCGCCCGGCGCGGCCTGGCCTTCTTGGTCGCCACCCAGCGGGCCGACGGCGGCTGGGACGAGCCGTGGTTCACCGGGACCGGTTTCCCGGGCGACTTCTCCATCAACTACCACCTCTACCGGCTCGTCTTCCCGGTGATGGCGCTCGGACGAGCCCTTTGGGCGGGACGTCCGCCAAGGGCCGGCCGTGCCTGAGCTCGGCGTCCTTGCCGGCCGCCATCTCGAGGCGGTGGCCTTCGGCGGCACGGTGACGGTGGCCGACCACGGGCCGGCCGCCGCCGAGGCGGCCGCCCGACTGGCCGGGTCCCTGGGGCCGGCCGACCCGGTGGTGCTCGTCGGAACGGCCGAGGCGCTGGTGCCCGACCTGATGCCGGGGAGCCTGGTGGTGGCGTCCGAGCTCGCCCGGCCCGGCGGCGCGAGCCGGCGGCTTTTGCCGGGGGCGCGGTTGGTGGCCGACGAGCTGGGCCGTCTGGGATTGGCGGCGCGCTGCGGCCCCGTCCGTTCGGGCGGCGCCACCGGCTCGGGCGGGTCGTCGGGCGGTTCGGGGTGCCCCCTCGCCGTCGGCGCCCTCGCAAGAGGGGGCGACCGGTCGCCGGCGGTAGCGGCCGACGGCTTCGCCGCCTGGGCAGCCGAGGCGCTCGGTGCCCGCCCACTTGCGGTGGTCCTGGCGGTCACCGCTGCGGGACCGGCGGCGGCGGCGGGACGACCCCTGGCCGGCCGGCGTCACGACGTCGCGCCGCCCGAGCCCGAGCTCCGGGCGCTCGGGGCACTCCTGCACGCCCGACCCCCCCTCGAGCGGTGGGGGCGGGCCACCGGAGCGCACACCGTGCTGCTCGCCTCCCCGCGGTCGTTCTGCGCCGGCGTCGAGCGGGCCATCTCGATCGTCGAGCGGGCGCTCGACCGCTTCGGTGCCCCGGTCTTCGTCCGCCGCCAGATCGTCCACAACCGCCACGTGGTGGCCGGGCTCGAGGCAAAGGGCGCGGTCTTCGTCGAGGAGATCGACCAGGTGCCGCCCGGGTCGACGGTGGTGCTGGCGGCCCACGGCGTGTCGCCGGAGGTGCGCGACGAGGCCAGCGCCCGTGGCGACCTGGCGGTGATCGACGCCACCTGCCCCCTGGTGGCGAAGGTGCACCGCGAGGCTCGGCGGTTCGCCGGCGACGGCCGCCGGATCGTGCTGGTCGGACACGCCGACCACGAGGAGGTCGTCGGCACGATGGGCGAGGTGCCGGGGCGGGTGCACCTCGTGACGAGCCCCGACGACGTCACCCGGTTGCCGTTCGCCGCCGACGAGCCGGTCGGCTACCTGACCCAGACCACGCTGGCCACCGACGAGACCGCCGACGTCGTCGACGCCCTGCGCAACCGTTTCCCGCTGCTCGTCGGCCCGGCCGCCGACGACATCTGCTACGCCACCCAGAACCGCCAGGATGCGCTGCGGGCGATCGTCGGCCGGTGCGACCTGGTCCTGGTCGTGGGGTCGGCCAATTCGTCCAACACCGCCCGTCTGGTCGAGGTGGCGCGGCGCGCCGGATGCCGGGCCGAGCTCGTCGACGACGTCTCGGCGCTCCGGCTCGACTGGCTCGACGGTGTGCGCACCGTCGGGTTGACCGCCGGCGCCTCGGCCCCCGAGGTCCTGGTCGAGCAGTTGGTCGACGCCATCGGTCTGCTCGGCCCGCTCGAGGTCGACCAGCACGCCGCCACCGTCGAGCATGTCCGGTTCTCCCTACCCCCACAGGTGCGCTGATGCCCATTCCCCTTCGACAGAACCTCCGGATCGGGTCCCACCTGGTCCGCCAGCGGCTCAAGCGGGCCCGGCACTACCCGTTCATCGTCGAGATCGAGCCGCTGTTCGCCTGCAACCTCTCCTGTCCTGGGTGCGGCAAGATCCAGCACTCGACCGAGACCCTCCGCAAGCGCCTCTCGGTGGGCGATGTGGTAGCGGCGGTCGAGGAGAGCGGGACGCCGATGGTCTCGATCGCCGGTGGCGAGCCGTTGCTCCATCCCGACATCGAGGCGATGGTGGGCGAGCTGATCGAGCGGAAGGTCTACGTCTACCTGTGCACCAACGCCGTCCTCCTCGAGCGGCGCCTCGACCGGTTCACGCCGTCGCACTTCTTCTCTTGGGTCGTCCACGTCGACGGGCTCCGTGAGCGCCACGACCGGGCGGTCGACCGCGAGGGCGTGTTCGACAAGGCGGTGGCGGCCATCGCCGAGGCCAAGCGGCGCGGTTTCCGGGTGACCACCAATTCGACGTTCTTCAACACCGATTCGCCGAAGACGGTGCGCGACGTCCTCGACTTCCTCAACGACGAGCTCGGGGTCGATGCCATGATGATCTCGCCGGCCTACGCCTACGAGAAGGCGCCGGACCAGGAGCACTTCCTCGGCGTCGAGCAGACTCGGGCGCTCTTCCGCCAGGCGTTCGCCGAGAAGCGGCGGCGGCGCTGGCGACTCAACCACTCGCCGCTGTTCCTCGACTTCTTGGAGGGCAAGGTGGACTTCCAGTGCACCGCCTGGGGTATCCCGAGCTACTCGGTGCTCGGGTGGCAGCGACCGTGTTACCTGATGGCCGATGGCTACGCCGCGAGTTACAAGGAGCTCGTCGAGACGACCGACTGGAGCGCCTACGGGCGCGGACGAGACCCGCGTTGTGCCAACTGCATGGCGCACTGCGGGTACGAGCCGACGGCGGTGATCGCCAGCATGGCGTCGCTGCGCCAGTCGCTCCGGGCGCTCGTCAGCACTCACTGAGGGCGCACCGCCAGGCCGGTAACGTTGGGCGGTGCACCTCGTCCAGACCGCCACCGGGACCGTCACGCGACCGCTGGCGCGGATGGTCGCGCCGTTGCTGTTGGTGGTCGCCCTCGTCACGGTGCTGGCACCCCCGCAGGCGCTGGCGCAAACGGCGCCGACCGTCGGGCCGGCGGTCGCCGGGCAACCCACGAGCGCCGAGCCGATCGTCGGGATGGCGGTCGATCGCGCCACCGGCGGCTACTGGGAGGTGTCGGCGGACGGCGGGGTCTTCGCCTTCGACGCCCCCTTCGACGGGTCGACTGGCAACCTGGTGCTCGACCGCCCGATCGTCGGCATGGCGGCCACGCCCGACGGCGGCGGCTACTGGCTGGTCGCCTCCGACGGCGGCGTCTTCGCCTTCGGGGACGCGGCGTTCTACGGCTCGATGGGCGGCAAGCCGCTCGACCACCCGATCGTCGGGATGGCCGAGGACCCGGGCACCGGCGGCTACTGGCTCGTCGGGGCCGACGGCGGGGTGTTCTCCTTCGACGCCCCCTTCGAAGGCTCGGTCGGGGACCTGGTGCTCAACCGGGAGGTGGTCGGGATGGCGGCCGGCGCCGACGGCGGCGGGTACTGGATGGTCGGGGCCGACGGCGGGCTCTACGCCCTGGGTGATGTCGGGTTCGAGGGCTCGGTTCACGTCCTGGCGCTGGCCGGGCTGACGGTGGCGCTCGACCCCGGCCACGACGGCGGCAACGCCGGCGCCCCGGGGGTGATCGACCAGCCGATCGACGGCGGCGGCTTCACCGAGCCCTGTGACACCGTCGGCACGTCGACCGCCGACGGCTACAGCGAGCACGCCTTCAACTTCGACGTGGCGACGAGGGCGGCGGCACTGCTCGAGGCGGAGGGGGCGACGGTGGTGCTCACCCGGACCAGCGACACCGGCGTCGGACCCTGCGTCGACGTCCGGGCGGCGATCGGCAACGACGCCCATGCGGCGGCGGCCGTCTCGATCCACGCCGACGGCGGGCCGCCGAGCGGGCGCGGCTTCACCGTGATCACCCCCGAGCCGGTCGTCAGCTCGATCTCGGACAACACCGCCATCGTCGGGCCCTCGGACCAGCTCGGTTCCGACCTGGTGTCGGCCTTCGGCGCCGACACCGGCGAACCGCCGTCCGACTACTACGGCCAGAACGGCCTCATCGCCCGCAACGACCTCGGCGGCCTGAACCTCTCGACGGTCCCCAAGGTGCTGATCGAGTGCGCCAACATGAAGAACCCGACCGATGCCGCCCTGACCGAGAGCCCCACCTGGCGCCAGCAGGCGGCCCAGGGGATCAGCGACGGCATCACCGCCTTCGTGGTGGCCGCCGAGCGGATCTGACGCCCGGCGGTCTGACCGCCGGCGGGTCAGCCGGCGAAGTCCCAGCTCTCAGCCGACTCGTACCGGCGGAGCACGTTCTTGGCGATCAGGATCCGGTGGACCTCGTCGGGTCCGTCGGCGATCCGCAGCGTGCGGGCGCCGAGGAACATCGCGCCGAGCGGCAGGTCGCTCGACACGCCGGCCGCTCCCCAGACCTGGATCGCCCGGTCGACCACCCGCTCGTAGGCCGCAGGGACGAAGACCTTGATGGCCGAGATGTCGGTGCGGGCCTGCGGGTCGTTGCGGTCGACCTTCTCGGCGGCGTGGATGGTCATCAGCCGGGCCGACTGGATGTCGAGGTAGCTGTCGGCGATGAAGCCCTGGACCATCTGCTTGTCCTTGAGCAGCCCGCCGTGCACCCGACGGGTGAGCGTCCGCTCGACCATCAGGTCGAAGGCGCGCCACATCTGGCCGATCGAGTTCATGCAATGGAAGATCCGGCCGGCGCCGAGGCGGTCCTGGGCGGCCCGGTGACCCTGCCCGACCTGGCCGAGGGTGTTGGCAACCGGGACCCGGACGTCGTCGTAGACGACCTCGCAGTGGTCCGAGTCGGGCCTCCCCCAGATGCCGATGCCCCGCACCACCGTCAGTCCCGGGGTGTCGGTCGGCACGATCAGCTGGACCATCTGGCCGAGCCGCCCGAGCTCGCCGGTCGGGTCCTCGGCTCGGCACATCACGATGAAGAAGTCGGCCGCCTTCCCGTTCGAGGTGAACCACTTGTGGCCGTTGATCACCCACTCGTCGCCCTCCCGGACGGCGGTCGTCGTGAGCGAGCGCGGATCAGAGCCGGCGTTCTCGGGCTCGGTCATCGAGAAGCCGGACTCCATCGTGCCCTCGACGAGGGGGAGGAGCCACCGGCGCTTCTGCTCCTCGGTCCCGTACTTGAGCAGGATCGTCTGGTTGCCGGAGTTGGGCGCCACCACGCCGAAGAGCGCCGCGGCACCGACGGCGTAAGCGAGCACTTCGTTCATGTAGGCGTGGGCCAGGAAGTCGAGCCCCATCCCGCCGTACTCGGCCGGGAGGTGCGGGGCCCACAGGCCGGCTGCCTTGACCTTGCGGCGGATCTCCTCCCGCAGGGCCTCGCGCTCGGCGTGCCCGTCGCCGTCGCCGCCGGCCGAGCGGCCCCACAGCCGTGCCTCGTTCGGCAGGATCTCGTCGTTGACGATCGCCGCCGTGCGGAGCCGGATGTCGTTGATGCGGTCGTCGAGGGTCGGCACGGTGTTGACGTTGATCGGCATGCCCCCTTCCTAGTCCTAAAACAAGCGATCCCACGACGGCAGATGCTCCACAGGCGAGTCTGGGTGGATCGGTGATGCTGCCACGGTGTGTTGGCTCCGTCGATCGCGTAGCTCATCTGTCAGGTGAGGGTCGGCCAGGCGGGTTCCGGCGCTGCTCGCCGTGGGTTGGCACCCAACTGGTGAGATGGGCAGGAGCAACGCGCACCAGGCCTCCAGGGGCTCCAGGCCGAGGCCGCCATCACCAGAGATGCCCAACTGGCCACCAGGGCTCACAGGAAGGGACATTCGCCACTACGTGCCTGCCGGGAGGGGAGGTAGGCTGGACAGGGGTGGAGGGGATCGGGACGAGATCACCAACGCGGACGCGGCTGCGCTCGTACAACCTGGCCGCGGCGACCCTGCACGCTGTGCAGGCCATCGCCGTCGTGGTCTTCGCCAACGCGTTCTCATTGCCGGTGCGCGCCACCTACATGACCGGACCTCCTCGTCCCGGGGTCGGCACACGGACCGTGACCTTGTTCGACCTCCGCTTTGCCTGGGCCATCGCCGCCTTCTTCGCTCTGTCGGCCGTGGCGCACCTCGTGGTCGCCGGGCCGGCCTGGCGCTCCTACCAGGCACGGCTGGCCAGGCACCAGAACCCTTACCGGTGGCTGGAGTACTCGGCCAGCGCGTCGGTCATGATCGTGCTCATCGCCATGCTCGTCGGCATCGACGATGTCGCCGCACTCGTCGCCCTGGTCGGGGTCAACGCTGCGATGATCGGCTTCGGATGGATCCAGGAGCGCTACGAGTCTCCCGGCGCGAGCCTCGGTCCATTCTGGCTCGGCTCGTTGGCCGGCGCCGTGCCGTGGGTGGCGATCGGCGTCTACCTGGCCGGGCCCGGCGCAGATCTGCATCCGCCGGCGTTCGTGTACGCCATCTTCGGGTCCTTGTTCGTGGCCTTCAACTGCTTCGCCGTCAACCAGTGGCTCCAATATCGGCAGGTGGGGCGGTGGCGTGAGTACCTGGTCGGCGAGCGCGTCTACATCACGCTCTCGCTGGTGGCCAAGAGCCTGCTCGGGTGGCAGATCTTCGCCTCCACCCTGGCGTCTGCAGCGGCGCACTGATCCGGGCGGCTGTCCTTCCGACGAAGGGCGGCGCGAGCTGCTCGCAGACCTCGAGCCCTCCATGGAGATCTTCGAACAGGAATCCGGAGACATCGACCATCCGCCGGGCCAGGAACAGCCCGTCAGGCTGAAGCCCTGAGGGTCTTCGCCTGAAACTGCTCGACCCGCAACCGCCAGCATCGTCGCCGCGTGCGCCAAACCCCTGCAGTGCAAGGATTCTCCCGGATCGTCGGCACTTTGTTCTACTCTCCTTCGCTTGCTTTGGGGCTAGCTCGTCGCCGGCGCCGGTCGCACCGACCGGCGGGCACGGCCCGGCCGGCTGACTCGCTACGTTGGGGGTGGCACGCCCGGTTGCGGGCGCCCGTGCCGGCGTCGACCAGCCGTCGCGGGGCAACGAGGCGCCGCGGCGCAGTAGGGGAGGTGACGGTGGTCGGCAGCTACGAGGAGGCGGTGGCCAAGGTCACCGCTCCGGGCCAGCTCTTCGAGATCACCCCGGTGGAGGTGGGTGGGGTCGGGTACCGGGTGTTCACCTACGCGCCGCCGACCCTCCGTCAGGTGTTCGACTCGGCCAGGATGCAGGGCGAGAGGACGTTCATCGTCTACGAGGGCGAGCGGTGGAGCTTCGCCGAGGTGATGCGCCACGTCGACGCCCTGGGGGCGGCGCTGGTCGCCCGCTACGGTGTGCGAAAGGGCGACCGGGTGGCGATCGGGATGCGCAACCTCCCCGAGTGGGTGATCGCCTTCGCTGCCATTCTCTCGGTCGGCGCCATCTCGGTGTCGCTCAACGCCTGGTGGACCGAGGAGGAACTGGCCTACGCCCTGCAGGACAGCGGCGCCTCGGTGCTGATCGCCGATCCCGAACGGGTGACGGCGACCCGGTTGGCGGCCGAACGGCTCGGGGTGGCGACGATCGCCGTGCGCACCCCCGAGGGGACGTTGCCGCCGGCGGTCGACCGTTACGAGGAGGTCGTCCACCTCGGCGACCCGTTGCCGGAGGTTCCGATCGAGCCCGACGACGACGCGACGATCCTCTACACCTCCGGCACGACCGGCGAGCCGAAGGGCGCGGTCTCGACCCACCGTGCGGTCGTGCAGGCGCTCTTCGCCTTCGGCTGCGGCGTGGCGATCGCCCGGGAGCGCGAGGTGGCGGCCTCACCCGGGGAGGCCGCCGGCACAGGATCGCCGACCGGGCTCCTGCCCGGCGAGCAACCGGCCTTCATCCTGATCGTCCCGCTCTTCCACGTCACCGGATGTGTCCCGGTGATGCTCTCGTGCTTCTACCTCGGGATGAAGCTGGTCATGATGTACAAGTGGGACCCCGAGGCGGCGCTCGAGCTGATCGAGCGCGAGCGGGTGACCAACTTCGTCGGCGTCCCCACCCAGAGCTGGGACCTGCTCGAGTCGCCGCGTTTCGCCGACTTCGACACCTCGAGCCTGATCAGCGTCGGCGGTGGCGGGGCACCCGCCCCACCCAAGCTGGTGCGCCGGGTGGAGGACAGCTTCACCCGCGGGCGACCGCAGATCGGCTATGGGCTCACCGAGACCAACGCCTACGGTCCGGGGAACTCCGGTGCGGACTATCTGGCCCACCCCGACAGCACCGGACGGGCGGTGCCGATCATGGAGGTCGAGGTGCGTGACGACGACGGCAGAGCCCTGCCGGCGGGGGCGCGCGGCGAGATCTGGCTCAAGGGCCCGAACCTGATCCGCGGCTACTGGGGGAAGCCCGACGCCACCGCCGAGGCGCTGGTGGACGGGTGGCTGAGAACCGGCGATGTCGGGCACCTCGACGACGAGGGGTTCCTCTACATCGAGGACCGGGCCAAGGACGTGGTGCTCCGCGGCGGCGAGAACGTCTACTCCGCCGAGGTCGAGGCGGCCATCTACGAGCACCCCGCCGTCTACGAGGCGGCGGTCTTCGGTGTGCCCCACGAACGCCTCGGGGAGGAGGTGGTGGCGGTCGTCCAGCTCAAGCCCGGGCAATCCCTCACCGCCGAGGAGCTCCAGGCGCACGTCCGTCGGCGCCTGGCGGCCTTCAAGGTGCCCTCCAAGGTCGTCTTCGTCGACCACCAGCTGCCCCGCAGCGCCTCGGGGAAGATCCTCAAGCGCGAGCTGCGGGCCGCCATGTTCGCCTGACCCGGTCCCCGAGCGGCTCGCCCGCCCAGGTTGGTCCGACCCGGTGCCGGAGCCGCCGCCAGGGTTACGCCCCGGGGCCACCCGGGGTAACGACCTCGACAGTGGGGTCAGCTGCTGGGCACCGCCGCCGGGCGTCACCGGGGTCGAGATCTGGCTCGAGCACGACCGGGCCAGCTTCGCCAACTCGATGATGTGGCTCCCGGTCGTCCTCACGCCGGGGATCGCCGGTGCGGGGCTGGCCGGCGTCTTCTCCCGGCGGCTGGCCAAGACCGCCCGTGGGTGCGGCGGGCGGAGGCGGCCAAGCGCCGGCATGCCGACGCGTCGCCACGATGAGCGGCGGGGGCGTGCGGTGAACCGGGTCCGCCGGGAGGGTGCTGCCGACCCAGGGCAGCGCCAATCCGGCGCTGACGATCATGGCGCTGGCTGCCCGGGCGGCCGAGCACCCCTCGTCGGCCAACCGCCGCTACGAGGCTCGCTCTCGTCGAGCTCCGGCTCGGCGCCCGACGGCGCCGCGCCGCCGCCGAGGGTCTGGCGGGAGGTGATCGTCCGCTCCGCCCGACCGCGGCCGATGAAGCTCACACCCCAGTGGAGCACCGCCGTGAACCGGTTCTTGAACCCGGTGAGGAACGCCAGGTGGACCACGAGCCAGAGCACCCACCCAGGGAAACCCCAGACCGAGAGGCGTCCGAGCGTGGCCACGGCCCGGAAGCGCGAGACGGCGGCCAGGGTGCCGAGATCGTGGTAGCGAAACGGCGTCCCCCCCTTTCGCCCGGTCGCCGTCGCCGTGATCTGACGGGCGGCGTGGCGGCCGGACTGCATCGCCACCTCGGCCACCCCCGGCAGGTCGTCCAGGGCCATCAGGTCGCCGACGACGAACACTTCGGGGTGCCCTGGCAGCGAGCAGTCGGGCAGCACCCTGACCCGCCCCATCCGGTCGACCTCGGCGCCCGCTGACTCGGCGAGCTGGCGGCCGAGCGGGGAGGCCTCCATGCCGGCGGCCCAGATCTTGGTGCGCGCCTCGAACCGCTGGACGCTCCCGTCGGCCACCCGCACGTCGACCCCCCGCTCGTCCATGCCGGTGACCATCGCCCCGGTGTGCACCTCCACCCCGAGCCGCCGCAGGTCGCGCTCGGTGACGGCGGAGAGGCGGGGACCGAACGAGGCGAGAAGGCCGGGTCCGCCCTCGAAGAGCAGGACCCGGGCATCGGAGGGATCGATGGCGCGGAAGTTCCGGCGAAGCGCCCGGTGCGACAGCTCGGCGATCTGGCCGGCCATCTCGACCCCGGTCGGGCCGCCGCCGACCACCACGAAGCTGAGCCAGCCGGCCCTGGCCGCCGGGTCGACCTCGGTCTCGGCGATCTCGAAGGCCCCGAAGATCCGGCCCCGCAGCTCGAGGGCCTCGTCGATCGACTTCATCCCCGGCGCCCACCGGGCGAAGCCGTGGTGCCCGAAGTAGGAGGTCCGGACCCCAGTGGCGACGATCAGGCTGTCGTAGGGGACGTCGAAGCGCCGGCCGAGCTGGGTGGCGGTGACGGTGCGGGCCTCGAGGTCGACGTCGACCACCTCGCCGAGCACCACTCGGACGTTGTCGTAGCGGCGCAGGACGTCCCGGGTGGCCGGCGCGATCTCCCCTTGCGACAGGATGCCGGTGGCCACCTGGTAGAGCAGCGGCTGGAACAGGTGGTGGTTGGTCTGGCCGATCATCGTCACCGCCACCGGCGAGCGCCGGAACGCCCGGGCGGCGAACAGGCCGCCGAACCCGGTGCCGACGATCACCACCCGGTGCCGGCGGTCGGTCGCTGCGGTGGGGGCCACCACCGCACGCTAGGCCGAAGTTACGCTGAACAGCGAGCCATCACCGTCATCGACCTGGGACTCCGCGTCCTCTGGCGGCGCGAGTCGTGGCTACACGAGGCGTAGGGGGATCGGGATCCCGAGCAGCTCGAAGGC
>Ga0080006_1143101_pt1 | contig 24460 bp, 16 predicted proteins | sample RS3BMetagenome_FD_69209 | JGI IMG/M metagenome (GOLD analysis project Ga0080006, IMG submission 69209) | Ferric oxide microbial mat and aquatic microbial communities from Rainbow Spring, Yellowstone National Park, USA - RS3B (SPADES... ...
CTCCATGCTTGCCAGGTGGTCGCCGTTGCCTCTACCCTCCGCTCCAACTGGGTCGTCACCGACCTACGCCGGGAGGGCGGCTACGCGGCTCCGTCTTTCCGCGACCGGTCTCGCACCGGCTGGACCCAGGGACCTTGTCTGGACGCACAGCAGTTACCCTCCATCAATTATCCGCCAACGGATGGCTCGCCCGCGGCTGGATCTGGCCCGTCCCACAGCGCGGGGCCGGAACCGGTCTCCCGAGTCAGGGCACCTCGTCCCGCGCCAGGGGTTCCCGCCGGATCCGGCCCGCCGAGGGGCGGAACCTCGCCCCGCCCCTCGGCGGGTACGGAAAGCACCGGTGCGGACCCCGGATCCGGGCCGCCGTCCCCGCGCCCGTCTAACGCGATCGGCACCGCTTCCTCCGGAACCGGCCGGCGAAGGCGCCGGAGTCGCTCGACCACATCCGCCAGTCGTTGTTCCAACTCGCGCTGGCGCCGCTCCAGGAGTGCGATCTGGTCGCGCGGATCGGCCGCGCCTGCGGGCTCCCGTCCGTCGGCCTCACCCCTGCGGGTCTGGCGATCCCTCTCCCGCGGGCCGCCGCAGTGCTTCTCGCCTGCGTCCGGGCCCCCGCGCTCATCCCGGCCCCGCGGGCCCCCGTCTTCCCTCGGCCCCCGGCCTTCCCCCCCGTGGCGCGGCCCGTGCTCATGGGGGACGTGCCCGCCGTGACGCCGCTCCTCGTGCGCGCCCCCGCGCTCATCCCGGCCCCGCGGGCCCCCGGCGCCGGCGGCGAGCCGGGGTCCGGGCCGCCACACCACCCGCCGCTGCCCCCCGCGCTCCGTCCCGACTCGTTCCTCCGCTCTCATTCCGCCACACTCCCCTCCGCGCACCCGTGCGTACCGGCATACAGTCCGAAGAACCGATCGAGGCCCTCCCTCGCCCGCCGCAGAGACTCGGTCGCAGAGGCCAGATATCGCTCGCCGTCCGGCGCGATGGCGTAGATCCGCCGGCCCGGTCCCGCCTGTTCGATCTCCCACCGCGACGACACCAGGCCCGCCTCCTCCATCCGCCGGAGCGTCCGGTAGAGATTGCCGAAGTCGACGTCCGCCAGGAGCCCCTTGGCCTCCAGTTCGTCACGCAGGGCGTAGCCGTGGGTCTCTCCCCCTCGCAGCAGCAGGACCAGGGCGTAGGGCACCGTCAGGCCGGAGATCGGCACGCCCGCTCCGGGCGGATGCCCTCCGGGCCCGTGACGATGGCGTCCGGGCATCGCCTCACCCCCGGCGCTAATATATGCTGTCGACATATACATGTCGACAGACACTCCGCCTGAAGTACCGTCGGGCAGGGGGCGAGAGGCGATGTCCCCCCACCGTCGAACTACCGGTCCAACGCTTGGGCGCCTGGGCCCCTGTGCCCACGGCTTCCTTCATCCGGGTGCCTCAGGTCTTCGGATTGGATCCTTCCAGGTACCTCAGCCGCCATGTCGGCCCTCGCCGCTGCGCGGCTTCGCCTCCCGGCCTCCGGCCCCCAGGTCTTTCCGGGTGCTTTGCGGCCTCCGCCTTGCCGGATGACCCTTCCCGGACGGGCTCGGCCCAGGTCTCTCCGACCGCTGCGCGGCATTCGGCCCCCGGCATCCGGACAAGGGTCGTAGAAACCGTGGGGGGTGGCGCATTGGGGGGCTCGATGGCCACCGTCGGGGGCGGCGCGGGCGCCGGCACGGCCGGGGGCCGTGGGCTCTCCTCCGCCGGGGCACCGCGCCCGACGTGGAGTTCCACGTTCGTCGTCCTCGTCGTCGCCGCGGCTCTCCTGCACGGCACCGTCCTCGCGCCGGCCATCTACGTCCTCGGGGGGCTCTGGCTCCTCGCCGCCATCGCCGTCCGCCGCGTCGGCCGCTCGGTGGCTGTCCGGCAGCAGGTATCCGCCACCCATGTCACCCCGGGACAGGACGTGGACGTCCGGATCACGATCACCAACCGCTCCCGCCTGCCCATCCCCTGGATCTGGTTCCAGGAACCCCTGCCCGTGCGGCTGGAGTCCGGGGCGCACTTCCGGGCCTGCGCGGCCCTGCCGGCCCAGGGCCGCTGCCAGACGGAATTCACCCTGCGGCCGATGCAGCGGGGCCAGTACCGTATCGGCACCATCGACTTCACCCTCGGGGACTGGTTCGGCCTCTGTACCAGCCAGGGGCACGCCCAGTTGCCGCTGTGGGTGACCGTCTTCCCCCGCATCCTCCCGTTGCCGGCCCTGAAGCCCGCGGCCGTGGTACCCGTCGGCCCGCGCCGCGACCCCGTCAGCCCCTTCCGCGAGGAACTGACGCAGGGGCTGCGGCCCTATGTCTCAGGGGACCCCATGCGCTGGATCGCCTGGAAGGCCACGGCCCGGCACGGGGCGCTGGAGGTCAAGGACTTCCCCCGCGTGCGCGAGCGGTCGACGACCCTCGTGCTCGACCTCGACGAGCGCTCGTGGCAGACTCCCCTGGCGCGCCAGGCGCTGGAACGGGCCTTCTCGGTCGCCGCCTCCTACTTCTGGTCCCCGCCCGACGGGGAGCAGTCCACGGGCCTCTTCACACGCGCCGCCTCTGTGCGCTACGTCCCGGAGGGAGGCGGCGTCCAGCGCGAGCGCGCCCGCTACATCCGCATCCCGCCCCGGCGCGGGCTGCTGCACCGCCGCCAGATTCTGGAGATCCTCTCCACGCTGCAGGTGGCCGACGGGCCGGAACTGGGCGAGATCCTCATCGCCTTGGAGCGGCGGCTCAGCCCCGGGGAGTCCGTGCTGATCCTCACTTCGGGCCACCGCCCGGCGGCGTGGGCCGGGGCCCAGCGGCTGGCGGCGGCGCGGCACCCGGTGACGATCCTGGGTTTCGAGTCCCAGGCCCTGCCCCCATGCCCCGGGGCCCGCGTCCTCCCCGTGTCTCTTGAGGGCGAGGTGGTCTGGGAATGAGCGCTCCGGCGCCCGGAGGGGGCGTCCGCGCGGCGGCCGGCGACGGCGACACCCCCGCCCTCACCGAGCGCCTCGGGTTGGGATCGCTGCTGGCGGGCATGGGCCTCGGACTCGCCGTGCAGTTCGCCCTGGCATGGGCGTGGGCGCACCCGGCCGCCGGGCCACCCCCGCTCGCCCTGGGGGGTGGCATCCTCCTGGCGACCCTCGCTCGGAACCTCGGCTCGATCGCCAAGGACGACGGCGGGGCGGACAACGAGATCGCCTGGATCGGGCTGCTGCTGGGCTCCGGCCTGGCGGTCGCCTTCATGCGCCTCGGCCCGCAGGCGGGGGTGCCCGCAGCGCTGGCGGTCGCCTCCGTGTGGGCCGCGTGGTGGATGACCGGCTATCTCTGGCGGAACCTCCTGACGGCGGTGCCGGCGCTCCGCGACCCGTCCGCCGGACCGCAGCGCGACGCCCATGGCCAACCGATCGGCTCCGGCAGCCTCGACATCGCCGCCAACGTGCAGGCCGGGGCCTTCGGCGGCGTCCTGGCGGCGGCCCTCGTGGCGGTACTCGGCCTGCAGATCCGCCACGGCCACGGGGGGCCGCCCCTCGAATTGGGGGCCCTTGCCATGGCCCTCCAGGCCGCATGCGCCTGCCTCCTGGTCGCCCAGGGACAGCGCCGGGCCCTGCTGCGCGAAGCGCGGGTCTACCAGGCCACCGTCCTGCCGGGCTTCGCGGCCGGGTCGGCGGCCGGCGCCCTGGCGGTCACGCTGGCCCTCACGGCCCTCGCCGTCATACTGCCCGCTTACCCCTCCCTGCTGACACCCCACGGGGTCGGCACCGGCTTGGCGCGGGTGGTCGGCGGCGTGGTGGGCCACACGGGCACACCCGGCGCCGTACCGCCGACGCAGGGAGCCGCGCTGCCACAGCGGCCGGCGACCACGGGCGGCGGCGGGGGACACCTCGCCGGGCAGAGCGGCGTCACCAGCGCCCTGACGGTGGTCGCGGTCATCGTGGTGCTGGTGGTCCTCGGATTCGGACTGCGCCTGGGATGGAGCATGGCCCGGGACGCCTTCGGCCGCCGCGTGTCGCTACTGGAGTTCCTGCGGGATGCCTGGCAGGCCCTGCTCGATCTGCTGGCCGCCCTGTTCTCGGGCGGCGGCCTGGTCGGACTCTGGAATCTGCTCTTCCGCTCTGGAATCCGCCGGGCTCCGGCGCGGGCCGGGGAGCGGGCCGCGGCGACCCGCCGGCCGTCGCTCCTGGAGCGGATGGCCGACCCGCGCCTGCGCGTGCGCGCCGCGTACCGTCACATGCTCGCCGGGGTGGGCGGCAAGGGTCACCGCCGGCCGCCGTGGTTTTCGCCCGGCCGGTTCCGGCGGCAACTGCAGCCGCTGCTGCCGCGAAACCACCCGGAACTGTCGCGCCTGACCAGCCTGTACGAGGAGGCGCGCTACAGCACCCACGACATCGCCACGGGCGCCGCAGGAGAGGCCGAAACGGCGGCCCAGGCGGTGGTGCACACGGCACGCGCGGCCCGGGACGCGGGTGGGCCGGAGTCGTAGGAGGGCGCTGCGAAAGCCGTGTTTCGCAGCGCCCTCCGGTTCAGGCGTCGTCCTTCCAAGCCCCGGGGACGTGACCGGCCCAGGCACCCCGCAGCAACCCGGTGCGGTGTGGGCGATATCGCGGACCACACCGGCAGCGTGGAACGCACCGTCATCGTCACCGGGACGGCCCCGTGCAACACTACCGGCGAGCACCCTCGGCGTGGCGTGCTCGGCCACCCTGACCGCCGGGGGCAAAAGCGCCCCCGGCCACACCGGGGATCCGAAACGGTGACCATCACGATCCGCGCCCGCCTCTGATTGGTGGGGGCCTGTGGACGCCACCACTCCCCCCCGGGTCCCCCGGTCGCCGGCCACGTGCGGGCGCCGCCGTCCCCACGGGGGCGCCCGCCGGCAGCCGCCGCGCCGCTCTACCGGAACAGCCCGACCCGGACGATCGCATTCTGCACGGCCGTCCAGACCAGATCGTACAGCAGGCCGATCCAGACCAGGCCGAACAGCGTGATGAGCAGGAGCGGGCCGAGTTGGTCCTCCAGCCCGAAGACGATGATGAGGGCGTCCACGGCCACCAGACCGAGCCACGTGTTCCACCCGGCGCGGACGTTCGCCACCGGCACCGTCCCGAAACGGTGGCCGATGTTGCTCCAGCGGCGCAACCCGCCCATGGCGAAGCCGATCACCAGGGACAGGATGGCGTAGTAAGTCAGATTGTAGGTCCAGTGGTCGAACCCCCAGCCCCCACCCAGCAACGCCCGAAGAAGGAGCGTGACGGCCCACGGCCCGAAGCCGAGGAGCAGACCGGCCGCTCCACCGCTGAGCACCGCCGCCCGCGGGCCGGCCTCGATCAGCGCGCGGTCGGCCGCGGTCAGGCGATGGGCCATGTCGACCAACTCGTCGTCCTGCGCCCACTTGGGCCGGGTGTCGACCGGGGCCGCGCGCGCGGGCACCTGCATCTCCTCCCCGCAGATTCCGCGCCGCGCGCGCCCGGCGGGCGCGCGCGGGGCCCCGTCGGTGCGCCGCAGAACCCCGGTCACGGGGCCGTAAAGCGACAGCGGGCTCGGGTCGCCGACACCGGTATCGACGCCGCCCGTAACCGTCGGTGAGCTCTCCCGCCCGGAGGGGCCGGACGCCCCCGTCGGCTCCACCTGCCGTATGTCCGGTGGTCCAGGCGGCCGGCGCCGGCAGTGGTCCTGCGGGGCACTTCTATGCCAGCCACTCCGCCGCCGCGTGCGCCATGGCCACGGCCTGCGCCTCCGAGGAAGTCCCCCCCGGGAGCGGAAGGCTGTCGATGTACTCCACCGCATAGGCGCCCCTGTAGGCGGCCGCGCGGAGCGAACCGATCACCGCCGGGAAGTCCACACAGCCGCGGCCCACGGGCATCTGGATCTCGGCCCAACCGCCCGCCCCGGCGTCGCGCAGATGGACGTGACACACATGGGGAAGGACCGCCTCCCACCCCCGACCCTGCGCGACGCCGGCCCAGTAGTGGCTCGGGTCCAGCGTGAGGCGCAACCCCGGCACGGCCCGGCAGAGCGCGGCCGCGGTGGCCGGCTCCTCGGTGAGGGCCCCCATGTGGCACTCGACCGCCAGTTGCACGCCGCAGGCGGAGGCGGCCGCCACCAGCGCCGCCAGGCGCCGGATCTCCCCGGCCACCGCCAGCAGCACGCCTTCCCCGGGCGGCGGGGCCGCGGGAATCGTGAGCACGCCCGCCCCAAGGGTGGCCGCCAGACGGGAGAGCGCGCCCACCAACGTCACCTGCCGGTCCGGATCCGCAGACCCCAGACCGGCGTTGAGCGCGACCACCCGCAGCCCGGCGGCGCGCACGGCGGCCGCCACCGCCCCCCCGACCGCGGTCTGGTCCTCGGCGAGCCGGGCCGGGCTCACATGCACCCAACCCTCATGCGCCGCGATCTCGACGGTTCGAAACCCGAGCCCCGCCACCGCGCCGAGCGCCTCCGCCAGCGGCAGACGAGTGAAGGTCAGGGTCGAAGCGGCCACGTCGGGCACCTGCTGGACGCCCCCCGAACCGGCGGATGGTCGGATCCCGGCGCGCTGGTCCGGACTACCAGCCGCGGGCAGCCGTCTTCCGCGCCGGCGCGCCAACCCCTGCCGCCGTCGGGCGCCTCCGGGCCGGAGCGCCGGAGTCCGGCAGGATCCTCGGACGCGCCCGGGCAAGTCGGCCGAACCTGACCCGGCCCGAATAGTTTGGCCGAGAACGCGCGGGCGGATGCCTGAACGTACCGCACCCACGACCGCGGTCAGGCCGGAAAGGGGCACCCCCCTGCGTGTGACGGTGCGGCCGGGCGCGTTGCGGCGCCCGCCTGCGCTGTACGCCGACCGGTGTCCGAACGTCGGAACGGCTGCGGCCCGACGGCGGCCGCGGGCGGACCGGAAGAGTAACTCCTGCGCCCCCCCCAGGACTGGGGCCGCAGAGGAGTCACCCCCCGGCCACCACGACGGTGCGCCCCTCCCCCGCCCCGAGCACCCCGTCGCCCCCCGCCTCCACATCCGCGGCCCCACGGCCCCGCACGGCCAGTCGCCGCAGCGGCAGGCGGCCGCCGAGCACCCGCAGGGCGAGTTCCCGGCCCACCGGCGTCTGCCGCTGCACGCACTCCCCCCAGGCGTAGCCGGTCGACCAGAAGTGCGTCCCCTCGTGCGCCGCGAAGGCCATCTCGCCGGTGACGCCCGACCACTCAAACCCCGTGAGCGCCGCCACCGCGCCCCAACTGGCCATGGCCCGGGCGTAGTGGTGGCCGCACTCCGCCTCGTCGAACGGGCTGCGCCGACGGCCGTCATAGCGGGCGCGGATGGCGGCGATGCAGCGCAGGCCGTCGTCGGTCCGGCCCACCAGGAGCATGTGCACCGCTGCCGCGTACTCGAACCCCGTCATCAACTCGTTGAAGTACGGGGTCGGGCGCCGCGGCCGGCCGCCGTGCGGGAAGGTGCACATGACCATCCCCTGCTCGTCGTTGACCGCGAACGAACGGAGGTGGTTGAAGTGGCCGAAGAGGTCGTCGCGGAAGTTATGCCGGAGGATGGCCGCCAGCGCGCCGCGGACGTGTTCGGGGTGAAGCAGCGGGCCGAGCCCGTAGAGGTGCGCCATGCCCTCCCCGACGATCTGGTCGATGAGGCACCCCGGCCCGATCTGGTGCGGCGGGTCCTCGGGCACCGGCCCGTCGCCCCCGACACGCAGGCCGGCCGCGATCGCCGCACCGGGCGGGGGCAGGCGGAAGTCCTGCTGGTAGTACTCCCCGTTCCAGAGGTGCGCATCGACCCAGGCGCGCCCGCGCAGGAAGAGATCGCGGCAGCGGTCCGCGAAGTCCGCCTCACCCACGTGCCGGGCCATCTCCTCCCCGGCGCGCAGCGCCCCCAGGTACCAGGCGGCCATCGGCACGCTCGGCCCGTAGTACTCGACGTCCAGGGTGTTGTGCTGGCAGCCCTCCATCACCCCGTCGCGGTCGGCGTCCCAGCCACCCTCGGTCCAGCAGAACTCCAGCGCCCGCCGCGCCCCCGGCCAGAGCCGGCGCAGCAGCCCGTCGTCGCCGGACCAGCGCCAGTCGCGATACAGGCGCATGATGGTACCCGCCTGGCCGTCGGCGGCCGCCTTGCCGAACTCGCACGCCCGGGCCAGGGGCAGGTGGACGCGGAAGCTCATCCGGCCCCCCGGGTCGGTGGCGTGGGCAAACTCCACCTCGCGCATCGACTGCGCCAGTTCGCCGAAGAGGAGCGAACTCGCCGCCTCGTAGTTCCAGACGTGCGTGCAGGTGCCGTCGCAGCACCCTGCCTGGTCGCCGCAGCCCTCGAAGCCGTAGAAGCGCCCGTCCTCGGTCCGGAAGCAGGTCTGGGTGCGGAGAGTGCTCAGGTTGTAGAGGGCGGCCTCCTGGACGACCCCCGGCAGGTCGCTGCCGCAGAAGGCGGAGACGAAGCGGACCGTGTCCCGCTCCAGGGCCGGCAGGTCGGCCGCGGTGCGCACGGCGGCCTCCCAGGCGTCCGGGTGGCGTGTCGTGTAGTAGTTGCCGACGCGATTCTCCAGCGCGCCCGGCTCGCCGCGGGGCGACCAGGTCTGCCGGTTGGGGAAGTGCCAGGCGAGGACAAAGGTGACGGATCGCTCGCCGCGCGCCGGTACGGTCAGCGGCACCGCCAGCGAGGCCATGGGCGCATCCCCCGGCTCCACCGCGGGGTCCTCCAGCCGCCCGTCGGCGCCGAAGTCGTCCCAGAAGTCGAGCAGGGCGTCCCCCCAACTGACGTTGGCCCAGGTGCGCCGGTAGGTCACCTCGGCGTCTCCGGCCACCGCCAGCGCCATGGTCCCCCATCGTTCCTCCGCGGGATCGACGCCCTCCGAATGCAGGAACAGCCCCTTCAAGCCACCCTGGTGCCTGTATGCGTTGCGGTTGCGCCCGGGCCGGCCGCCGCGGGCGTCGGTGCCGATGAAGTTCGGCAAGGAGCCACACACGGCCGCCTCCACGTCCGTATCGCCGGGATTGATCAGCACGTAGCGCAGGATGGCCACCGGCAGGCCGCTGCGCTCCGCGTCCGCCGGAATGAGGGGGTTGAAGGCCTCCAGACGCACCGCCAGCGGCACGGCCGCGTCACTGAGCAGCACCTGCCCCAGGGGGTAGGCGGCGGCGAAGGCGCAGCGGCGGAAGTGCGGCAGCCCGTGGTTGGGCTGCCGCATGCCGAAGGCCCCCTCGTAGGGCGGCTCCATCGGTCCCTCCAGCGCCCGCGCCACCGGTTCGCCGCCCGCTCCGCGCACCCAGAGCGCGAAGAAGGGGCCGCAGCCGTGGGCGGTGGGTATGAAGCCCTTGGCCGGGCGGTTACCGACCTCCCAGTCGCGCAGGTCGCCGCGGCCGCCCAGGGACACGGTGCCGGTGCCGATGCCCCCGAGCGGCAGGGCGACGCGCGCCAGGTGGTCCTGGTCGTACCGCGTGAGGACGGGCCAGAGCGCGGAGACGTGATCGGGAGACAATCGCGCCACCCCCAAGGCCGACTCGGGCCGCAGGAACCACCGGGACCCGATCCCCCAAGCCGCGACCATGTCGCGGCCATACCCGCCCGCGTCGGCCGAGGTCGGCGGCCACCACCTCTTACCGCCCGCCGGGCGCCGTCCGCAGCGTCAGGGGTCGCCCCTCCCCGCTACGCCGTGCCCCCGAAGGCCATACCCGCCCGCGTCAGCCGAGATCGGCCGCCGACACCTCGTACCGCCCGCCGGGCGCCGTCTGCAGCGTCAGGGACTCCGAGCCCCCCGCGCGCACGCGGCAGGGGCCGCCAAGCGTGGAGGCGATCCGCGCGCGCACCGGCCTCCCGCCCTCCCAGGCGAGATCCACCTCGAACCCGCCCCGCGCGCGCAGGCCCCGCACCTCGCCGCCCGGCCAGGCCGCCGGCAGGGCCGGCAGCAGGTGCAGGGTGCCCGCGTGGCTCTGCAGCAGCATCTCGGCGATCGCGGCCGTGCCACCGAAGTTGCCGTCGATCTGGAACGGCGGGTGGTTGTCGAAGAGGTTGTCCAGCGTCGAGCGGCGCAGCAGGGCCAAAAGGTTTTCATGCGCCTGGGCCCCGTCCTCCAGGCGGGCCCAGAAGTTGATCAGCCAGGCCCGGCTCCAACCGGTGTGCCCGCCGCCGTGCGCCAGGCGCCGTTCCAGGGCGGCGCGGGCCGCCGCCGCCAGTTCCGGCGTGCCCCGCGGCGTGATCTCCGCGCCCGGGTGCAGGCCGAAGAGGTGGGACATGTGCCGGTGCCCCGGCTCCGCCTCCTCGTAGTCGCGCGCCCACTCCTGCAGGGCGCCGTGCCGGTTGATGCGCAGCGGGGGGAGGCGATCCTTGGCCGCGGCGCAGCGGGCGGCGAAGTCGGCGTCCGCGCCGAGCGTCCCGGCGCCCTCGATGCAGGCGGAAAAGAGGGCCCGCGCGATGGACATGTCCATGGTCGGGGCGTAGGTCACGGTCGCCCGCCGCCCGTCCGGCCCGACGAACGCGTTCTCCGGGGAGAGCGAGGGGCAGGTCACCAGATGGCCGTCGGGCCCCTCGATCAGGAAGTCGAGGAGGAACTCGGCCGCCTCGCGGAGGACCGGATACGCCCGCTCCGCCAGGAAGCGGCGGTCCCCGGTGAACAACCAGTGCTCCCACAGGTGCAGGCTCAGCCAGGCGGCGCCCATCGGCCACATGCCCCACGTGGCGCCGTCCACCGGTGCGGCCGCGCGCCAGAGGTCGGTGTTGTGGTGGACGACGAACCCGCCGCACCCGTAGTGGACGGCGGCCGTCCGGCGCCCCGGCGCGCGCAGGTCCTCGACCAGGTCGAAGAGGGGCTCGTGGCACTCGGAGAGGTTGCACGTCTCGGCAGGCCAGTAGTTCATCTCGGTGTTGATGTTGACGGTCCACTTGCTGCCCCAGGGGGGCTCGGGGTTGTCGTTCCAGACGCCCTGCAGGTTCGCCGGCTGCGTGCCGGGGCGCGAGGCGGCGATCAGCAGGTAGCGCCCGTAGTAGAAGTAGAGGGCGGCCAGGCCGGGGTCGTCCGCGCCGTCCCGCACGCGCTGCAGACGCGCGTCGGTGGGCAACTCGGCGGCCTCCGCCGGCGTGGGCAGTTGCAGCGCCACCCGGCGGAAGAGGCCGCGGTGGTCCGCCGTGTGCGCCGCGAGGAGTTCCGCGTAGGGGTGTGCGGCCGCGGCGTCCAGGTCGTCCCGGGCCGCCGCGCCGGGGTCCCCGCCCCGGTAGGAGTCGGCGGCGGCGAGGATCAGGGTGACGCGGTCGGCCCGGTGGATGCGCAGCCCGGCGGGCGAGGCCGAGACGCTCCCGCCCTCGGTGATTGCCCGCAGGCAGGCGGTGTAGCGGAGGCCGGGGCCGGGGTGGGGAGCGCGCAGCCCCTTGGACGGTCCGTCCGCGTCGGGCGCCCACGCGCCGGAGAGGGCGACGGTGTCGGGACAAAGGACGGCAAGACGCGAGGGGTGCGGGCTGTCCAGGCCGGCTTCCAGCGACAGGCCACCCGGCCGGTCGCCCTCCAGATGCACCACCAGCACGCGGTGCGGGGCGCTGGCGAAGACGGTGCGGGTGAAGTCCGCGCCGCCCGCGCGGTGGCGGACGAAGGCGGACCCGGCATCCAGGTCGAGGCCGCGCGCATAGGTCTCCGGCGCCTCCGCGGCCTTGCCCTGCAGCGCGATGCGAAGGTCGCAGAGGGGCTGGTAGGCCTGCCCGTTCTTCGGGCGGCCCATCAGAAACTGTTCCGCCAGCGCCTGGGCCTCCGCGTTGCGGCCCTCGAAGACCAGGCGCCGCACCTCCGGCAGGTGGGGCAGGGCCTCCGCATGGGTCGGGTCGTAGGGGGCGCCCGACCAGAAGGTGTCCAGGTTGACCTGGAGGTGTTCGTCGGCCGGGCCCCCGAAGACCATGGCCCCCAGGCGCCCGTTGCCGACCGGCAGCGCCTCGGTCCACTTCGCGGCCGGCTGCCGGTACCAGAGCGTCGTCGCGGGGTCGTGGGGGGAGGACACGGGGGACAGACCACCTCTCCTGGGCCCCGGCGAACGGGAGGCCGCCGTGGTGCCCCCCGGGTACCACGGCGGCCTCCCGTTCCCTCCCGTGGGACGGACGTGGCCGCCGCAAACGTGCTCGTAACCGCTCCGCACCCCGGGGCGGGGCTGCACAGCAGTTACCTACTCAGCACCCCCGAGGGGCTGCACAGCGGTTACAGGCCGTCATCGTACGACCAGTCGTTCTGCCAGCGGGGGTCGATCCGGTCGTCCGCCGCCTGATAACGGATGTCCGTGGAGAGGCGGAGGCGGCCCCGCGCGTCGGTGTTCATCGTCGAGGCGTGGATCATGTAGGGGCTGTGCACCACCATGTCGCCGGCCTCGTAGTCCGCCACCAGCCAGCGCAGGCCGGCGTCCGCGGCCAGGGTCGGCAGGTCCTTGGTCAGCCAGCCGCCGGCCATGGCCCGGTTGAAGGCCTTCACGCGCTCCTCCGGCGGCAGGTCCGCCGCGCGTTCGGCGTACTGCGCCTCCAGACGCCGGCCGAAGGCATCGGAGCCCTCGAGGTAGGCGAGCCCGCCCATCTCGATCGGCGTGTCGCCGATGGGGATCCAGCTGGTGCACAGCCGGTCCGTGCCCCCGCGCAGGTAGACGAGGTCGTAGTGGGCGCCCGTGCAGCCCGGGTCGCCGGGCCGGGTGTGGCGCACGAGCTTACGCTGGTGGAGGAAGACGGGGCCGCCGAGGAACTCCTCATAGAAGCGCACGATGGCCCGGCTCCGGCAGAAGGCCTCGTATTCCGCCCAGCGCACCACCGCCAGCATCACCCGGCCGACGGCCGGCCCGCTCTCCGGTCCCCCGGCATGCAGGCCCAGGGCGGGATCGGACCCCGGCGCCACAAGCCCCGTCTCGCGCATCGCCTCGAAGTAGCGCCGGCGGAAGCCCACGACCTCCGCCGGGTCGAGCAGGCCCCTCAGCCAGAGGTAGCCCTGTTCCCGGTACCGCCGGCGCAGGACGTCCAGCGATTCGCCCGGATCGGAGGGGACGAGCGGGCCGAGGCGCTCGGGCGTCATCGCCAGCGCGTAGCCGTTGCTGCGGAGTTGCTCCAGCGGCCGGCCGCCGACCTGAAAGGCCACGCCCATGCAACAGACCTCCCCGCGGGGGTCGCGGCGAAGGCGCCATCCCCGTTTCCAGGTGGATTCGCCCCCACGGCGGCGGCCACCTGGGAGAAAGGCGCGCTCCTGGCCCCCGGGCGGCGGCGACAGCCGCGCCTGAGGCCTCGCCGCCCCGGGGCGCCCCCGACCGCGGCATCCGTGCACGGATCGAAGCCTTCATCACCGGTGCCGTCCGCGCTCCACGCTCGGAGCGGGGAGGGTGACACTGCCCAGCATCCCCCAGGGCGGGGCTGCTGAGCAGTCACCGGGCAAGCGCGCCCATCGGGTCCCAGGGCTGCAGGGCGATGGGCGGCTGCGCCAGCGCCGCGCGCAGCTCCGCCGGCAGGTGCTCCCGCCGCACGACGATCTGGTACATGTACTCCTCGAACCAGGCGTCGCTCATCACGTAGAACCCGTCGCGACCGGCCTCCTTGCCCCAGGAGTTCTCCACCTTCCAGCGGTTGGGCCGGCCGTCGACGACGTTGACCCCGGTGAAGACCATCGCGTGCGTCATGCGGCTTTCGCCGTAGTCCAGGCGCCCGGCCTTGTCGAGGGTGAAAGGCACGCCCAGGACGCCCTCGTAGTCGAACAGCCCGGAGTCCATCACGCCTGAGTCGCGGTCGGACATCTTCCCCACGTCGCAGCCGAACCACACCGGCTCGCCGGCCGTGAGCTGCGCCAGCGCCATGCCCTTGAGGGTCTCGCTGTCGACGTTGAGGTAGAGCACGTCGCGGCCGCCCCGCACGTTGCCGAGGAAGCGGACCGTGTACGTGCGGCCGAAGGGCTTGTCGGCCGTGGGGGCGTTGATCAGGCTGACGTAGGCGCCGAGGTCGACCCCGACGTACCGGCTATAGAACTCCACCGGCGTCAGGCCGGCGTCACGATGGAAGCCCTTCTCCTTGTCCCGGTACTCGAAGTCGAAGCGGACGGGCGGCTCTCCCAGGAACTGCACCAGGATCCGGTAGACCTCGGCCAGCATGCCCTCCTTGTGCCGGCGGAGGACCGCCCGCGGGGCGTGCTCGTGCCGGTGCGCGTCGCGGAGGCGCGCGGCGTCCTCGCGGAGCTTCACCGTCAGGATGCGGTTCATGCCGGCCGAGGCGCCGCTGTGGAAGGTCTCCGGCATGGCGTACTTCGGCACCACGCCGTACTTCTCCACGAGGTTGACGAACATGTCCCACTGGCCACCGTCGTTGACGGGGCTCTCCAGGAGCCAGGAGACCAGGCGCCCGTCGACCGGCTCATCCAGCGTCTCCAGGATGCTCTCCAGGAAGTAGTTGCTCCGCTCAAACTTGTCCCAGAACATCTGGTAGGCCTGCGAGAGCTCGAATTCCTTGAGCGCGCAGCGCTCCTTGACCGGCACGCGCAGCGTGTTCAAACCCGCAAACATCCAACACCGCCCGCTGGCGCGCTGATTGGTGATCGGGCCGGTCTCGATCTCGTGGGAGAACGTATGCTGATGTGCCGTCACCGCGTCCTGGTCCAGGGCCACCGCCTGGATGCCGTTCTTGCGGATGGCGTTCATCGTGGTGCGCCGGTGCGGATCGCGGCGGAAGTCCGCCGCCAACCGTTGCACCAGTTCGGCCGGGATCGCTCCGTCCCCTGGTTCCGCCCCGCCCGCGGACGATTGCAGCGCCGTGTCTGCCATCGGTGGACACCGCCCCCTGCACACACAATTCGGGCGCGGTGTCTTTCGCCATGGGTGGGCGCCCACCCTGGTGCGGCCGGGAGGGTGCACTCCCGCGGCCGCCGGCGCGCACGCACGACGGGGGGTGGCCGGAAGAGTCCGCGAAAGCCGGACATCCCCGGCCAAACCGGACCAGGCGCCATCCGCGCCGCCCCGACCGGGGATGGCGCGCACCGCCGGTAGCGCGCATGCGAGCGGGCCGGCCGTGGGCCCCGCGGCACCCGCGGGGCAATGCCCTGGACAAACGCGCACGCCGTCATGACTCGCGGTGGCGAGCGCAGCTGACCGACCGGGGCCGCCCAGCCCTCCAGGCCGTCCCTGTGGGCGGCCCCGCCGTGCACGGTATCCCCCGCCCCGGCCGGGCGATGCCCCCTCGGCGGCGCGCCCCATCCCAGGCACGGGCGGCCACGTCCGATCCCATCCTCAGGGTACGGCGCGCGACGCCCGCGCAGCAGCCGGCCTCGTCCCGGTGTACGCGAGCGTGAACCCGAGGACGATGAGCGCCAGACCGGGAAAGAACAGCCAGGGCGTCATGTGCGTCTGATTGGCGATGAGTACCGCCACCCCGGCGTACGCCACCGCGCGCGCCGGAAACCGTGTGCGCCAGAAACTCCATACCAGGAGGGCGGCGGAAGCCAAGAGGAGCGGCCAGGAGGCGGCCCCGAGCGCCGACACCCACGCCGGCACCATCACCGCACCGCCCATCATCGAACCCACCGCCTGCGCGCCGGCGGCCCCGGCCGTACCGGCCAGCAGTCCAAAGAGCATCGGCATGCATCCCGCCACGGCACACGCAGCCCCGGTCCACCGACCCGGCCATTCCCAGCGCATCGCCCACCGCCTCCCGCCGATGCTCGGCCCCGCGGTCCCGGCCCCGGAGACGGACCATCCGTCGCCGGTCGTCCCCATGGCGGGCCCGCCCGCCCGGGGCAGCGGCGGCCGGCCTTCCACAAGGCTCCTCCATATAGGGATCGGAAGCGGCGGCGCCCACCCCACACCTGCCCGGTTCATTCGACGGGCAGCCCGGCATCCTGCCACCCATACATCCCGCCCACCAAATTGGCGACGCGGCCGAAGCCCCGCTGCTGCAGCAGCCATGCGGCCTGGAGGCTCCGGTTGCCGCTGGCGCAGACGACGGCGGTGGCCTGTGCGGGGTCCAGTTCGCCCATGCGGCTGAGAAGGGCGCCGAGCGGAATCCGGCGCGCCCCCGGGATGACGCCGTCCGACCATTCGTGCGGCTCGCGCACGTCGATCACGGTCACGGCTCCCTGACCCGTGCGGCGCGTCAGTTCCGCAGGCTCCACCATCTCCACCGCTTCGACGGGCAATCCCGCCGCCTCCCACGCCGCCAGGCCCCCGTCCAGCGCACCGGCGACCTTGTGGCCGGCAACATCCAGGTCGTGAGCGGCCTCGCGGGTGATGACCGCACCGTCGGCCACGACGATCAGGGGCAGTCCGGTGGGCACGAGCGTCTGCACCATGAGCGCAAACTGCCGCCGGACATAGGGTACCGCGGAGCAGCCCGGGACGTGTCCACGCAGGTAGGCCTGCAAGGGACGCACGTCGAGCACCCGTACCTCCCCGCGGCCGATGCGCGCCTGCACCTCGGACGGTTCGAATGCGGGAACCGAACCCGCCATGACACCCGTGGTCTCCATCGCCGACGTTCCCCCTTCGCTCACTCTCGCCGCTTCACCCTTCACCGAGGCGCGGGGGCCGGTCGGCCGGGATGCGGCGCGCCGCCATCCACACTCACCGGGCGGGTACTGCCGGGGCAGCGTCCCGGCCCATGTTGCGGCGTTTGATGTCGCGATAGCCTTCCGGCTGCGGGCGCAGGTTGCCCAAGACGAACTCGATGAAGGCCTCCTCCGACGATGCCCGCAACGCGGCGTTGGCCGCACGCTCGAACCCGATCGTGGAACTGGGTTTGGCGCTCAGATACCGGCCGCCGCAGGCCGACGCGCCGAAGTGCCCGGGGAAGACCTCCACGCCCTCGGGCAGGGCGGCGAGGCGGTCGTGGACACTGCGGTAGAGCGTTCGGGCACGCCCGCGGACCTCTGCGGCGTCGGGCGCGGCATCCAGCACCAGGTCGGGACGGGCGACGTCGCCGACCAGGAGGGAGTCGCCGGTCAGGACCAGCCACGGCACATCCCGGCTGCGCGCGGCATCGAACACGAGCAGGGAGATGCTCTCCGGCGTGTGGCCGGGCGTGTGCAGCACCTGCAGTAACGCGTTGCCGACGGCGATCGTGTCCCCCTCGCGCAGCGGCTCGAAGGCATAGTCGACGTCCGCACCCTCGTGCAGCGACACCGGTGCCCCCGCCGCTTCCGCCACGGTACGCGCCGCCGAGGCGTGGTCGGCGTGCAGGTGCGTCTCGATCACCCGCACGATACGCATGCCGCGATCCGCGGCTGCCAGGACGTATTCGTCGGCGCCGACCGACTCCAGCGGGTCGACGACGACGACATCCCCGGATCCCGCGCAGCCGATCATGTAAGACGCGCAGCCATTGGCCTCGTCCAGGATCTGCCGAAAGAACACGCGCAATCGCCTCCCACAGGCCATGATAGGCGCAATATACCCCAGGGGGTATGGTGGTGACAACAGGACGCCACTGGATGCGTATCTGCATCTCGCCTACCGGGTAGCATACCGGCGTGCGTCGACCGAGATGGCCCACTGCGCCACCCAACCATGCCGAGTTCACCGGCCGACCTTGTGCGCAGATACCCTACCGGGTATAGTAGTGCGTCGGATACGGCCGCGACCGAGGCTCGCCCTCTGTCTGGGCTTTCATCGGCCGGGGCCATGCGCGGGCGCACATCGGGGTCGTCTGCAGTCCCGATGCACGGGCCCCGCCGGCCGGAGGAGACCGGAGGAGACCGGAGGAGACCGGAGGAGACCGGAGGAGACCGGAGGAGACCGGAGGAGACCGGAGGAGACCGGAGGAGACCGGAGGAGACCCGTGCAGCGGTTCCCCCGATGCTTCCATCCAAGGCGTGGCGTTCGGGGCGGAGCCGGCGCGGCGGCGCAGTGCACAGGGAGGCGATCCCGCTTGACTCCCATGGCGGTACAAACCGTGCTCTCGGTGTTCTCAGGGGGCGTGGTGGGCTTCGTCCTCGGGCTCATCGGCGGCGGCGGCTCGATCATGGCGCTGCCACTACTCGTCTACGTCGTCGGGGTGCACAAGACGCACCTCGCCATCGGCACCACCGCGCTGGCGGTGGCCGTGAGCGCCTATCTCAACCTGATTCCGCACGCCCGCAAGGGCAACGTCCAGTGGCGCGCCGCCGTGCTCTTCGCGGTGCCGGGGGCCGTCGCCGCGGCGGTGGGCTCGGTGCTCGGTAAGATCACGGGCGGCAAGCAGCTCCTCTTCCTGTTCGCCCTGCTGATGATCGGCATCAGCCTCCTCATGCTGCGGGGCCGGCCCCTGGGGGCATCTGTGCGCGGCCGGTTCCGCGCCTCCCGCGTCGCCGCGGCCGGAGCCGGGGCCGGGCTCCTCTCCGGCTTCTTCGGCATCGGCGGCGGCTTCCTCATCGTCCCGGGGCTGATGCTCTCCACGGGGATGCCCATGATCCAGGCGGTCGGCACCTCGCTGTTTTCGGTCGGCACCTTCGGCCTGACGACGGCGGTGAGTTATGCCCTGTCCGGTCTGATCGACTGGCGGATCGCCCTGGAGTACATCGCGGGCGGGATCGCCGGGGGGTATTTCGGCTCCCTGCTCGCCTCGCGGGCCGCCGCGCGCAAGAACACCCTCAACTACGTCTTCTCCGGGGTCGTGTTCGCCGTCGCGGTGTACATGCTCGTGGTCAACTACCGTCAGGTGTTCGGCTAGGCTGGCCAGTACTGCAGTCAGGGCTACACGTTCACTTCACCTACCACATGCAGGGTCCGAGTTGATGGAGAAACCACCGCATGTAGTGGCTGAGGGAAGGAAGCCTGATTACAGTACTAGATAGGCGGCCGCTGCAAAAGTCCCCTGCTTTGGCGAGGCCACTGTCTCCAAGTCCCTTGGGCCCCAAGGGCTTTCGGCTCCGATGCGGCGCGGGAACCGACTTTTGCCGTGCCGTCCTCGGAGGGTGCTCCCCTCAGGCCGCGGTCCCGCCTGCCGCTCCGAGGGCACGACGCTCCAGTGGAGCGTCGTGAGGTGGAGCGTCGTGAGGTGGAGCGTCGTGAGGTGGAGCGTCGTGAGGTGGAGCGTCGTGAGGTGGAGCGTCGTGAGGTGGAGCGTCGTGAGGTGGAGCGTCGTGAGGTGGAGGGGCTGGTTGCCGGCGGTGCGTGAGCGGCACAAGGGGCTTACCACGCCTCACAGCCACGGCTGGCGAAGAGCCGACTGCCGTGGCGCGGCATCCGCGCACCTTCCGGCCGACTTCCCCCTGCGCCGGCCCTGCCGTGCCCCTCAGGTTCCCGCGGCCGCGGGGGCGAAGGTGAACCACCACACGTGGAGCGCGGTAGCCCCACCGGCCTGGGGGTCCGGGGGCGCGGCGGCGCGCCACCAGGCCGCACCGGCCCCGTCGACGGCGATCTGCGCCCCTTTCGGCAGGCGGTAAGCCGACGGACGCCACCCGGCGGGATCGAGCCGGACGACCACGCCCCCGGACGCAGCCGGTAGCGCCCACACCCCGCCGGACGCCGACACCGAGAGGGCACCCACATTCCCGCCCACCACGGCCACGCGCCGAGGCGCCGCCCCCGGTGCCACGGTGTACAGCCGGCCCCCACGAACGCCGAGCAGGGTGCCGTCGGGCAGCGCCGCGGCCGGAGGCATCGGTAAGGCGAGGGGCCGGCCGCCGCGAACGAGGTACCCGGCGCCCCCCGCGTTGGCCGGCCCCGCCGTCACCAGCGGATCACCGGCGGCGGTGAGGCCGAGTCCGTCGATCATAAATCCGGCGGGCAACCCGAGGTCGACGGCGCGGCGCGTTCCCGCCGCCAGGTCCTCCATGCCCGGATCGGCGGCGCCCGGAACCCAGGGAACGGCCCAGAGCATCCTGTCCCCCCGCAGCGCCACCAGGGGCGGCGGGGCGTCGCCCCCCCCGGACGAACTCGCCAGGTTGCGCACCGTCCCGGCGGCATCCACAGCGACCAGCGACCACGGCGCCCGCGCCGCGAGCGCGACCGACTGAAAGTCCGGGACGGCGGGGCCCGCGACGATGGCGACCCAACGCCCATCGGCGACGGCATCGAGGATCACCCATCCGGCCGGTACGCGGTAGAGCGTCCGCGCCTGGCCGGCCGCGTCGCGCCAGAGCAGGGCGGTGGTCAACCAGGTGCGCCGCCCGCGCGGCGCGGGGCTGGCCACGCCGAGCGGGGCCGACGGAAACGGGGCCGCGCCCGGGTAGGCGACCCCGTCCCCGAGGACGGCGACGGCACCAGGCCCGAGGGCACAGAACGCACCGCAAGCGGCGGCCAGCCTGAAGCCGTGGACTTCCACACCGGACGGCGGCCAGGGCAAGGCGTGCGCGGCTTGCGGGACCGCGGCGCCAGGGGCCGGACCGGAAGCCCCACCGGCCGGGGCCACGCCCGATCCCGCCGCCCCGGGACGCGGCGCCGCGCCCCCCCGGCCCCCCGACCCGCCGGCCGAGGACAGGGCCGACGACGCCGTCCCAGGGACGACACCGTGCGCCCCCGCCGGCTCGGAGGCGTGCCCCCGGAGGCCACACCCCGCCAGCAGAACGGCCACGACCGCCCCTACCGCGTACCGCCGGCCGACCCACGCCATCGCCCGCACCCCCGGCGAGCCATTGGACGCCCACGGGGCCCACGAGGTTCCGCGCACGGTGGGACGAGCGGCCGGGGGGGCATCGGGGCCGCCTCCCGTCCCTCCGACCGTGGTGTACGGAGCGGCGGCACCGCAGCCACGCCCGCAGCCCCTGTGGCGGCTCTTGGCGGCCGGGCCCGGACTCGTCGCCCGGCACGGCCGCCGGGGGTTTGGAGTCCGGTTTTGTCGGCGACGGGGGCCGGGGGTCTTCGATCGAGCCGCCCGTCCGCCGATACACGTATGGGAGTGGTGCGTTCATGGCCGTCCCACCCGTGCGCATCGGCGACCCGGCCCCGGACTTCGCGGCGACGGACCTGCAGGGACGCCGGGTACGCCTGTCGACCTTCCGCCGGCGCCGCAACGTGGTGCTCCTGCTGACGAACACCTTCGGCTGCATGTACTGCATGGCGCACCTCGCGCAGTTGCGCGAGGCCTATCCCCTGTTCCGGCAGGAACGGACCGAGATCGTGGTCGTCGGCCCAGACCCCGAACCCGACTGGCAGGCGCACTGGCACGGGATGGAGTTGCCCGCCGTGGGCGTGCCCGATCCCGCGAGGCGGGTCGCCGCGCTTTACCGCCAGGAGCGCCGTATGGCCTTCTGGCTGCCGGCGGCCTTCATCATCGACCGCCGCGGGCGCCTGCGCTACGCGCGTTACAGCGCCACCCTCCGCGACGCGCCGCTCGCCGAACACCTGCTGGCCGAACTCGCCCGCATCAACCGGCCGGGCGGCGACCCGGCCCCGGCGGCCGCAGTGTCACCGGAGCGGCGGGAGGCGCTCGCCGCCGGCGCGGCGGCCTTCGTCGCCTGGCTCCCCGAGGTGTGGCGAGAGCGGTTCCAGGCCGGCTGGGCCCTGGGCGCCACCGGCGAGGAATGGCTGGCCGCCATCCTGGCCCATGTGACGGGGGAGATCGCGGGCCAGGTCCTGGCCGAGCAACTCCTCTCCGGGCCGTGGCTGACGCCGGCCACCCTGCGCCGTGCGGGGGGGGCGGCGCAGACGGCCCTGCACTCCCTGGCGGAGGCGGCCGGGGTACAGGACCGGCTGGTCCTGCTCGTGCGGATCCTGGAGATCAAGGACCCCTACACCGCGGGCCACGGGGAGCGCGTGGGCGCCCTGGCCTCGGCGATCGGGATGCACCTGGGCCTACCGCCCGACGACGTCGAGGACCTCGCCATCGCCGGGTTGCTGCACGATGTGGGCAAGGTCGCGGTCCCCACGCACGTGCTCAGAAAGCCGGGGAAGCTCAACGCGACCGAGACGGCCGCCATGCGGGCCCACCCGGTGGCGAGCGAGGAGTTGATCTCTCGGTTCACCGCGATCGGCCGCATCTGCCCGGCCGTGCGCCACCACCATGAGCAGTGGGGGGGCGGCGGCTATCCCGACGGCATCGCCGGCTCGGACATCCCGGACGGCGCCCGCATCCTCGCCGTCTGCGACGCCTATGACGCCATGACCAGCGCCCGCCCCTACCGCGGCGCCATGCCGGAGGAGCGGGCCATCGCGATCCTGCAGGAGGACGCGCGGGACCAGTGGGAGCCCCGGTTGGTCGAGGAACTGCGGGTGGTGCTGGAGGGGCATCGGGAAACGCTGGCCGCCGCGGGGCGGGTGCCGTAGACCGCCCTTGCCGGGCGGCGCCGCCGGAGGGCGCGTGCCGCCACAGGACGGGCACCGGCGAAGGCGCTCTCCCCCTGGCGGTGAGGGACGGTGGCCGGCTCCGACCAAGGGGCTCTCGTGCCGTACCGCGGCGCCACCCGCCGCGCCCCGGACCGGTACCCTCCCCCCCTGCCTCCACCTCCGGGCCCCAGGCCCGCCTGCAGGGATGCCCGTGCCCCGAGCGAATGGTGCCCCATGCCCCCCATGCTCGTCCGGTCCATCGCCCGGCGCAACCGCGCGACCGTCCGGCAGGGGATGGCCGACGCCGACACCCCGCCCGATGTGCCGGACGAATCCCTGGCCGACTCCTCCCGCGTCTTTCTCACCTGGCCGCGCGCCCTGCTCTGTACCGCCCTGCTGATGGTGCTCACCGGGGGGCGCGGTCCCGTCTTCGTCTTCATCCTGCTCGGGTTCACCCTGTGGGTCGCCGCCCGCAGCGTGCAGACGGGCGCGCGCGGCCTCGGCCTCCGGTACCACCTCCCACAGGACCGGATCTTCGCCGGGGGCCGCGCGCGGGTCGAGGTGTCCGTCGTCAACCGCTCCCGCTGGCCGATACCCCTCTGCGAAATCGCCGCCCGGCTGCCCGACGGCCTGCACGGCAGCTTCCGCCGCATCCTGACCGTCCCGCCGCGCACGACCCGGCGCGCCGCATTCGACGTAACCGGCATCCACCGCGGCGTCTACCGCTTGGGCGACACCCGCGTCGTCCTCAGCGACTGGTTCGGGCTGTTCCAGGAGACCGCCGACGTCCCCGTTCCGGGGCGGCTCCTGGTCTATCCGGGGGGTGGCGCGCCCGACGACGACCCGCTCCGCCGGCTTCCCGTGGGTCCGCGCCGCGACCCGACCAGCCCCTTCGCCGACGACCTCCCCATCGGCGTCCGCCCCTACCGTCCCGGCGATTCCCTGCACACGGTCGCCTGGAAGCAGACCGCCCGCCGCGGCGAACTGCAGGTCCGCGAGTACCCCCATGTGCGCGAGAGCGCCACCTGGATCTACCTCGACCTCTGCACCGGCGACTGGGACCCGCTCTACCGCCGGGAACGCACGGAGGCCGCCATCTCCGCCGCCGCGGCGCTGGTGCGGCGGGAGTCGGCGCGGCACCGGGCGGTCGGTCTGGCCACCTGGGGCAGCCTCAACGAGACGACCGTACACGGAACCAGCGTCACCGCTCCACCCGGGTGGATGCGCTCCGCCCCGCGCGACGACCCCGGCCAGGCCGTGCGCCTGCTGGAGTTACTGGCGGCGGTCCGGCACGCCCCCGGTCCGGATTTCAGCGAGCGGCTGCACCTGGAAGAGGCTGCGCTCCCTTGGGGCGCCCGAGCGTTGATCCTCGTGCCACGCGACACGCCGGAGATCTGGCGCCTCGGGGCGGCGTGGACGGCACACGGACATCCGGTGACACTGCTGGTCTTCGAGCGCCGGTTGGGACGGCCGGCCGGCCTCGATGCACGGCGCGTGCCCGAGGTGCATGAGATCGGCGGAGGCAATCCTTAGGGGGAGGCGCGCCCGTGGCCGGGGTGGGCAGGGGCGATGTGCGCGGCGACACGGTCGCCGCCGTCTCGGGCTGGGTGCTCCCCGCGGTGGCCCTCCTGCTCGGCGGCAGCGCCTACCTCCTGGCGCATGCCTGGGAACGCCTCCTGCCCGCCTGGGCCCCGGCGACCTGGACGATGGTCGGCGGGTCGCTGCTCGTGGACGTCATCGCCTTCGCCCTCGCGGTCGGCTTCACCCTCCACCCGGCCAATCCGCCGTCGTGGTGGCGCCCCTTGCTCATCGTACTCGCGATCGGCGCCGGTCTGGGTGCCGCCCTTACGGCACCGGGGCACCTCCTGCTGGTCGCCATCCCCGCCGCCGTGCTGGTTGTCCTCTCCATCCGGGCCGCCGACACGCTGGGGCGCCACCTCGCCCCCGCCCTGCGGCTCCCCGCGGATTACCCGGAGGGTGACTGGTCGCGCCAATCCACGGAGACACGGCGTATCGTCCTGGAGACCTGGGTGGTCTCCGCGCTGGCGGCCGCCGCCCGGGGAGGGCCCGCCGCCGCGGCCGCCCTCGCCCTCATGGGCGTCGGCGGCCTGATCCTCGCGGCCGGGGCGCAGCTGGATGCGGCACGCCGTGCCGCCGCCCGCGGCGAGTCCGTCTGGGAACCGGCCGATCGCGTGCTGGTCTGGCGCGGCGCCGCGGCCGTCACGGGCATCGCCGTGGCGGCGGCCGCCGCCGCACCCCCCCTCCCGCCCCCCCGCCCCCCCGGGCTATACCTCGTGCTGCTGCGACCCCCGCAGTGGGTTTTTCGTCCCTCGCCCGCGGCCCCTGCCC
>Ga0080006_1141578_pt1 | contig 24436 bp, 24 predicted proteins | sample RS3BMetagenome_FD_69209 | JGI IMG/M metagenome (GOLD analysis project Ga0080006, IMG submission 69209) | Ferric oxide microbial mat and aquatic microbial communities from Rainbow Spring, Yellowstone National Park, USA - RS3B (SPADES... ...
CGGCCCCCCCGGTGAATCGGTGCGGCTCCGGCACCCGGCGGGACGGCACATCCGCGTCGGGGGGCGCGCCTGCCGTGGCGCAAGTGAGCATCCGTGCCGCAAGTGAGCATCCGCCCGTCGGTCTCAGGACGCGACCGCCCTCGGACCGGACGGCACGGGTGACCGCGGGGCGCCCCGTGCCATGTACCCGCCGGGCGGCATGGGCGCCACACGCACCCGCCGCCCCCGGGGCCTGCACCCCGCCCTCTTTCGGGGCCTGCACCCGCCGCCCCCGGGGCCTGCACCCCGTCGTCTTTCGGGGCCGGGCCGCCGCAGCCTGCGTCGTCGTGATGGGCGCTTCGCCTCCGGCGGGCCGGCCCGGCGCCCCCAGCCGGGGACTCCGGATCCCGGCGCCCACGGGAGCACCGCCGCCCCCAGGCTGTGGCGGCCCCGAACCCGCTGCAGCCCACGGGAGCACGGCCGCCGCTAGGCGGCTTCCCGGCCCGCGCCCACGGGCCCTACCCCACGCGGGTCTCTACGGCGCGCCCCTGCCCCCCGCCGGACTCAGCCCCCGACCAGCCGCCGGAATCCGGCGCCGCCCGCCACCGGTGCCCAGATGGGGTCGCGCCGGGCGGTGTCCCGCATCCCTGGCGCGAGGTGGATCGCTTGCTCCAGCGCCGCGTAGGCGGCGGCGGCCTGGCCGCGGAGGAAGAGGATGCGCGCGTGGTCGTAGTGGACCGCGGGATCGTCGGCGTCGCTGGCGAGCGCCTGGGCGCACTCCCGCTCCGCCGCCGAGAGGGTCCCCTCCCGCTCCGTTCCGTCCCCTAGGGCGGCCGCCAGGGCGATCAGCGCCCGGCGCAACGCGGTTCGCACCTGGCCGTGCTCCGGGTGGAGCCCGTGGGCCCGTTCGGCCTCGTCGACGGCGGCCCGTAGCTCTGCCTCCTCCGCCCCAAGCCGGCAGCGCACATCCACACGTCCGGCCAACGCCGCGGCATCGTCGGCATGGAGGGCCAGCACCTGCCCGAAATCCTCGAGCGCACGCCGGCGGAACTGCGCGGTCCGGTCTGGGTCGGCGGTTCGGTCCGCGAGGCGGCTGAGGACCTGGGCCCGGCCGGTGAGCCGGCGCACCTCCGTGGGGTCGTCATCCACCGCCCGGTCGTATTCCGCCAGGGATTCCTCCCAGGCGGCGACCGCCACCCGGCCGTCCCCTGCGCGATCCTGCGCCTCCGCCCACTCCGCGCGCGCGGAGGCCCGCAGGGCAAGGATCTCCTCCCGGCCGCGCACCCCGGCCGTATCGGCCGCCGCGTCGATATCCGTCGCGGCCTGGCGCCAGACCATCGCCGCCCGGGCATCCCCCCGAGCGCAGAGGCGGCAGGCGGCGGCCACGCGCGCGTCCGCCCGTGCCAGCATCGCCGGCACCTGGCGGGGGTGGTCGCGCAGCACGGCCGCGGCCGCGGCGATGGCCAGATCCGTCCGCTCCAGCGGATCGTCGCCCAACCGGGCGAGGGCGGTCGCCTCCATCGCCTGACGGAGCAGGAGCGGTGGCCAGCCCGGCCGCAGCTTCAGCGCCCGGGTGCAGTCGGCGAGGGCGGCCCGCCGGAGTTGCAGTTCTTCGGCGCGGCGGCCGGCACGGGCGTGTATCCCGGCCAGGTCCGCCAGGACCTCGGCCCGGTGGAGGACGACCTCCGCGGCGTGGGGGCGGAGTTCGAGGGAACGGTCAAGGTCGGCGCGGGCGGCGTCCAGCCAGCCCCGGGCCTCCGCATCCGCCAGTCCGGCGCGCATGCCGGCCCGGGCCATGGCGCGCTCGTGCAGGACGTCGGCGCGCCGCGGCTGGCGCTCCAGAACACGCGTGTATTCCCCGGCCGCGGTCACCAGCAGGTCCGGGCGGGCGCGGCCGTCCGTACTCAGGGCGAGCACCCAGGCGAGGTTCTGCAGGACCAAGCCGTGCTCGCGCCGGAGTTCCGAGTCGTCCGGGCGCAGTTCCAGGGCCCGCGCGTAGGCGGCCCGCGCCTCCTCCAGCAGTTCCGCGGCGTCTCCCCGGCGCCGCGGCCCTACCGCCACCGCATGCAGCAGGATGCGCCCCCGGAGGGCCCAGAGGTCGGCACTGCCGGGCACATAGCGCAGCCCCCATTCGGCCGTGCGCCGGGCGGGGATGACCTGTCCGGCGCCGAGCAGGTACCCGGCGAGGGTTCGGCTGAGGAAGGCAAGCAACTGGGCGAACACATCCATTGTCTGGTGGTCATTCGCGGGCGGCGCAGACTTACCTTGGCGTGGGACTGCCTGTGCGGCGAACTGCCCGCTTGACTTCGGCTGCGCGGCGGGGCATACTAACCGCCCTTTCCTCCCCTCCGCGGGGGGATTCCCTGCAGCCGAGCGGCACGCGGGGCGTTCCGTCGTGTCCGCGTGCCCGATGTGCCCCGCCTGTGCCCGGCCCCCACGCCCTGGCCCCCGAGCCCCCGTGCCCGCGTTCGGGCCAAGCCCTGCCCGGCCTGCGTGCCCCCCCCTGCCCGGGCCGTGCCCTGTCCCCGCCCACACCCCGCGCTGTGGCTTCCTCGCCGCCGCTTGGTCCCACGCCCCCCGTGCCGCGACCTTGCCCGCATCCCTGCGTTCCGTGCGACCGCGCGTAAGCCCCGACCCGGCCTTCGTGCGAGCGCCCGCCCCTGCCCGAGTCCCGCCTTCGCCCTCCCTGGTCTCTCGTCTCCCTCCCCGGTTTCCCCCTCGCCCGCGTCTCTGCCCCTTCCCGTCCCCAACTCTCGCCCCTGACTCCCGCCTTCGTCTCCCGACCCGTCGCCCACCCCTGTCCCCGCTCGCTCCGCCCCCGCCCAGCCCCATCCCCATCCCAAGGCCCCCGCCCCTCGCCGCGCCGACCCGCCCGATCGAGATCCCCGAGAGGAGGCACCGCTGTGCCGGCTGCACCGGCCGAACGGACCCGGCGGAGGTCGTGCGTCTCCGGCGTCCGGCTGCACCTGCTCGCCGCCCGCAACGGCTACCGCCGGGGCTTGCAGTACCGCGCGGCGCACATGGTGAACAACCTTGCCAGCGCGGTCTTCGGCTTCGTCTACATCGCGGTCTGGCGCGCGGCACTCGCAGGCGCCCCGGCCACCTCCCCCCGCACCGTCGCCCACGGTTCCGGTGCGACCGGCCTCGCCGCCCGCGGCCCCATCGCCCCCGTCACCGTCGCTTCCGGCCTCACCGCCCCGGGCCCGGGCATCCCCGGCTCCCCTCCCACCGCCCACCCGGCCGCCCTCGGGCTCACCCCCGGCGGGATGGCCCACTACATCGCCCTGGCCCAGTGCCTGATGTGGCTCACCACGTTCCTGCCTTATGGCCTCGGCGTCCCGGCCGCGGTGCGCACCGGCCAGGTCGTGGCGGACCTGCTCCGCCCCGCCGCCTTCTGGCCGCTCCAGATGGCGCGCGAGGCCGGCGCCGCCGCCTACAGCCTGCTCTACCGGTCGCTGCCCATGGCCGCGGTCTTCGCCCTGGCCGTCGGCTTCCCCCTGCCCCCGTCGGCGGGCGCCGCCGCGGCTGGCACCGCCGCGGTCGCCCTCGGGGTGTGGAACGCCCTCTGCCTCAACTACCTGGTCGGCGTCTCCGCCTTCTGGACCACCGAGGCCCGTGCCGCCCACTGGCTGCTGCAGTCGCTCATCCTGAGTTGCGGCGGCGGCACCATCCCCCTGCGCGCCTTCCCGGCCGCCCTGGCCGCGGTGCTGCGATGGCTCCCGTTCGCCTCCCTGCTGTCCACGCCGGTGCTGGCCTGGACGGGCAGCTCGGTGAGGCCCGACCTCCTCGTCTCGGCCGGCTGGGCGGCGGCGCTCGGGTGCCTGTGCACGTGCCTGACGGCGGCGGCGCGGCGGCGGCTGGAGGTGCAGGGGGGATGAGGCAGGCGGACCCGGCCGCGACATCGTCGCGGCTATCTATGCCCGTCCGGCCTTCGCGTCTGCGCGCGGGTCTGCGCCTCGGCGCCACCCTCCTGCGGGCGAGCCTGCTCACCCAACTCGAGTATCCGGCCGACTTCTCGGCGGGGCTCGCCGTGGCGGCGCTGCTGAGCGCCTCCGACGTCGTCACCTTCGGCGCCATCCTCTGGCGCTTCCACGCCATCGGCGGATGGGGGCCGGGGGGGGTGGCCGTCCTCTACGGGCTCTCCATGGGGGGCTACGCGCTGCACCGCCTCTTCGCCGGCGACCTGCACAGCCTGTCCGATTACGTCCGCAGCGGGGACTTCGACGGGTTGCTCCTCCGCCCGTGGCCGCCGCTCTTCGCCCTCATCTGCCGGAGCGGCCGCGTCGGGCAGTTCGCCAATCTGGCGGTGCCGGCGGCGGCCCTCGTCTGGGGCTGCGAGCGGCTCCTCGCCACGGGCGCCCTGCCGGCCTGGGGGCCGGCCGTCTTGGCCGGCGTGCTGCTCTGCGGGACCGCACTGCAGTATGCGGTGGCCATCGCCACGCACGCGGCGGCCTTCTGGATCGTGCGCGCCGACGAACTCTCGGTGCTGACCGTCAACGCCCCGAACACGGCCGCGCAGTACCCCCTGACGGCCTTCCCCGGGTGGCTGCGCGACTACCTGGTCGGCGTCGTGCCGGTCGGCCTCTGCGTCTTCTACCCGGTGCGGTTCCTGATCGGCCGCGGTGGGGGCTGGCCGGACGTCCTCTGCGCCCCCGCCGCGGCCGCGGTGGCGTTGGCCGCGGCCCTGGCCCTGTGGCGGCACGGGGAGCGGCGGTATATGGGGACCGGCACCTGAGGCGCCGCGCCTCAGGTGCCGGAAGGCTCCGGTTCCGAGTGGGGGGTACGGGCGGTTGCCCTTGCACGTGGCGGCGGTCTCCAACCTCGCCTCGCTCCGGGTGGCTGCCGCCCTGGGCTACCGGCCGGCCTGGACCGAGATGTACGCGCGAGGGGAGTGAAGGGCCTTGCCCGCGGTGGCCGTGTCCCACGTGTCGCGTACCTTCGCCGTCGGCGGCCGCCGCAGCCGGAGGCTGGTGCAGGCGGTGGAGGACGTCTCCTTCGAGGTGGCCGGGGGGGAGTTCGTCGCCTGCCTGGGGCCGAACGGCGCCGGGAAATCCACCCTGATCAAGGTGCTGACCGGTATCCTGCATCCGAGCGCCGGGGAGGTCCTGGTCGCCGGCTTCTCGCCGCAGCGCCGGCGCGTCGAGGTGGCGCGCCGCATCGGCGCCGTCTTCGGGCAGCGGACGCAGCTCTGGTGGGACCTGCCGGTGCGCGACAGCTTCGACCTGCTGGCGGCGATGTACGAGGTGCCCCCGGCCGCGGCGCGGGAGCGCCTGCGCCGGCTGGACGCCGTCCTCGGGCTCGAGCCCTTCCTCCAGACCCCCGTGCGGCAGTTGTCGCTCGGGCAGCGCATGCGGGCCGACCTGGCCGGCGCGCTGCTGCACGACCCATCCGTCCTCTTCCTGGACGAGCCCACGGTGGGCCTCGACCTGCTGGCGCGGGAGGCGGTGCGGCGTTTCCTGCGCGAGGTGAACCGGGCCGGCACCACGGTGTTGCTCACCACCCACGACATGGGCGATGTCGAGGAACTCTGCTCCCGGGTGCTGGTCATGGGCGGCGGGCGGCTCGTCTACGACGGCGCCGTCGACCGCCTGCGGGCGGCCGCCGGGCTGCCGACGGTCGCGTCCGTCGAATTCGCGCGGGTGCCGCCGGCCCTTCCCGGGCTCGGGCCGCTGGGGGAAGGCGGCCGCGTGCTGCGCGCGGAGGGCGCGGTCGTGGAACTCGGCTTCGACCGGGCGCGCCACGGCGTCGGGGCGGTGCTCGGCTGGCTCGCCCCCTTCGGCGAGGTGCGCGACGTGCGCCTCTCCGAGCCCGACCTCGAGGCCGTGTTGCGCGGGCTGTACAGAACCGGGGACGTGCCGGCGGGGGCAGGGACGGCGGTGTCCCCGGGGTATCCCTCCGCAGGCGTCCCGAGAATTGGGGGATGAGCACACATGGCGGCGGTGATGGATGCGGCCTACGCGGCTCCCGGCCTCTACTGGGGGGCGGAACCGAACGATCTGTGCCTGCGGGTGCTGAACCTGCTCGGCCCGGGGGTGGCCAGCCGGCGCCTGGTGGATCTCGGCTGCGGCGAGGGACGGGACGCGGTGCGCTTCGCGCGCGCGGGGATGGAGGTCCTGGCGGTCGACGTCTCGGCCGTGGGGCTGGAGAAGGCCGCCCGCTGGGCGGCCTCCGAGGGCGTGGCCCTGCGGACGGCGCGGGCCAGCATCCTCGACTTCCGGCTGGAGGAGCCCGTGGACGTGATCTACAGCAGCGGCACGCTGCATCACCTCCCCGCCGGCCTGCGCGCGGAGGTCCTGAGACACTACCGGGAGTGGATCCGGCCGGGCGGGATCTTCGCCGGCAACGCCTTCGTGGAAAGGCCCGACATCCCCGTACCGCCCGACTGGACCCCGGAGGAGCACCACTACCGCCCGGGGGAACTGCTCGGCCACTTCGCGGGCTGGGAGGTGCTCTCCGCTTCCGGCTTCTCCTTCCCCTGCACATCCGGCGGGATCCCGCACCGCCACGCGATGGACGAGGTGGTCGCGCGGCGGCTCCGCTGAGGCCCAGGGCGGACGGCCCGTTCATCGGTCCGTGACCACCAGGGTGATGCTGCCGTACTCCGGGACGATGAGGCGCAGCGGCAACCCCAGCGGCAGGCGGATGGACGCCCGGGCCCCGAACGGGCCGAGGTGGTCCGCGGTGGTGCCGCAGGCCGGACTGGCGGCGTAGACGCCCTCCGGCGTCCAGCCCGCGGCCTCGGCGGCCCGGATCTGGTCGGCCACCCGCTGCATGTTGGCCGCGCCGACGCCCGGCGGGACCTGCCGCCAGTCCGGCGTCGCCGCCGCCAGCGCCTCCGTGCCCCGGAGCACGGTGACCGGCTGCACGACCGTCCACTGGGTGACGAGCCAGACGTACTTGAGGCCGGCGGCGCGGGATCCCGTGAGGAGCGGGCCGGGGATGACGCCGAGGATGGGCACGTCGGGGCCGAACAGCTGGAACGTGTACCCGGCGGGCAGCGACAGCGTCTCCCACGACCCGGACGCCGTGCCGGTCACCATCTTGTTATGGAGGGTGGCGGTGCGTTCGAGCGGCTGGCCGAACGTGGCCACCAGTTGCCGCGCCCGCACCCGCAGCGTCACGGCCGGGGCGCCCCGCGGCGGGTAGCCGCCGCGCGCGGGGAACAGCCCGCTGCGGGGATAGGCCGGATCCGCGTAACCGGGCAGCCGCGAGCCGGCGTTGAACGGCGCCGGGCAGCGCCCGGGGGCCGACGAACGGTGCGCCGGGGGGGGGAGTCCGCAGGCGGCGAGGGCGCATGTCGCGGCGAGCAGGGCCATGCCCAGGCGGCCGCGGCGCCCGTTCCGGATCCGGGGGAGCCGGTGCTCGGACGGCGCCGTGATCCCTCCCGTCCTTTCCACTCGTCCGTCTCGGCGGCCGCGCATCGGTGCGCCACCGCCCGTCCCAGACTCTACGACGGCACTCCGCCGCCGGCCTGCCACCGCCCCGGGCGGAATCGAACGCGGGCGGGTGGCACAAACACGGCGGCGGCGGTGTGTTAACGGTGCAGGCCGGGACGGGACGCCCGCCGGCCGGGTCGGGGGGGCGGCGAAGCTGCAGCCGACAGGGACGGACCCATGGCGCGCCGTCTTCATGGCCCACTACCCGGGGCTGGTGCGGCACGTCGCCTATCTGGTGGGGGACCGCACCGCGGCGGAGGACGTCGCGCAGGAGGCGTTTCTGCGCCTGATGCGCCATCCGCCCCGGGCCGGAGGGGATCCGGGGGCCTGGCTGCGCGTCGTGGGCACGCGGCTTGCCTACAACTACCTGCGGGCGGAGCGCCGCCGGCGCGCGCGCGAGGACTCGGCCCTCCACGATCCGGCGCTGCTCCCGCCCGCGGCGGACGGCTGGATCCGCGGCGGCGAGGCGCAGGCGGTGCGCGCCGCGCTCGCGCGCCTCCAGCCCCGGGACAGGATCGCCCTGCTCCTGCGCGCTTCGGGCCGGCCGTATGCCGAGATCGCCCCGGCGATCGGGGTCCGTGTCTCCTCGGTCGGCACGCTGCTCGCCCGCGCGACCGACCGGCTGCGGCGCGAGTATGCGTTGGAGGCCGGGGAGGGCACCGGCGCGGATGCCGTCCCGCAGGCCACGCTCGAATCGGAAGGGGTGCGGGTGCCGTGACGCACTGTGCGGTGGGGACGCTGCGCGGATTCCTCGACGGCGAACTCGAAGGGGAGCGGTTGGAGGCGGTGCAGAGGCACGTCGCCGACTGCCCGCACTGCCGGGCGGAACTGGCCGCCCTCGGCGCGGGGGCGGAATGGGCGGGTGGGCGGCTCGGCGGCTACGCCCGGGGCCTGAATCCCGGGGCAGTGGAGGCGGAGGCGGCCTGGGGCCGGATGGAAGCCGTGTGGGGCGGCGGTGCGGTCACGCCACGCCGGCCCCGGGCGGTGGCGGATGTCGGCCCGGCCCGGCCCGGCGCGCCGCGGCCGCGCCGGATCTGGCCGGTCGCCTCCGGTGTCGCGGCCGCGCTGGCCCTGAGTTCCCTGGCCTTCTCCCCGGTGCGCGCCGCGGCGGGCGACGTGCTGCAGATCTTCCGCGTGCAGCAGGTCCAGGTCGTCACCGTCAGCGCGGCCGATGTGGCCAGCATCGAGAAGGCGCTACAGGGTACGGGCCAGGTCGACGTCCAGGGTCTGGCCCGCGTCCGCGTCACGCCGCACGGCGCCGCCACGACGACGACACTGGCCGCCGCGCGGCAGCAGGTCGGCTTCCCACTGACCGCGCCGACGGCCCTGCCGGCCGGCTACGCCCTGAGCGGCGTGCGGGTGCAGCCGCCGATGCAGGTCGACTTCTCCCACCTGCAGGTCGCGGCGATCAACCGGCTGCTGGCGTCGCTCGGCAGCAAGGAAGGGCTGCCGGCCGCCGTCGGGGCCGCATCCATCGACCTGAGCGTCCCCTCGTCCGCCGTGCTGCGGTATGCGGCGGCGGGCGGCCCGCCGATCGAGGTCGCCGAGACCGTCACCCCCACCCTGAGCGTGCCGGCCGGCGTCGATGTGAACGCGGTGCGCCATGTCCTATTGAATCTGCCCTTCCTCCCGCCGGACCTGCGGAGCCAACTGCAGTCGGTCTCCGACTGGCAGAACACGGCGGTCATTCCGCAGGTGCCGGGGGTTTCGCAGCCTGTCCGCGTGGGCGGCGCCCAGGGCGCCTTCGTCTCTTCGCCCCAGGGCGGCGCGACGATGCTGATCTGGCTCTCCGGCGGTGTGGTGCGTGTCGTGCGGGGGGGACTCACCCTCCCGCAGGCGAACGCCATCGCGCTCAGCATGGCCTGAACGGTGGGCGGCGCGGGGTGGGGGCCGGGAAACGGCCCGCGCGACGGCAGGGGCCGGCAGGCGTTAGTATGGCGTAGGCTGGCCCCCGCCCTGCGTCTTGCGCCGGCCTCGGCCCGCGCCCCGTCCACCCCGGCGCCGCACGGTCGCCGGTCGGATCCCGGCCGGGCCTGAAGGAGCGGTGGCGGTTGACGGGCGGAGTGACGGCGCCGGCGGTGGAGACGCGGAACCTGACCCGCTACTTCGGCGCCAAGGTGGGCTGCGCGGGGATCACCCTGACCGTGCCGCGCGGCGGTATCTTCGCCCTGCTGGGCTGCAACGGGGCGGGGAAGAGCACCTTCGTCAAGATGCTCGTCGGGCTCATCCGTCCCACCTCCGGCGACGCAAGGGTCATGGGCCTGCCGGCCGGCGACATCGACGCCCGCCGCCGGATCGGCTTCCTGCCCGAAAACTTCCGTTACCCCGAGTGGGCGACGGGGTCCGAGGTGCTCGGCTTCCACGCCGCGCTCGCCGGAATGGCGCCGGTGCGCCGCCGCGGGCGCATCGCCGCGGTGCTCGACCTGGTGGGCCTGCGCGAGGACGCCCGGCGCCTGGTGGGCGGGTACAGCAAGGGGATGCAGCAGCGCCTCGGCATCGCCTGCGCCATCCTGGACGACCCGCCCCTGGTCTTCCTCGACGAGCCCACCTCCGCCCTCGACCCGCTCGGCCGCCGCGAGATGCGGGAACTGCTGCTGCGGCTCCGGGCGGAGGGCCACACCGTCTTCCTCAACAGCCACCTCCTGAGCGAGATCGAGATGATCTCCGACCGCGTCGCCGTGATCCGCTCCGGGCGTCTGGTCGCGGATGGACCGCTCGAGGAACTCCTCGACGCCTCCCTCGAAGCGGAGGTCCGCGTCGCCGCCGACGACCGGGCCGCCCTGGAGGCCCTGGCCGCCTGCGGCCGGATCCTGGCCCGCGACGTGGCCGAGGGCGGACTGCTGCGCGTGCGGCTGGCGCTGGCCGGCCGGTCCGCCGTGCCCGGGGTGGCCGAGGCGGTCGTGCGCGCCGGTGGCCGGCTCTTCGGACTGCAGGCGCGCAGCCGCTCCCTGGAGGATGTCTTCATCGAACTGGTGGCGGAGGGGCCGGCAGCCGCGGGCGGGCCGGGGGAGGGGACCGGTTGAGGGCCGTCGCTGCGTTCACATTCAAAGAGGCCCTGCGCCGGCGGCTCGTCCTGGCCGCCGGCGTGCTCACGTCGGCCTTTCTCGCGCTGTTCGGCTTCGTCGCCCATGCCGCCGTGGCGCATGCGGCACGCGATCCACTGATCGGCGCCGCCGGCGGCGTCGCCTGGGCGATGGTCGGGGTCTTTCTGGCGCGGTCGTTTTCGGGGCTGCTGGCCATCCTCGTCTCGGTGGGCGCCATCTCCGGCGAGATCGAGAGCGGCTCCCTCCAGAGCGTGTTCGTGCGTCCCACCCGCCGTTCCAGCGTCCTTTTTGGCAAGTTCCTCGGGTACGGCGTCATGCTCGTCTGCTACACGGCCGCCCTCCAGGGGGCGGTGCTGGTGGTGGCCTGGGCGGCGACGGGCGTCTCCGTCGGGCGGCCGTGGGAGGTCCTGGGCCTCCTCTGCCTGGAGCCGCTCGTGCTCCTGTCCCTGACCCTCTTCGGCAGCACCTTCCTGCCGACCCTGGCCAACGGCGCGGCGGCCGTCCTGCTGTACGGGGTGTGCGTGATCGGTGGTTTCATCGAACAGATCGGCGCCCTCGCCGGTCCGCGCGCGCTGGAGCAGGTCGGCATCGTCATCAGCCTGGTGCTGCCCGCGGATGCCATGTACCGCAAGGCGTTTTCCGTCGTGGCCGACCAGGTGGCGAACCCCGTGCTGCGGCAACTCCTGGGCCCGATGGGCAACGTCGTCGCCCCCAGTTGGGCGATGGTCGTCTACGGGGTCTGCTACATCGTTGCCCTCACGACCCTCGCCGCGTGGGTGGTCTCGCGCCGGGACGTGTAGGGGACCCGGGGGGCGGGGGGAGGGCGGCGTGGATGGGCCGCGGGCCTGAGCAGAGGCTTGCAGAGCCGGAAGCGGCGGCTCCGGGTGACCGACCTCGGTCCCCGGCCCCCTCGCGATCCCAAAGGGTCGCGACGATCCGGGGCAACGGGGTCTCCATCCGGCGGGCGGTGACGGGGCGCGTGCGTTGGCGCGGGATACGTGGTGGCGACGGCCCAGTCGCCCGGGTGCACGGGGCCGGCGGCAGGTGCGCCAACGCGGCGCGGTACGTCTTGCCGGAGAGCGCCCGCCGCGTGCTGGAGAAGTTCGGCCTGGACATGGAGCCGATCCCCGGTACCCGTGGGCCGGCGGAGGACGGCCGCGGTTCGGCCGGCGCCTACGCCGCGCGGGGATGCGGTGGGGCGGTCTCGGCGTTCAACGGCGCGTGCCGTTCCGCTGAACCGGCCCCGCCGGCTCGCCGCCGCCCGCCGCCCCCTCCGTCACCCACCCGTACCCCAGTTGGTGCAGCGCCCGGGTGAAGGCCGCCTCCTTCTCCGGCCGCACCAGCACGTGCCCTTCCCCCCCGAGCGCGCACAGGTCGCGCAGGCGCCGGTCGTGCGTGATCAGCAGGGCAAGGTTGGGGTCCGGGCATTCGAGCACGCGCCACACCCCCGTATCTCGGAGCGCCCCGGCCCGCCCCTCCGCCTCGCGCAGGAGGGCATCGACCGAAGCCGGGATGCCGCCCTCCGCCCGCGCCTGGAGGAAGTCGCGCAACTCGGCGACGGGATGGCCGGCGCCCGCCGCCGCCAACAGGCCCGCGCGCCGGAGTGCCCACGTGCCGGCCGAGCGCGGCTCGGCGTAGGCCTCCAGCAGCAGCCGATTCCCCGCGTGCAGCGGCGGACCGAGCGCCACCACGTCGCCGATGGGCAACACCCGGAGTCGGGGCGCGTCGCCCCCGGCGAGTGTCCCGGGCGCCGTCGCCGCCGGGGCCACATACGTATCCGTGAGGCCCAAACAGTAGGCGCCGATGCCCGTCAAGCGGAAGGCCCGCAACCCGTCGTACCGGCTGAGGGCCTCGAGCGCGTCGGACCCCCGCAGGTGGTCGAAGTCGTCGCGCGCACCCTCCGGGTCGCCGTAGGCGACGTCCACCAGACCGAGCGTTGCGGCGTACTCGAAGAGGAGGCAGAGAACATACCGGCCCTGGATGAGCGGCCACAGGGAGTTCCCGTCCTCCAGCCCGCCGTAGATCGGGTCACCGACGTAGAGCTTCCAGACATTGCGCGCCACGTCGAACGTGTGGCGCTCGGTGCGCATGTAGCGCCAGAATTCATCCACCGTCACCCACTCGCCGGTCCGGCAGGCGGCGAGGGCCGTCGCGACCACCTGGCGGCGCGGAGGCACGGCCGTCAGGTTTCGCCCGCTATTGGCCTGCTGGCCCTTGATGCCCTCCACCCGGCTGAATTCGTCGATGACCCCGTGCGCCAGCCACCGACGCCAGAGGTGGCGCAGGGTTTCAGGTGCCGGATGCCCCGTCGCCGCCCGTCCACGCGCCGTCAACTGCAGTCGCCCGCCGGCCAGTTCCGCCAAGCCCCCGGCGCGCAGGAGCAGCGGCCAGGCAAAAGCCACGATGGGTGGATCCGCGTAGAAGTCGCCGTCCCGCAGGACCTCTTCCACCGCACGCTGCGACGTCTCCGACGGTTTGCCGGTCTTCTCGCTGCAGCGAATCCGGCCGAGGTCGCAGAGGCGGAGCACGGCCATCAGGTCGGCCGCGGCGGCGGTCTCGGTGGGGCGGACGGTGGCGTCCTCCGCCGTCGCTTCCGGCAGGTCCGCGGACGACACGAGGACCGCGGGGGCCGGGGGAGGCACGAGCCGGCGCAGGCGCGCGCGAAGATCGGACGGGATCGTGTTGCTGTAGAAGAAGAGGTGCAGCCGGCCCCATTCGGGCTGGCCGCCATACTTGGCGGCGAAGATCGCCTGCGGAAACTCGCCGTCCTCGGCGTGGGTCGCTTCCGCGACGGCGGCCTGCTGGCGTTCGTTCAACCGCGACAGCAGGTCCCGCAGGTTGTGTTCAGCGGTGAGGTAGGCGTGGAGCAGTTCCACCAGTTCCGGCTTGCGCACGGGGGGGGTGGCGCCGATCAGGTTCGCGAGCGACCGGAGATCCGGGACCCGCTCGGCCTCCAGGGCGGCCTTCAGGGTCCCGTGCGGCAGGTGGACGTTGGCAAGAAAGGCCCCTCCCGGTCTTGGTGGTGACGCCGCGTGCCGAGGGCGTGGGTCGATTGGGCTCTTCGCCGCGGCCGGACGCCTACCCTCCGGTCGGGGGGCCGCCCCGGCCTGTGCATCGGACGAACATCCGACAGATCTGGCGCGAACTCTGGTTGCAGGCGCTCGACGTCGCCGAGTCCTGAGCAGAAGCGCCGGCCGGCCGTGAGCCCGCCAGGCCGGCGCACCGGAGTCGTGACATTGCAAATATCATCCAGGCGATGCTATAATACCGTACGCCGGGCGCATCCTCCCGACCATGTCGTCCACGCACACGGCGGATCATGAAGAGGTGCCACTGCACGCGTGCGGTACATCACGACCAACGTCCGGCTCGACCCGGACGACTATCGCGATCTGCAGACCGAGGCGCGAGCCAAGGGCATCAGCCTGGCCGAAGCCCTCCGCCGGGTCCTGCGCGAGCACGCGGCGCGCTGGCGCGGGCAGCCCGTGGCGGAAGCCCGAGAGGATTCCCCCATCTGTGGGGACCCACCGCGCGCAGCCGGATGGCCGGTGGCACCGCGACTCCTGGTGGCCCATGTGCGGGGACGTGAGTTGGTCGCGCCGGCGCCGACGGGCGCACTGGACGAGGGCGCGGTGCTCGTAAACGTGCTCGGACCGCTGACAGGGTCCGAGATCGCGGCGATCCGGAGCCACCAGGCCGCGCTGGACGCGGTGGCGCGGAAGCTGGCGGAGGTCCAAGACGCGCCTGCGCCCCTGAGCCCGGAGGACCGGGACCTCTACCGCTGAGCCGGGGGGCCGTTCCTCGGCGGCCGGAGCCCCCGCTCCCGATGCTCCGCAGTCGGAGGGATTTTACCGATGAGCGGGGGGCCTTTCCTGGACACCGGTGTCCTGTTCGCCCGGTTGGATCCGCGGGATGATCGCCACGCGATCGCCTGCCTGCTCTACCCCGGCGGGCCGGCCTGGACGACGAACTTCGTCATCGACGAGGTACTGACCCTGGCACTCTCCCGCCGTGGGGCGGTCTCGGCGTTACGGGTCGCCGAGGCGCTGTGGGCGCCGTCGCCCTTACACGTCGAGCGCGTGACCGCCCAAGATGAACTGGCCGCGCGGAGATACTTCGTGGGGTTGGCGGGGGCCGGCGCGAGTTTCACGGACTGTACCAGTTTCGCCGTCGTCGAGCGTCTCCGGCTGCCGGCGGTCCTGAGCTTCGACCGGCACTTCCGTCTGCCGGGGACGTTCGCCGTACTGCCGTGAGGCGCTGCCCGGTGCGGCAGGTTGCGCGGATTGCCGGTCTCGCGCAGGAACCGATGGCGGCCCTTTGGGCACCTTTGGGCGGCGTCGAAGTTCTCCGGCAGGCGGGAGACGCACAGTTCCGCGATCCGCGCCGGGTCGGGGCCTGTGACCGGTTTGGCATCGGCGATCCAGACCGTCGCCCGCAATCCCTCCGGGGAGAAGGCACCGCCGAAGTCGCTGATCCCTGGGGTATCTATCACAGGGGGAGCGGACCGCAGGGGCCGTCTGCCCACCCAAAGCAGGACGCCGCCGATATAGGGTCGGGCACCCGCGGAGGCGATCGGCCCACGAGGCCGCGCGTGCCCGCCGGCGCCCGGTATGTCGTGCTTCTCCGGTCGCGTCGCCGCTGATGCCCGGGCAGGGGAGTCCGAAGGTGGCATCCATCGGTCCCACGCGCCGGCCGCCCCGACCGGCCCACGCGCTGGAACGTCTACCTCTACCGGCCTGGCCGCTTCGGGCCATGCCCACGAGCGGACCGCGCTCCCACGGGCTGCGGCGGGTGGCCGCTCGGCGCCCACTGCCCGGAAGTGGGTGCTGCGCAAGCGGACTTGCGCAGCAGCCCCCCTAATACCCGAGAGAGCGCAGGTACGCCCGGTTCCGCGCGGCGGCCTCGGCGGCCGACGGTACCGGGAATGGGCGGTCCAGTTCGACCGATACCCATCCCTCATACCCGATCCGCTCGAGCCCCCGCAGCGCCGCCCCCACGTCGAAGCCGAAGTTCCCCTGCCCGAGCTCCGCGAACCGGCCCACCGCGTTGAACTTGTCCGTGCGATAGTTCCAGGTCCGCGGATCGTCGGCGTGAAAGTCTTTGAGATGCACGTGCCCGATGCGGTAGGCGATGTCCGTCTCGAACACCCGGAGCGGGTCCGACCCCGAGGCCAGCAGGTGACCGGTGTCATACAGCAGCCACAGGTCGGGGAGTGCCGCCAGCAGCCGCTGCGCGTCCTCCACCGTCTCGATGTAGGTGCCCATGTGCGCGTGGTGGAAGCCCTTGAGGCGGTAGCGCCGGCAGATGGCCAGCGGCTCGGCCAGCGCCGCCGCCGCCGCTTTCAGGTCCTCATCGCTGAGCGGCGCGCCCTTGGCTCGGCGCTGCGACGGCACCTCCGCGGCGCCGGTCCCCAGGATCGCGTTCCACCGCGCCTTGTGGAGGAAGTCGCCCCCGCCCACGTTGATCTGCTGCAGGCCGAGTTCCGCGGCAAGCGCGCACAGTTCGAGTTGGCGCGCCGAATCCTCCATGCGGATGCCCTCGACCCCGTCGTATCCCGCCGCGACGATGTCGCGCAGCACCTTCTCGGGGTTCTCCCCGAACTCCTTACCGAACTGGATCAGGTGGCACGCGACGCGGAACTTGCCCACCGCGCGATCCCTCCAATACCCCCGTGCACCCGCACGCGCGCCGTCCGGCCTAGGGGGATTCCAGCCACGACCCCGGTCGCGGCCCTCCCCGGCGCCCGCCCTGCCGTGTACGCGCCTGCCGCCGCCGGCGTACACCCGCCCGGATCCCGGTGGCCCGATCGGATGCGGGTGTTCCCCCGTTCTCCGGGTTCGGGGGCCTTCCTGCGGCGCCGGGCACGCCCCTCATCCCCCAGTGCCCTGGTCGCGCCGCAGGCCCCACTCCCACGAGCAGCCGGCGAGCCCGAGGATGCCCACCACCTCGCCGGGGGCGACGGACGGCGAGAGGTCGACCAGGCCGGGGACATCGCGGTAGCGGGGTGGGACGAAACCGCCGATCCGATCTGGCCTCCGCCCCTGGTGACACCGGGTGCGGGCGTTCACAATGGGCCGGGGGGGGCAGCGTTCCGCCGCCCCCGCTTGGAAGGGGTGATCCGATGGACGGCCGCGTGGCCCTGGTCACCGGGGCCAACAAGGGGATTGGGTTGGAGATCGCGCGGGGGTTGGGCGCGCTGGGCATCACCGTGCTGGTGGGCGCCCGCGACGGCTCGCGTGGGCGCGATGCCGTCGCCGTACTGCGGCAGGGCGGCGCCGATGCCCACCATCTGGCGCTCGACGTGACGGATGAGGTGTCGGTCTCCGGGGCGGCGCGCCGGGTCGAGGCGGACTTCGGGCGGCTCGACATCCTGGTCAACAACGCGGGGGTCTCGATCGGGAGCGGGCGGCGGCCGAGCGAGGTTGCACCCGCGGACGTGCGCCGAACCTACGAGGTCAACGTCTTCGGTGTCGTGACCGTCACCAATGCCTTCCTGCCCCTGCTGCGCCGCGCGCCGGCCGCCCGCATCGTCAACATGTCCAGCTCGCTGGGATCGCTGGCACGCAATGCCGACCCCGGCTCGGGGCAGGGGGCCGTCAACCTGCTCGCCTACAACTCCAGCAAGGCGGCCCTGAACGCCGTGACGTTGGAGTACGCCAAGGAACTGCGGGGGACGCCGATCAAGATCAACGCCGCCTGTCCGGGCTACTGTGCCACCGACCTCAACGGCCGCCGCGGGCACCGCACCGCGACGCAGGGCGCGGTCATCGCCGTCCGGCTGGCCACCCTGCCGGACGACGGGCCTTCGGGTGCCTATCTCGACGAGGACGGGACGGTACCCTGGTGACGCGCGGATGCGCCTCTGGTGCCCTCCGGCGGTGTTGCGTGTTCCTGGCTCCCGGCAGCATACGCCGGTAGTGATGGAGGGGGCGCCGTGCCGGACAAACTGGTCCGCACCAAAGTTCGGCTGACGGCGGAGGATCACCGGGGGGCCAAACGCCCCGCGCTGGAACTGGGCGCGCCCCTCTCCGATCTGCCGTGACTGCGGTCATAGGAGAGGCGGCAGGGAGACTCTGGCGGGCGCTGGCCCGCCCCAGGGGGCTGATCGCGGCCTCCGCCGCCGATCGGGGCCACCGCCGCTGATCGCGGGCACCGCCGCTGATCGCGGGCACCGCCGCTGATCGCGGGCACCGCCGCTGATCGGGGCCACCGCCATGGAAATGGAACTGGACTGCCCCCTGGCGAGACCTGAGACACTTCGCCGCCGTGCCGGGGCTGGTGCTGGTCACGCCGATGCCACCGTGATCCAGGCCGTCTTCCGGAGGTCTCCACGGCCTGCTCGCGGCGCCAGCGCCCCCGGTTCTCCTGCAGGTATACGGTGGGCGCGCCACAAACTACCGGTCGGCGCCCGCCGCATCCCGGCCCGCCCCGGCGAAGAAGGGGTGAAGTGCTTGAAGCTGCGCGAGGGGCTCACGACGGCGGAAGGAATCCGCCTCCGGGTCGAGGGCCACCTGGTCCCCATCGTCGAACTGGATCTCACCGCCGACCATACCGTCTACTTCGAGCATCACACGATCCTCGCCAAGGCCCCCTCCCTCGGCGTCGGGCTGATGTCCGTCCGTGGGGCCCTGCGCCGCATGCTGGCGGGGCTACCGGTGCTGCTCACCCGCGCCTCGGGGCCGGGGAAGGTGTCTCTCTCGCGCGACGGCGTCGGTGAGATCGTCGCCCTGGATCTCGCGGGCGAGGAGATCGACGTCATGGAGCACCGGTTCCTCGCCGCGAGCGCGGCCCTGGAGTACAGCGCGCAGCGGGTCCGCGGCATCAAGAACATCCTCGGTTCCGGGACGGGATTCTTCATGGACCGCTTCCGCGGCAGCGGGCTGCTGCTGCTGCACGGCTACGGCGACGTCATCGAGATGGAACTGGGGGCGGGGGAGGCCATCGACCTCGACCCGTACGCCTGGCTGTACAAGGATGCCGGCGTCCGGATGGACACCCACCTGGTGAACCTCACCACCGGCCTCTTCGGCGGTAGCGGCTTCGTCATGACGCGTTTCACGGGGCCGGGGCGCCTGGCCTACCAGTCCCTCGACCCGCTGGTCGGCCTGCAGCCCACGGGGGAGTAAGGGAGAGGGCCGTAAAGCCCCGCTGGGACCGCCCCGGCTCTGTGCCGGTTCCCCTAGGGAGGGTGTCCAGGCTGCGCGGCGGAAGGGGTGCCGACATCCCGGGGTTTGCCGGGCCGGCCGCTCGGGACTCTGATTGCGGAGGGGCGGGGGATATGCTCCACTGGATCGCGTTCGTCCTCATCGGGTTGGCTGCCGGCGCCGCCCTCTGGTATCTGTCCGGCAGGCGGAGCACCGCGTTGCTGCCCGCGCTGGTCGGCGGGCTCGTGGGTGGCCTCGTCGGGGGACGGGGGCTTCTGCTGCTCATGGGATATCCCGGCGCCAAATACCCCAGTCTTCTGGCCAGTCTGGTGCTGGCCGTGGTCGTCGCGTGGGTCGGGCAGCGCCTGCGGCGGTGAATGGACGGCCGCCGATGGGCTGCAGGCGGCTCGTGCCCGCAGCGGCTTTGTGGCTCACGGGTGGGGCCGCACCGGCCGTCGACGGGTTGGACGGGTTGGACGGGTTGGTCGTGAGGGCGTGGCCGGCGATCGCCGTCGCCGGGAAGCTTCACTCCCGGATGCGCTTGTGCCCGTGGTCGGCCATGTAGACGTTCCCTTGGCCGTTCACCGGGAGGGCGCCCGGATCGCGCTCCCGGCGGACCGGGCGGCCGGAGTCCCCCCCCCGGGCCGGGGCGGCGGGGGCGGGCCTCCGCCGCCCGCCCCCGCACTGGGCCTCACAACGGCAGATCGACCGCCTTTTGCGTGTCCAGCGCCCGGTTGACGGCCAGCGAGAGCTCGACCGCCTCCACGCCCTGGGCATAGGGGCAGCGGACGCGCGCGGGATCCTTGGCGGCGGCCGCGGCCAGGAAGTCCGTCAGCATGTCCGCCTCGGAGTTGTTCTGGTTCATCCAGGTGGTGCTGCCCTCGGCCGTGGTCAGCGTCACCGACCTCCGCCGCTGGTAGCGCAGGTTGCCGTCCGTGCAGAAGACGTCCAGGCCCGCCGGCACCCCCTGGCCGACCTGCAGGTAGCAGGCGGACGTGATGACCGCGAGCACGCCGCTCTCGAACTCGATCGTGGCCGCGGAGGCGTCCTCGATGTTGCGCACGCCGTCGGGCGGGATGAGGCCCGTGATCCCCGCGGCGTACACCCGGCGGGCCGGCCCGAAGAGGTGGCGGGCGAGATCGAAGACGTGCGTCGTCTGCTCCACCGCCTGGCCGCCCGACTTCTCCCGGCGCACCCACCAGCCGGCGGGGCTGCCGCCCATCCAGTAGCCGAAGGCGATCCCGGGCTTGCGGCTGACCACTTCCGTCTCCAGGCGCTCGACGATGTCGAGGTAGCGTTCCTGGTAGCCGACCGACGTCACCAAGCCCTTGGCCGCCACACCGGCCGCGATCTCGCGCGCCGCCGCGATGTCCAGGTGGACCGGCTTCTCCAGCCAGAAGGGCACGCCCGCCTCGACGCAGGCCGTCTCCGGCTCGCCGTGGGCGAAGGGGGGCAGCCCCATCAGCACGGCGTCCGGGCGCGCCGTCTGAAGCATCTGCCGCACGTCGGTGAAGGCCGCGCCACCGAATTGCGCGACGCGCGCCTCCGCCGCCTCCGCCGCCACGTCGCAGAAGGCCACGATCTCGCAGTCCGCCGTGCCCTTGATACGTCGGATGTGGCCGGTCATCCGCCGGCCGACGCCGATGAATCCGATGCGCATCTCGCGTCCACCACCATTTCTCCGAACCATGCGGGGCCGATCAGAACCGGGAGGTCAGCGCCGTGAACGCGGCGCGAGGGAGGCGCCGTCGCCCGGACGGGGTGTGTCCCCCCGCGCCCGTCGAAGGAGCGGGGGACCGGCGCCACCGGGCGGGTGCCCGCTGGCCCTCCCGCCGGGTATCCGGCATCCGGTCGGCACTGCGCCTTCGGCCGGGTGGGCGGGCTTCCTGCAGCACCGGGACAGGTGTTGCCCGCCCGGACCGCCACGTCCCGCCCCAGGGCACGGACAGGCGTCGGTCGCACCGTCCAGAGGCCCGGCGGCGACACGGATGCGCAGAGGCGGCTGCGCAGCGGGGTCCTTGGCCGCGACCGCGGCCAGAGAGTCCACCAGCACCAGCATGTCCGCCTCGGAGTTGATCCGGTTCATCCAGGTGGTGCCGCCCTCGGCCCTGTTCAGCGTGAGCGACCTCCGCCGCTGGTCGCGCAGGTTGCCGTTGGTGCAGAACACGTCCAGGTCCCGCCGGCACCCCATGGCCGGCCTGCAGGGAGCAGGCGGACGGGATGACCGCAACCACGCCGCTCTCGAACTCGATCGTGGCCGCCGAGGCATCCTCGATGTTGCGCACGCCGTCGGGGGGGATGAGGCCCGTGATTCCCGCGGCGTACACCCGGCGGGCCGGACCGAAGAGGCGGGCGAGATCGAAGACGTGTGTCGTCTGCTCAACCGCCTGACCGCCCGACGGCGCCTGCCTTGCGGGCGCGTCCACCTGCGGGTGGGCGGGGGCCACGAGGTCACCGGCGCCACTCCAGCCCGGCCGCCCGGTCCTCCGTCGCACCCCGCTCCCGCCGTCTACGGCCGACCGCGCGGGCCGGGGCCGGCACATCGGCGCCCCGACCCTCCGCGCCCCGGCTCCGGAGTCCCAACCTTCAAGCCCCCAGCCGGCCCGTCCCGGCCCCCCGGATCCCGAAGGCCCGGCCGCCGCATCCCCGGCGCCCGGCGCCCCGGCCCTCCGCGGCCCGAGCCGGCGCGTGCCCGGCCTCCACGCCCCGGCCGCCGCCGTCCGGCCCCTGGCTCAAACGCCCTCGCGCATGCGCCTCCAGGGGTCGGATGTGCGCACCACGTCCGTCTGCTCCGGATCGAAGACGGATACCTCGAACACGCGCCCCCCGGCGGCACCACCCGTGAGGCGGTGCTCCCGCCCCGGTTCGATGGTGATGGACTCCTCCGCCGCCGGCTGCAAGACATCCCCGTCGTCGATCTGCAGGGAGCAGTTCGCCGTCAGAAAATACAGGGTTTCCTTGCGCTGGATGTGATAGTGCCGCGACGTCGACTTCTCCTTGTCCAGATAGACCATCTTGGCGGTGTACCAGGGCGTGGAGGCGATGATCATTTCACGCCCCCAGGGCTTGTCGCGCGCCTCCACATGGAGTTCCTGCACGGTCGTCTCCGGTTGCGTGAAACCCTCTGGCTCCCGCTCCAGGCGGACCACGTCGTCCGGTTGGGGCGTGCTGACCTCCAAGAGGCGGCAGCCCTCCGGACCGGCGTGCACGCGGTGCAGCGTGCCGGGGAAGATGCTGAGCGCCTGGCCGGCGGCCAGCTGCAGCGCCGGCCGTCCGAACACCTCGATCGCGCAGGAGCCCATCGCGCAGAAGATAGACTCGTGCCGGACGCTGTGGATGTGCCAGTGCATCTCGGTGGACGGGTGCATGACGACCACCTTGGCGATGTACTGCGGCTCCACGGCGATGAACTGTTCATATCCCCACGCCTTGTCACTGTGCCGCTTGGGCAGGGGCGGATACAGCGGCTTCGGCATCGGTGCTTCCCTCCAGTCGTGCGGTACGGCAGCGTTCCAGTATACGGAAGGTATGATGCCGCCGGGCGCCCGGGGCGTGTAATCGTGGTCCAACCCCGGGCCGTGGCCCGGCGCCGCTCGGCTGCGGGCCTCGTCCTTTTCCCCCGGGGCTCTGCACCGGGCCCCCCTTCGTCCCCGGGTCGGGTTGGACGGCGCTGTGGCGTTCCGCGCCGGCTCCGTCCGGCCCTTCCGCCGTGCGCCGGTTCCGCCCCGGGCGCCCCCCCTTCGTATCGCGCACCCGCCGTCCGCCTTACAGCAGCGCCGGTGGCCGCCGCCCGCCCCCCCTGCCCTTCGTCCGCGCTCCCGTCGCCCACGGCGACTGGTGGCAGTTCGACGCATCCGGCGAGGCCGGGCCGCTGCTGGGCGCTGGCCTCCTGGAACGTGGCGGACGTGACGATCGCCGAACCCGGCCCGGAAGGGGAGTACCTGCGGATGTACGGGGAGGTGCCGGGAGATGTCGCCGCTGGCGTCGGCGTTCGCTAGAGCCACGTGGCGCAATCGGCGGGTTGCCGGCTCCCGACTTGCTCCATGGGCTTCGAGGGCGCGGGAGGCGGGGGGCGCAGGGGGGATGTGGGCCGCGACACGGTCGCGGCCATATCGTACCGCCTGCCCCTGCCGCCGGCGTCCGCTGCGGCATCCTCGGCGGCGCGCGCCCACCCGTGCACGGCCGCCCGCAGGGGGCGGCCGTGCCCCGGCGAAGTCGCCCCCGGGAGGGATGCCCGTTGCGCATCCGTCTGCTGGGCACCGCCGCCGCCGAGGGATGGCCCGCGGTGTTCTGCCGTTGCGCGCCCTGTCGCCGCGCCCGCGCGCTCGGCGGCAAGAACATCCGCACCCGGGCCTCCGTGAACGTCGACGCCGCCTTCCAGTTCGACTTCGGGCCGGACGCCTACCACCAGGCGCTCACGGGCAACGACCTGTCGGCCGTCGAGCACCTGATCTTCACGCACTCGCACTCCGACCACCTGGCGCCCGGCGACCTCGGCATGCGCCGGCCACCCTTCGCCCACGGCGTGGAGGCGCCGCTGCAGGTCTGGGGCAACGACCGGGTCCTCTCCGGCATCCGGGGGCACTTCGGCGATCCCGGCCGCGCCGGGTTGGAGTTGCACGAACTCCGCCCGTTCGAGGCCGTGCGTCTGGGCGACGCCGCCCTGACCCCGCTGCTCGCCGACCACGACCGGCACGAGACGTGCCTGCTCCACCTTTTCGAGCGCGGCGGCCGCCGGCTCCTCTACGGGCACGACACCGGTGTCTTCCCCGACCCCACCTGGGAGTTCCTCCGGTCGTGGGGGGAGCGCCTGGATGTGGTGCTCCTCGACTGCACCAACGGTCCCCTTCCCGGGCTGCGCAACCACATGGGCCTGGAGGGCGATGCGCAGGTACGCGCGCGGCTGCTCGACCTGGGGCTCGCCGGCCCGGAGACCCGCTTCGTCGCCACCCACTTCTCGCACAACGGCGGTCTGATGCACGAAGAACTGCAGGAACGGGCCGGCCCGCTCGGCCTGGAGGTCGGCTACGACGGCATGGAGATCGACGTGTAAACCCAATACCTCTTACTTTGGCGTTGCCGAGCAGCCGCCGCGAAAGGCGGCGGTTGGCGCCAGGGGCGGCTCGATGGGTTCAGCGGCAACGCCTTTGGGCCGACGATGGCGACCTTCCACCGCGCCGCCGGAGACCGCCGTGGCGCCCTATCTAAGCGGTATTGCGTGTAAATCGGGAGGGGCGGCACCTCCGCGGTGGGACACGGATACCGCCGTGCGGCGGGGCTATGGGTGCATGGTCACGGCCCCAGTCTGCCCCTTCGCGGCCCCCGTCCGTCCACTCTCCGTTTTGCACGTGTAATGTGCAGCCCCAGTCCTGGGGGTGTGGAGTGGTTACACGTCCCGGTTCACGGGCCGTCGCCACTCTCGGATCCGTTCCCGCGCCTGCGCCCCGCCCGGCCGTGCCGGCACACGGGCGCGAGCCCGGCCCAGGTTGGCCGCTGCCAGGCGTTGCCGTGCGTAGCTTCATCCGACAGCCGGCGGGGTCCCCGACCAAGCCCACCCAAGCGGTCCAGCCCTGCTCTCAAGCGGTGCTGGGTAGTTACTTGAACGTTGCCGAGGTTGGCGCGGAGGCCCGGTGGCATCCGGTATGAACAGGGACGTCCACGAGGTGCCCAACGCCGGTGGCCGCCGCCGTTGGCGGCACCGGCGGGGGGGGCCGGGGACGGCCTATTCCGGCGGCTCGCGCGATGCCCGCTCCGGGGCGGTGCCCTATGCACTCCCGGGGGGCCCCGAGGGGGGTGAGGGGGGGATGGTCGGGCCACCACCCACCGGGGCGGC
>Ga0080006_1175494_pt1 | contig 24415 bp, 22 predicted proteins | sample RS3BMetagenome_FD_69209 | JGI IMG/M metagenome (GOLD analysis project Ga0080006, IMG submission 69209) | Ferric oxide microbial mat and aquatic microbial communities from Rainbow Spring, Yellowstone National Park, USA - RS3B (SPADES... ...
AATGTCCCTAGAACAATTAGGGAAATATCGGAATATTCAAAATCTTCTAGGATTGAAATTACTAGGGCATATTCCATGATCAACAGATTACTGAAGTTGAAAATACCTTTGCTAAGCCCAGAAGATTTTGTCTCAAGGTTTTCTGATGAGTTGCAACTTCCAGTAGAAGCTAGAAAAATGATAAATAAATACCTGCAAATAGTCAAGGAAAAATATCTTGTGTCAAGCGTTCTTCCGCAAGGGATAGTGGCAACAGTAACATATATTACTGCCTTGCAACTAGGGTTAGAGTTAAGCCAAGATAAAATTGCAAAAATAGCACATGTTACACCAATAACAATAAGAAATCATTATGGGCCAATAATTGAGATACTAAAAGCAAACACAAATTTCCCTAATTAAAATTTTATTTAGTTTTAGGCATTTATCATTTTTTATATATAAAATATTCTAAATCAATAAATTAAAATACTAATAATCAAATTGTAAATATGAGGTAATCTAATGGTAGACATTAGGGATAAAATAGAAGAAGATAGAGGTGCAATTAAAAAAATACAGCTACTCATACCCGGATATTCTGGCTATAGAAGAGGGGAAGACCTTAGAAATGCAGACAATATTCTTAGAAACCAAATTGCTGACATGTTAAGAAGTGGAAAAAGCCAGCTAGATGAAGTAAGAAGTTCGATTGTGGATCATCCAGACAATGATATGCTCCATTCGATAGGAAAACTAATATTTACGATTCAGGATATAGAAGGGAAAATAAGGCATATGACTCTAGGGTACAGCGGTATTTCATGGGATATCAAAGTAACCCCTGAAATAGAAGAAAGGTTATATGAATACGACTACCAGTTAGGAACAAACGTAAAAAGCATATTGGATACAATACCTACGTTGAAGTCTATAAACGAAAAAAACAAATTTATAAGTTCTGTTAATGATATCATGGCTAAACTGTCTAATGTAGAGACAATTTTTTCTAACAGGCTTAATGAAGTTAAAAATATAAAGGCATATTAAAAATAAAAAGGTGATTTAAAATGTTATTTGGAGGAAGAAAAGATTCTGTATCAACAGCCAACAATAAGCAAGGGTTGTTTACTGGTTCTATGACTGTTGCATGGGACAACCAGTATAAACAAGGAAACATCATGTGGAAGGTTCCAAGGAACATCCAATGGAATGACAATATAATTGTCAGAGAAGATGAAATAGCAGTATTTTTTAGAGATGGAAAGGCAATAGGGTATTTAGACCAACCTAACAGGTATGCGTTAACCTCCCTTAATGCACCCATACTAGGAAAATTGGTGAATGAATTATCTGGTATCAGGCAGCAAGCTGAAGTTTATTATATTCAGAAAAGGATAATCGATGGAAAATTCGGAAGCAAAGAACCATATGCGTTTAGGGATCCTACTTTTGGAGTTGTAAACCTCAAACTTTTCGGTGAATTTAGGTATAAGGTTTCAAACCCTGAGAACTTTATAAACCAATTTGTTGGAACGTTTAACGTAGAAACCTCTGCGGAAGTGGAGGACCGATTAAAAGACCAGCTGGTAATTATAATTTATGAATCACTAGGCAAAATGAAAGAGAATGGTATGTCAGTTTTAGACATTCCTTCCTCTCTTACCACCATAGAACAAATGGTATTGGGCAGAACCAAAGAAAATTTCGACCAATACGGAATTGCAATTGACAAAATATCTGGCTTAAACATTGTCCTTCCAGAAGAAGTGCAAAAAGCGGTAGATGAACGTGCTTCAATGGGTGTGTTGGGTGTTAATTATATGCAATACCAGGCAGGAAGAGCTATGGTTGATGCAGCCAAAAACCCAACAGCCGGTGCAGCTTCGACTGGTGTAGGTTTAGGCGCTGGTATTGGAATGGGATACATGATGATGGGGCAGATGGCTAGCCCTCAAGCAATGGGTGCACCTGCACCTGGTTCAGCTCCTGCACCTACTAAAACATGCCCTAAATGTGGTGCAGCTGTATCTTCCACTGCAAAGTTTTGCCCAAATTGTGGAGCACTTTTAGAGCAACCTGTTGCCCAACCTCAAGAATTGCCCAAATGCCCTAAGTGCAATACACCATACCAACCAGGAAGCAAATTTTGCCCCAACTGTGGAAACCCTCTTTAAACAATTTTTTAAATTTTTTATTTTACCATAAATATTTTTGAATGCACTAATTTACGCCTATTAAAATTTCGTGTTTCAATTGCTTATAAACCTTATTAATTATTTTGAAATACAAAAATGCAGGGGGTGAGATTTGAACTCACGGACTTCTATAAGACCAGATCCTTAGTCTGGCGCCTTTGACCAAGCTTGACTACCCCTGCATATACTACCAACATCGATAAAATGGTATTTTTAATTTGCTATTGGTTTAGTCTGATAACCCTATGGCAATAGCAGCACCTTTATTGCGCTTTACCCTTTTTTCATCATTAGACGAATAGGGAATATCAAACTTATTCGCAATTTTAGAAGTATTTTTTTCATTTACAATAATAATTTCATCTACAACTGTATGCAACTTTTTAATTATTTTTTGGCCATAAACTGGATCACCATTGCCAATTTTCAATATTATTTTGTTTGAAATATACCTATATGATTTAACTTTATCCATCATTTTGTTTAGGTTGTAAAATTGTTCTACATCCATAACTATATTGTTTATAATCGTTGCCATGGCTGGATAAGGCCCTGGATCTATGCCCAATATAACCTTTTCCGCTTTTTTTCCGTTTATAACAGCTAAAGCAAGGTCAACAAGGATATCTGCTTTTAACCCTACTGTTATTTCAACCTCTTTACCAACAATAATCCCTTGAGGAAATATTATAATTATTGTCACATCCCCTGGAATATTATTAAAATCATCTAACAATTTGAATGGTATTTTTCGTTCACGCAATATATTGATTGTTTCAAAAGAATCATCAAGGGTGGTTGCATAAATGCCTATCATCAAGCACCAACAAAAATAAAAAAAACTTAAGAAATATAATAGCCTATCTATTGAATAACTATTCCTTATTTTTCTTCATTATTGCGAAATCTATCAAAGAGGATATAAAAATCTCAAGGTGCTCAGCTAATATCGGATTATTGGTATATCCGGCTACGCTAAGGTCTGGGCCTGCTAGAAGTGCTTGCTCTGAATCACCTAACACATCAGTGGTTATCAAATCCTCTTTTATATAAGATTCTGCATTTTGCGGGACTCTTTGGAAAGGAGGATGTATAATTATAATGCTAACACCTCTCTTTAAAGCCTTGTCAAGCTCTTTTTCTATTTTATCACGGATCACATTAAATTTAGGAGAGGATATCACAAATTTCCTAGTAGAAGCGTTTAGAATGTCCTTTATTTTCTCTATAACTTCATCAAAACCCTTTATCATATACACAACTTCAAGGTCCCCCACTTCTTCCACTACATTTCTTAAGTTATTCAGTTTTTGGAATACATTTTTAATTTTTTCTATTATTTTTTCAGAAACATCTAGAGGGGAATATGGCTTGTATACTACAGGCCTTCCGTTTTCAGAATAAATATATCCTTTATCTTTTAAAGATTCTAGTGACTTATATGCGGATGTCCTAGGTATATCTGCAGTTGCAGCAATAACTGATACTTCCCCATATCCTTTGACGATTAGTGCTAAATAGGTTTTAGCTTCATATAAGGTTAGCCCTGTAGTTTGCAAAAGTTCAAGCGCTTCGTTATATTCCCTTAACACATTTGGTCCAAGTATAGAGGCCATTTTATCTAACGTTTGCATAAATAATGTAGTTATTTTAACTACATAATATTTATGGCAAAATTAATTAACACAAAAACAATAGCTATAAATGGCAATTAAAATGTTATAAAATAAAATTTTATAAAAATGATGAAATGTGTATAAAGGTGCAAATTAAATGAACGATCTAACATGTGATATTTTGGTTGTAGGTGCAGGCCCTGGTGGAAGCATGGCTGCTAAATGGGCAGCTTCTAAAGGCAAGGATGTACTAGTAATTGAAAAAAGGCAGGAAATAGGATCCCCTGTAAGGTGTGGGGAAGGCATTTCAAAGTATTGGCTAGAAGGGGTAGGCATACGAATAGATAAAAAATGGATTGCAAATGAAGTTAATGGCATAAGGGTATTTTCCCCCAAACTAAACCATGTAGAAGTGGATACAACAATGGTCAATAGGGAAGGTGGGCTTATCATAGAAAGGGATCAGTTTGACAAAGCCTTAGCAATAGATGCAGCCAAAGCAGGCGCAAGATACATGGTAAAAACTGCTGCCGTAGATTTAATAAAAGAAGGAAACAAAATAGCAGGTGTAAAAGCCAAGCACATGGGTGAAAATTTCAGGATATACGCCAAAATGATTATCGGTGCAGATGGGTTTGAATCCCAGATTGGAAGGTGGGGTGGATTAAATACAGTATTAAGAACCAATGATGAAGTATCCTGTTTGCAGTATAGAATGGCCGGGATTGAGTGTAACCCAGACTACACAGATTTTTACATAGGGTCATTTGCACCTGGAGGATACGTGTGGGTATTTCCGAAGGGAGAAGGGGTAGCCAACGTAGGCATAGGCATAGAGCTCAAGTTTTTAAAGAACAAAGGGGATACCAAAAGAATGTTAGATGAATTCATAAGCAGAATGCCTGGATTGAGCAAAGGGAAGAAGATAGACATGGTAGCAGGGGCTGTATCAGTATCTAAGCCATTGGATAGTGTGGTAAGGGACAACATGATGTTGGTAGGTGATGCCGGAAGGATGATTGATCCATTAACAGGTGGTGGCATTAACGCAGCATGCATATCTGGAAAAATAGCTGGTAAAATAGCGGCAGAATCTATAGAGGGCAAAGATTACAGCAAAGAATTCTTGCAGAAATATGAAAAGGGATGGAGAAAAGAATTGGAAGAAAAAATGTATAGAAATTGGTTTGCTAAAGAACGCTTATCTGAATTAAGTGACAATACATTAGATAATCTCTTAGAACTCCTATCAAACCAGAAATTAGATGCGCTGACAGCACATAATATCCTAAAAGTTGTTAAAGAAAAGTACCCTGAAGTTGTAAAAGGATTTGAAAATTTTATATAAACCTCTTAATTTTAATATTTATTTCATAGAGTGTATATTTTACCTCCCTTATGATCCAATTCTTTTAGCAACATAGGTGTAATTTCTATATCAGAAATTACCATCATAGGGTATAAATCTATTTTCATAGTAACAATTTTATTTGCTATATACTTTGCTCGTTCAACATCCAATTTCTTATATCCATCAATTTTTTGTACTGTTTCATTAAGCATTTTAATATTCTCAACATCACTTTTGTCCTTGTTTTTAATATATTTTTTAATCTGCTTTTCATATGACATAAGGTTATACGTAGATATAACATTACAATACAAATTGGTATATTCATTCTCCACCATATCCAATGGAACTACAGGAATGTTTTTGAGGTAAGAATACCTTATTAGTTCTGTTGTTAATGGATCTGGAAATTCAATAGTATCATATCCCGAAGCATGCAAATATACCTCATCATACGAACTAACGCTAACTGGTGGGAAACCATTATAAAAAGAAGTATATATGTTCCACAACCATTCATCTGAATACAATATCCCTACACTATTAATTTTACGCTCATCCAATAAAATATATATATCATTAACATCCCATTTTTTTCCTCTTATTGTTTCGTATATATAAACCTCTTTATTGTGCCCAACATCAGAAATAATCACTTCATATATGTTCAGGTTATGATTCCTGCTAACCATATAAACCTCCCCCTTTAGAAGTCAACATGCCTATGAATCCAGGATAGCTTAAACTTCGTAGGTACAACCCATTACATATCTCGTTTGCAAATCCTTTATGGAATGCCTCTCTTATTATATTGTCTACCTCATTACATCCAATGCATATCTTCTCAGCCATAAAGGCTTTCATGGCATAACCTATTGAATGGTTCATTCTATTTGAATACTTATTCATTGAATAGCAATGGATCATTGAAATCATCTCTCCAAATACCTCTTCAGCAAGCTTTGGATTTCCAATTTCAGATATAACAAAATCTCTCCCAAATTTTTGGAAAAGATCTTTGAATAATTCAAAATCAACGATGTTCAATTTATTGTATGCCATTACTAATTGCCCAACTTTATAATTTATTTCATCAAACATCTCAAAAAATCCTTTCATCATATCAAATAATCGTAATGAAACATCTAGGCATAATGCATTGTTCGTATAACCATTCATAAAGCACCATTGCTTTAACTGTTTTAACTGATTTTCTAAAGCAGTTCTTTGCATAGAAGTTGACCTTGCATAGATGGCTATTTTTCTATCTATGCTATTATCCAATAATTTGTAAGCAAAGCCATTGTAATAATAGTAGTTATTAGGCATAATTGTCCGTATTTTTCCCTTGGTTGCATTTACCTGCAGATCCTCTCTTTTAATGTGCAGAAGATTTAAGGCTTCATTCGCTTTCATGGACAATACCAACACTATATTAAATGCATAAATAGCTATTAGAATGAAGTTCTATCTTCTATATATTTAGTTTATATGATTCTTCAAACAATTCTTCTATCTCTTTACCTTCCTTTACATTCATTAATTTCTTTTTAGGTATGACAGGTATTCCCCCTATTTTTTTAGAAAATATTGTTTTATTATCTAAATTAATTGCTATAGGATCCTTTTCTACTATATGGCTAATAGTAGAAATTACCATGGCCTTACTTTTTATTTCTCTACTCGTTCCTACAGAAGTAATGAAATCATTATCTATTTGCACAATGCCCTCGAAGGGGCATTTGTTTATTTCTACAACTTCAATTCCATTTGATCTCATAAAATTGAAAATGATAGGAATTTCATCATTTTGATTGTTTAATGGTATTGAAATTATGGATACTGCGTCCATATCCTTTCTTCCATACTCAAAAGGATCCAAGGTTTTTGTCAATGGTACGCCCAATAAAGCTTCCAGTTTATCTATTATCTCTGTCCTAGCCCCTTTGTCATGTTCATATAGCTGAATCGCTTTTCTTGATACACCCAAAGCCCTAGCAACCTGCCCTAATGATAAATCCTTTTCTTTAATAACCATTTTTAATTTGTCCCCGTCTACCAAAGCAAAAATTCCACCAGGAGATGAAAACAAAAATGGGGGAACACCTTCCAACACGAAATCTTTTAACGTTCCCAACGTTATAATAGGTATTCCAAACCTCATATACATAATTCCATCCTGCAGTTTATTGTATGTGCCATATTCACCAATTACCAAGGCAGAGGCATTCAAAGATTTGCTTAACTTAACAAGAGATTGAGAATCTTCTAGTGTTAGATTATCTATATTTATCAATACTTTTATAAATACAAGTATGTCATCCCTTCTTGCTATTATATCGAAACTTCTCTGTTTCATTTCGAGGAACTTATAGACATAGAACCCCGCCTTTTTAAGGGTAAGGGTAGTTTTGTTAATAACTGCGTATTTTGTCCTCATATCAATATTATGATTACGATATCTGCTATTAAATTTTTTCTTTTTATCTTATTAAAATAAAGAAATATGGGCAATTAATAATAAACATCATAAAATACTTCATAAATATTCTTTTATTTCGTGTATGAAAACGAAAGTTGGGCCAAGCTTTCAAGGGAAATAGAAAATTGCAAAAAATGTATTCTTTATAAAACCCGCAATAACGTTGTTATTTATTCTGGAAAAATAGGGGCACCAATAATGTTCATTGGCGAAGCACCAGGAAAAGAAGAAGATTTAGAAGGGAAACCCTTTGTAGGAAGGGCAGGTAAAACCTTAAACCAAAAAATTGATTCATTAAATATTGCTGGTAAATATATTATAGTGAATGTACTGAAATGCAAACCTATTGGCAATGTATACAAAAAGGAGTATGAAAAGGCTTGCGTGCCCTATCTTTTTAAACAGATCGAACTATCAAAACCCAAATTGATTGTTACTTTAGGTAGAAATGCATGGAAATTGTTTAGTTCTATGCCATTGGCTCAAATGGTTGGTAAAGCCATAAATTTAGGGAATATAACGGTTTTTCCAATGTTTCATCCAGCTGCAATTTTACATGACCCTAGGAAAAAGAACCTTTGGGAAAGTAGTTGGAATGCATTAAAAAAATATATTGAAAATGAATCATTAATTAAGTAAAGCCTTATAATTTGCACCCATATCTACAATGTTTTCTAAATCCTCTTATCTTTAAAGGCATGCCTAAAAATTCTGGAATGCTTTACCTCAGATAAATCTATATTAAATGTGCCTTCATCAACATCAGAAAGCATGTACACAGTATTTCCTCCAGGATCTATAACTCTAGAACCTCCCCAAAAATAAGACCATCTTTCAATGCCATGCATATTTACATATACAACATATATTCCGTTGTCAATTGCTAAAGCAGGTAGAATTTTTTCGAAATTAGATTTGGAAGTTATAGGAGAAGCAGATATTATCACTAACATATCAATATCTTGCATTTCATTTACTATATTTGGGAAAAAAGCATCATAGCAAATAGAAATACCAACTGTGAATTTATCTATGTTGGCTGTTATAGAACTAGTTCCAGCTGTAAAATACCTTTTTTCGTTAAATGGACCAAAGTTAGGCAAATATCTCTTTTTTTGGTAAGCTATGGTTTCTCCATCAGTGAATAAAGCAACGTTGTAAAATACCCCTATTTTTTCCTCTATAGGCATACCCACTATGGCATATTTGTTAGACCTGTTAACTAACATTTTGAGGTCATTAATGTATTTTCCATTAGGCGTTTCTGCCAGTCGGTAAACCTCATCACCAATAATATATCCTGTTAAAAACATTTCCGGAAATATAAAAAGATCTGAATCATTATTGTACAATATACTTTTTATTGTTTTAAGATTATCCTCTTTATTAAATAATTTAGGAAGAGACTGATACAAAAATATTTTCATATTTATCACCTTCAACTATGTAAGTTCAACGACTTATACTATATTAATATTATCTTTATGCTACTATTATCCTATTCTTTTTATCAAGCTTAAGCCAATTTTTTAGAAGTTTAAGCCTTTCACTATCTGTTGGTAAGATATCCTAGAGTGTTGATGGTATTGGTTAATAAAAACATAACATCATATCCTCTATAAGGAAAATTTATTAACTTTAAATAAATTAGTAATTTTATGTTTATTATTACTGGTAATTATGGTGAAAAAATTGGGAAAGAACTACAATCAATATTAAATATAAGGCTAGTCCAGCCAATTATAAAAAAATTCCCAGATGGTGAATTATATGTTAGGGTTAACGAAAAAGTTGTGGATGATATTGCAATAATAGTAAACAATGCATTTAATGGGGAATCTATTTTAGAAACCTCTTTTTTAATCAACGCAATAGATAAGATGGGGGTTAAAAAAATTATATCAGTAATACCCTATCTAGGATATACAAGGCAAGATAAAAAATTTTTAGAAGGGGAAGCAATAAGTTCTGAAGTAATTGCCAAGTTCCTTTCCATGAACAATTCGGAAATTTTTATTGTTGAACCACATAGCAATAACATAGGAAAATATTTTTCATGCAAAGTTAATTTTATATCCCCTGCAGAAGAAATAGCCAAAAATTATGCAAATAAAATAGACTCGGTTATTTCCCCCGATAAAGGGGGTATAGAAAGAGCTAAAGAAATAGCCTCTTTAATGGGCGTAGATTATTCTTATTTAAATAAAAAAAGAGTAAGCAGTTATGAAGTTATTATGGACCTGAACAATGTATCTGTCAAAGGAAAAAGAGTGCTTTTAGTAGATGATGTAATATCCACAGGTGGCACAATATTGAAAGCATTAGAACTTTTAAAGAGTGATCATGCAAATGAAATTCATGTAGTATGTACACATGGGTTATTTTTAAATAATTCTGATATAAATATAGTTCAAAATAGCACCTCCCTCTCATGCACAAATACACTAAATACCAAATACTCAACAATTTCTATATCCCCAATAATTGCTAGGCAATTAGAAAAATTCATTGAAAATTAACCATTATTCATCTACATACACTAAGTATACAATACATGTTTTCAATGCCATCGTTTAGCATTTGCTAAACTCTCTAAACAGTTTTGATTTTTCAATGAGTTATGATCTTAAGGTGGTTTAGTTTAATGATTATGGACATTTTAATTTGAATGTAAATATAAAATATGCGAATAAACTTATATATTGGGTAAGCACGTGTAACTAACCTCCAAAGTTTTTGGGGGTTACTGTTTTTCCTAACTCCATAACATCATCTTATAATTTTCATAGAAAAAATTTTAAACTATTAACAATTGTATTGGTTTGTATTATTATGACATATACATTACCCGATTTACCTTTGGATAAAATGATTGATGAACTTAACACAGTTCAGAAGGAGTTTGACAAATATTTATCATCAAACATAAATAAGTTTAGGGCTCTAGTATCATCTGCTAAGGTATACATACAAGAAAAGAAAGATGATACGGCTAGAAAAGTCATCCAACAAGCATGGGATTTAATAAACCAATCTTTAGAAGGTGCGGTATCAATAGAAATAGATTTTATAAGAGATAACTTGACGACATTAAAGAATTCTGGATATGAAATAAAAGATTTAAGGGAATATCTCAAAAAAGTAAGGATAGCCTCTGAAAGCGGGGATTATATACAGGCTATGAGGATATCCAATGAATGCCGTGAGTATATTAACAAACTCAAAAATGCCGAAGGCAATGTACCGGAAGAATCAAAAGAAGGTACCAAAGAAGAAAAAAATATAGAAGAGAAACCCAAGGTAGAAATCCCTCAACTACCTAAAGAGTTCATAGAATTTATTAACATAAAAAACACAATTGAAGTTGCTAGCCAATATGAGATCAATTTAAAAGAGGCTGAAAAAGAATTGCCTTTAATCCTGTCAACGGTTTCAGAGATGGTAAATAAAATTAAAAAAATGATCATGGACCAATTATGGAAAAGGTACCAAAATATGTTGGATATTGTTGATTCATACAAAAATTTTGGGATAGATACAAAAAATTATATCTCACAACTAGACGAACTAAAAAAAGACATGGAAAATGCTACTATAGATCTGTGCTTAACAAATTTAAACTCCATAGAACAAAAAATTATGGATCCTTCAATATTAGTGCCATTAGTAGAAAAAGAAATGGATATAGCAAGATCTTTCTTGATTTTAACAGAATCTCAAGTTAAGAAGTTTAAGGAAATCAAAGATCTACAAGGGAAAGGGGAAAACAAAAAAACGTTTGAACAGGTTTATAATTTACACAAAGAACTTGAAATTGGGATAAAAGATAACCTAGTTACAAGAAACAATGAAATTCAATCAATTGTAGATATAATAAAGAAAAGTGGAGTGGCTGATATAAATGAGTATTCACAGATGCTAAAAAGTTACAATGATTATATAGATAAAGGCATGATATTGAACAGTTACGAGGTATACAACAAAATTAAAAGCATGTCAGAAAAAACCTTTTTCCATATAATAGTACAAAAAAGCGGTGATTTACGTATAAAAGTCCTTGCAGCTAAAAACATGGGGTTAACATTAAACTCTAACGTAGATACCTTATTAGATGAAATAAAAAGATTGACCTCTGAAAAAAAACTTGTAAATGCTATCAATTTACTAGTGGATGAAGAAACCAAATTATCCTCTGAAATGCAACTTTACAAAGAGGTTTCAACCATAACTATGGATATAGAAACCAAAATAAGAAAACTAAAAGATAGTGGTGTAGACACAAAAGAATTTGATGCAGATCTAACAAACATCTATTCACTAATGAAGAGGAATTATAAAGAGGCATTAGACTTTGCCAACAAAACCATTCAAAAAATCAACTATTTTACTAACAATTATAAAAGAAACTTAAAAGTGGAAATAAATATCACAGAAAAAATAGAAAAAAATAAAACGATATGGGGTGAATTTGTAATAAAAAATGAAGGGGATACAAATATCCAAGATGTTTCAATTCAATCCCTTGATGTTGTTATCGAAGATCTCCCAAAAATCAGCTTGCTAAGACCACTAGAAAATAAAAAAATCAAGTTTACAACTGTATTTGATAAAAATTCAAAGGAAATAGGCATTAAAATCGTTGGTAAAGATGCTTTTTCTAATTCTGAAATCATTACAGAATACAAAAAGAACTTTAATGTAGTGCCTGAAGAGGTTAAAAAAGAACCTTCTCCGGCATCCATGCCAACCAATATAAGTACACCAAGCAATGCCCCACAAAATAAAGTGGAACAACAACCTCAACCTGAAATAAAGAAAAAAGCTATACAAAAAGTTGCAACAACATCCTCCCAGTGCCAAGTATGCAAAGGTATTTTAAAGCCAGGGACAAACATTATACAATGTTCATGTGGTGCAACCTTCCACATACCCTGTGCTACACGTGTTAAAATATGCCCTGTATGCAAATCCCCTTTAATTTAATAGGTAGAAGTTAACATGGCCAAACAGAAACTGTAAGCTTGGCCAACTAAATAGAAAAATACATACAAAATATTTAGATAAGTATAATTAGATTTAACAAATATGAACAAAAGCACGTTGTCTTTTTTCCTAACGATGTTTATTATTATACTAATACTCATTAATTATTTTCCTGTAAATCAAAAAAATAATAACAGCTTTAAAAGCATTGAAACCCCTTTAATGCCAAAAATAAATGTATTTAACCATACACTAAATAATCAGCCAGTTAATCCATATCTTTTTTATACGAAAGAACCAGCCCCTATGGGAATTGCAGATTATGGAATAACCAAGTATAATAATGCGTATTCCTATTCTACCTCCTCTTTTTTAGGTTCCGCAACGGTATATAAACTACGTACTTACAACTCAAGCCAACCTAGCCAATATCAATATCAGTCAACAATACAAATGAATGTAAACCTAGCTTTTAGCATCGGCAACAGCAATTATTATTACTGGATCCAAAACGTAGCAATAATAGGAACTAACAATAATAGCATATTTTTTATCAACAATATTTGGAATTCATCCTCAAGAAATTCAAATATTTATAATTCTACATTATCTGGAAGTGGAAAAATAGAAAATTCCTCAATAGGGATTTGTTTTTATTATTCATTAGCCAATCAACATTCTCCTGGAAATGATGTCCTTTTAACATACCCGTACACCATAAATTTTAAGGTGAATACATCCATGAATCAAAATGGCAACCCGGTAGTAGGCTTTTTTTACAACGACGGTTACGGATGGGTAAATTACGATAATGTGGTTTTTACGTTTGCTACAAAATTAACTTATCCCCCTATGTTTATAGTTACTGGCAATATGCCCAAGCCTTTTGGTGGCTATTTCGATGCAGAATTAGTATTAGGTGGCCCTGGAAATGGGGCAAGCACGACTGACGTTAATTCCTCTCTTTTTTTAACCATGAAATATTTTAATGGACATAATTATCAAGAATTCAACAATTCATTTAATTTTGGGAGTGATACGGCAGAGACAATATCCAACGTTAATTCAACTGGTAAGTATTGGATACAAAATGGCACTTTAATGTCTAGTATAACCAATGGATCTGGAAATCTGCAAATGATTTACACAAGCAATTATATAAGTGACCTTATAGTAGGCACTCCTTTGCAATCAGGTACATTATACGTAAACAACACCCCTTACCAATATGTTAACTGGTCTTTAAATATTACTATAGCACCCAATAACGGTTCCAATTATTATACCATTTATTTATATGATTCCTTAGGCAATCTTGTATGGCAAAATAACATAACAATGTTCTATGGGTCTGTACAAAAAATTTATCTGTACAATGTAACAATATTTGAAAACGGCCTTCCCACCTCTACTATATGGTGGGTTAATTTGAGTAACGGCCAAAGCTTTTCAACTACTACAAACAAAATATTTTTTGTAGAACCTAATGGCAGTTACAGTTTTGTTATAAATTCTTCAAACAACCAGTATATACCCAACAATAAATCTAGCACATTCAATGTTAAAGGTGTTTATATAAAGATTCTAATAATAATAACGTTTTCAGTAGGAGGCAAGTATACATATGGTATTACTTTCAATGCAATCGGATTAAGAAAAAGCCTCCAATGGTGGGTTAATTTAAGCAATGGGCAAGTTTATACCTCTACAACATCAAGTATAACACTCTATGAACCCAATGGCACATACAACTACTCAATAGGAGTTGTAAGCAAAAAATATCTCCCTTCAAGTGCGAATGGCTATTTTACGGTTAAAGGTTCATCCATAAATATTAATGTATCCTTCAAATTCATATATACATACAGAATACTATTTATTGAAACTGGATTGCCAAACAACATTCAATGGTGGGTTAATCTAAGCGATGGTGAATCCTTCCGTTCGACAAACAATACTATATCATTTATAGAGCCAAACGGCACATACACATACAATGTAAGTTCTAACACTAGGTTAATTCCAAAACCTTATAAAGGGAGTATAGTTGTATCCGGTTCAAATATCAATGTAACAATCTATTTTAGCTATGGAAATACACAAACAAACCTCCTTAAATCAAACATATCCCTACTATTTTTTGGAATAATATTTATAATTGCATTAGCCACACTCATATCTATAATGTCAAGAAAAAAAGAACCAAAAATAAAAACAACACCAAATACAATGCAATATACACAACAAGCTAATCTCCCGTTTTCTTCACAACAAAATACTCAAAGCAACCAACAACATGATATTCAGCAAAACCCCTCACCATATTTTATTGTTGTTTGTCCATATTGTCAAACCCATTTAACTGTCCATGTTGCTTACAAAGGGAAAGCCGTTCAATGTCCTGTTTGCAAACAAATCATAATCCCTTAAATAAAAAAACAATAAATAACCCACAAAAATGTGGGGAGAGGGATTTGAACCCTCGAACTTCTATAAGACTAGACCCTGAATCTAGCGCCTTTGACCAAGCTTGGCGATCCCCACAACAACAAAATCATTTCTTTGGTTGTGGTTCTTCTACAATTCTGTAAGCAATAGACAATACATACTGGCGCAAATCTTTTAAGATATCATCAATGTAAATAATGTCTGAAGCAGTAAGATATATACACTGGCCACATTCAGGCGGTTGAGTATTAGACATTAACCCTTGAATTACCTGTGAATACATATTATAAAAATTAGATAAATCTGAAATAAACTGAATTTTCATTGTTTTGTATAAGCTTTCTGGATTGAAGGGGCAATGGGAGCAGTCCAATCTTCTTTTTAACCTTTCTATGGCCTGTATTCTTTCGTACTTAGCCTTATCCAACGATATCCCTTGTGCAGCAGCTTCTTCAGAGGTTGGCAGTACAGGTATTGTTTCATCCATAGGGGAAGGCCCTCGTAACATCAATCTATCAAGGTCAGCTATTACCTTGGTCATTTTTTTAAGTAATTCAACAGTTTCCTTCCCATACTGTATCTCTACATAATGAGATATAGCAATTAAATCTACGTTAGAATCTTCAGAAAGTGCAAGTAACATTGCACTTAAACACCTTGGATTAGCAATAGGCATTTCAGAATTGCAATCTGGGCTTTTTAAAACCATTTTTACCAATTTACCATCATGTACGATAGTGTACTGATATGAAGGCAAATCTACCTTCCCACCTTGTTGACCCATCATATTTATCACATCTATTAATATGAAACCTTATTATTACAATGTTAATTTGCTATTTATAATTTTATAGTTATGTTATATGAAAACAAGCCATGTAGAAATCTTCAATTTTAAATTTCAACCCTTAACTCCATATCTCTTTAGGGAATAACTTTAGTTCAACACCTAATTTTTGAATTTTTATCTAATAGGCATCTGAAGTTTTTCAAATTTCAAAACACAATTAGGATATACCATATTATCCAATTTATGTGACGTTAATGGCTAAATGATTTTTAAATCTATCAACTTCTCTAAAACCCCTTCCCCACCTTCCTTAGTAGAAACAAAATCAGCGGCTTGCTTAGCTTTATCTGACCCATTAGCAACACAAACACTTGTTCCAACAGACTTCAAAAGTTCAATGTCATTGTCCCCATCCCCAAAAGCGATGACCTCATTTTGGGGTATGCCCAACAAACCAAGGACATATTTTAAACCCTCCACTTTAGAAACCTTTTTGTTCATAATGTGTATAGCATAACCTGAAGATTCTACTCTATATCCTTTCGGAACAAAAGTATTGTAAATAAGATCAAAGTCAGAATCCATAGTTAAAGCAACTTCAGAAACCCTCCATCGATCTGTAAATAAATACTTATATTTAGAGGGATCAAGTTGAAGCAATATCTTGTCTATTTCCTTCCTATCCCCTCGGATTTCAATTTTTCCTTGATGGAAAATAACCCCGCCATTTTCTGCAATTATAGTGCTATTCAATGAAAGGTACACATGTAAAAAATATATAATAGGCAATACATTACCAGTAGCAAAAATGATTTTAAATCCTTTTTTATCTATGGCTTTAAGGTGTTCTAACAAAGGTAAATAAATGATTTTGTCTTTGCTTGTTAATGTCCCATCTACATCAAATACAAGTGCTTTGTACATTTTAGGTCACACAATCACTTCAATGCCATTGCTACCTATCTTAAAAGGCCTAATCTGAGTATCATGTGCACTTCCCTGAAACTTCACAATACTAACACCACGGCGCAGTTCATCATTAACCCTCTGTTTGAACAACCTTATCTCCCCTCTTGCCAACAAGAACTCAGCAGGTATATCATTTTCTGGAGGTAAAGAAGTTACAAGTATAGATGTAGCCTCACTCTCAGCCAAAAACCTCATAAATGACTGAATCTCTGAACGTTCCTGCCCTATAGTACGTTCACCTTTAAAACCAAAATACCGTATAGAAGTAAGGGAATCCACGACAATGCGATGATATTTTGTATTTTCCATTTCTTTATTAAGCTTGATATATATAGATTGAATGGAAAGTTCATATGGGTTTTCAGATGAACTTTTCTTAATTTCATCAACATCCTTCATTTCTTTAATATCCCCCAGTGCTCTTACTTCTTGTATGTGTTTGCTTTTTTTAAGCCCAGCCATTTCAGGTGTAGCATCTAAAATCTTCATTTCACTTAAATCCCACCCAAAGGATTTGGCATTCTCTTTTAGTTCGTTTGGAGGTTCATCTATAGCTACAAACATTACATTTTCTCCGGCTTTTAACCCTTCAACCAAAAATTGCAATGCAAATAAAGTTTTTCCAGAACCTTCTGGACCATCTATAATGTATGATCTCTGTGCAATTAATCCACCATTCAACATTTTATCTAATCCCTCTATTCCAGTACTAACTCGCATTAACATATTATTCCTCCTCTTTTTTACTCATTTTTAATCTTTTTTCCTTTTTAGTTGAAGCTTTTTTTGGTTTAGCTTCTTTTGGCTTTGGCATTGTTTCTTTTTTCTTTCTTGTTTTCTTAGGTGCTTTTAAAGAAGGTTGCTTTACACTAGCCTCTTTTTCAGAAAGTTGTTCGTTATTAATAATCTCTTGTTTATTCTCTTCTGGTTGTAAAACCTCCTTATCTGCAGATATCTTTTCTCCAGAACCCGTACCTTCGATATCAGATTCCACTACGTTTTTAGTAGAAGATCCAGCATTGGCAGTAATATTTTCCTCTTTAACAGACTCAATAGGTTGAGTGCTTACAGGTTGTCCTTGAGGCTGTATATTGACTTCTTTAATCTCGGGTTTGTTAACAGGAGATTCCCCTACGTTTTTAGTAGAAGAATCAGCATTGGCAGTAATATTCTCTTCTTTAACAGACTCAATAGGTTGAGTGCTTACAGGTTGTCCTTGAGGCTGTATATTATCAACTTCACTTTCAGGAATAGAGTTATCAACAGATTCTTCTGCTACTTCCTGTCCTTCAACCTTGCTTTGTTCATTGTATACGTAAATTCTATAATTTAATAATTTTTTACACTCCAAAGTTACCTTTGCAGCCTCTTCCAACATATTTGCCTTAAACAAATTAATAGCTTTAGTCATATTAGCCATGATATCATCAGTTTTTATCCCCACTTCAGTTGCATCTTTAAGGTCTTCAATCAATCCAGACAAATTTCTAGAAATTGCTGTTTTAAGAGCGGATTCTTCAATGATTGGGCCTTGGTATTTTTCTGTTATTGGTGGTACAACTGCTTCATCTTTGATTACCACTTTGCTATTCAGATCAACCTCAATTCCAGAAGAGGTTAGTTTATAATAATGAATATATGGATCAAATTCACTACCCTTAAATTTTTCAATCCAAATAGCATACTTCATTTCTGAATTAGAATAAAACTTATGCATTCTTATCTGCCCTCTACCTAGCAAAAGTTCGGGATTATGGTAATCTATTTTAGGTACATCGGCAAGTATTAAAGAAGTAGCATTCAGTTCGGATAAAAATCGTATAAATGACTGAATTCCTATTTCGGGGTTTACACCCTCCATACAAAAATATCTAAGTGCGGTAATAGAATCAATAACAATCCTATCATATCTTCTCTTCATCATTTCTAGTTTAAGGCCAGATTGTAATGCCGTAAAAGACACAATCACTCTATTAAATTCTGGACTTTTTCTAATTTTTTCTGATATAGATTCTATAGGAACAACTGCCCTTACTGAAGCTATATCTTTCACAGGTACTTTTTCGTAGGTCATTACATCAGAAATTGCGTCGTAAATCAATATTTTGTTTAAATACCTTCTAAACTCACTATAATTTTGCTTTATTTCGTTAGGGGGCTTAAAAAGTGTAACATATATCACAGATTCTCCATGTTTAATTCCATCCATCAAAAATTGTAATCCTAAAGTGGTTTTACCACTTCCTGGGTTACCAGCAACAATATATGGCTTACCAGGGAGAAGGCCCCCATGAAGCATAATGTCTATCTCCTTTACGCCTGTTGAAACCCTACCTGTACCAAAAAACATCATTTCACCATAAACATTTATTTAAATAAATGTAGTTCATTGTTTATTTAATTTACCAATACTTTTAGTTGAATTGTTAATTTAACACTTATTGTTTAAGGGCCAGGACCGAGATTTTCAAGAGCAAAGCCCATTTGAACTCGGATCGAAGGATCCACAGTCCCCCAGGATAACCAGATTACCCCACCCTGGCCATATTTATGAATATAAATATGTAAAATATAAAGGTTACGGATTACTTAAGAATTTCCAAAAATATTAATGTTTAATAATGTATTTACAATCCACAAAGCATGGTTATACTTACCGCTTTTTATTTTATTCATTCAGAATGAAAAAACGCTAAATGCGGGTGTCGGGATTTGAACCCGAGTTATAGGCTTGGCAAGCCTATGTGATGCCAGACTACACTACACCCGCACCACACAACATCATATATAATAATTATTAATAAATCTTTTCAATGTTGCTAACATCTTTTTATAATCGAATGCATTATTTGCAATAATGAACGAAGAAAGCATATATGAAAGGGCATATATCCATGCACTTAAAAATGCGTTAGACCATAAAGGAAAAGCCAATGATAAGGCTGTAATGGGTAAAATAATACAGGAATTCCCAGAATTAAAGGCAAATACTGCTATTGCATCTGAAATATGCAAAAAAGCTTCGAACGCTGTTAATGCGTTGAGTAAAATTGAATTTGATACTGAAATTGAAAAATTTAATATAAAATCAATGGAAGTAGAACATACAGAAAAGAAACACACACTTCCTAACTTACCTAATGCAGAAAAAGGAAAGGTGGTAATGAGAATGGCACCTTTCCCGTCAGGGGCGTTGCATATAGGAAACAGCAGAATGATCATTCTAAATGACGAATACGTAAAAATGTATAATGGCAAACTTTTGCTTGTTTATGATGATACTATTGGTTCTGAAGAAAAAATCCCTTTGCAAGAGTCCTATTCTATGATAGAAGAAGACTTAAAATGGATGGAAGTAAATTATGACCATGTATACTACAAATCTGACAGAATGGATATATTTTATAAATATGGAGAAGAATTAATAAAAAAAGGCAGTGCATACGTATGTTTTTGCAATCAGGAAGAATTAAAGTATAATAGGGAAAAAGGAATAGAATGTGTACATAGAAATCAAACTGTTGAAGAAAACCTAAAATTTTGGAAAGAGATGCTTGAAAATAAATTTGGCCCTGGCCAGGCAATAGTGAGAATAAAATCCTCCATGGCTCATCCCAATCCTGCTTTTAGGGACAGGGTATTATTTAGAATATCTAATAGAACACACCCTCGTGTTGGCAACAAATATACAGTATGGCCTTTATTAGAATTTTCATGGGCTGTAGATGATGTATTGTTAGGTGTAACCCATGTCCTTAGAGGAAAAGACCTATGGATTGAAGATGAAATGGAAAAGTATATATGGGATATATTAGGATGGAATGGCCCTGTTTTTCTTCATTATGGCATGCTACGAATTGCAGAGGCAAAGCTAAGCAAAAGCAAATTTATGAAAGAGGTCAAATCTGGAGAATTCATGGGTTGGGAAGACCCACGAACCTGGAGCTTAAGATCCCTCAAAAAGCGTGGATTCTCGCCAGAAAGCATAAGAAAGTTTGTACTTACGTTTGGGCTATCTCTTACTGATATAGAAGTACCAGCAGAAAACCTATATTCTGAAAATAGAAAAATGATCGATGCTATATCCCCAAGGTATATGTATGTTGAAAATCCTGTATTATGTGTCATTGAAAATTTACAAGAAGAAAAAAAGATTGAAGTGCCTCTTTCTCCAGATAACCCTGCAATGGGCAAAAAAATTTTATATGGTAAAAAGGAGGTTTATGTTTCCCAAGAAGATCTGGAAGCACATAGAGGTGAAATTATAAGGTTAAAAGATTTTGTTAATGTGCTAGTATCTAAAGAAGGCAATGTACTAACATTTGATTCTTGGGAAAATAAAAAAATCCCTAGAATACAATGGGTATCTAAAGGGAATGAATTGCCATGCAATGTAATATACTTGAATGGCTCTACAAAAAAAGGTTTTGTGGAAGAATGCATAAAAAATCAAAAAATAAATACCGTAGTACAATTTGAAAGGTATGGATTTGTAAAAATAGATTCAATAAACAAAATTGAAATATTTGTATGGTTTACCCATCCATAAAGGGATGTATATGTTTGATACAGGCAATAAAAAAATGATTAGGAAAGGCAAGGTAAAGGAGGTATGGGATGACGGAAATTATCTCTATTTTAAATTTACTGATAATATATCTGTATTTGACAAAATAATCCCCTCATCTATACCGTACAAAGGAATGTCCCTTTGCCTAACCAGCTATCATTGGTTTTCTTTATTGAATGATTTTGGCATAAAGAACCATTTTATTGAGCTTATTGATAAAAATGTAATGAAAGTTACTAAGCTTGATGTTATTTACGATTACTCCAAAATCACAACCAAAACCACAAATTATCTTATTCCCCTCGAAGTTATTGTTCGGTATTATGCTGCTGGATCTTTAATGGATCGTATAGAAAAAGGGGAAATAAATCCAGAATCATTGGGGTTTCCTAAAGGATACAAAGTGAAATATGGTGACAAACTGCCTTCTCCTTTTTTTGAGGTTACAACCAAATTAGAAAAAGTAGATAGGCCACTTACAGAAGAAGAAGCCCTTAAAATATCTGGTTTAACTAAAGAGAATATGAAATCCCTTAAGGATATGTCCCTCAAAATTGATACTATAATTCATAGGGAAATTGAAAAGCGGGGATTGATACACGTAGATGGAAAAAAGGAGTATGGCATGGACAAAAATAGAAATATTATTGTGATTGATACATTTGGCACAGCAGATGAAGATAGATTTTGGGATGCAGAGCAATACAAAAAGGGTAAATTTATTGAACTGAGCAAAGAAGAAGTAAGGCAATACTACCGTTCTATAGGGTATTTCGATAAGCTGATGGAAGCACGGAAAAATCACAAAGAAGAACCTGAAATACCACCACTACCCGAAGAAAAGATAAAGCAAGTTTCCAATCTTTATATAGATATGTATACTAGATTAACAGGCAAAAATTTTGTAATGTAGTGTGTAAAAATGCATATCCTGGAAAAAGAAAATGCAGCCAAAGAAGCGTTAAAGTACATTGAAAATAATACAGTTGTTGGCATAGGGTCAGGCAGCACAGTCAACCTTTTAATTAACCTGTTATCTAACCATGCCAAAAATAATAATTTAGATATAAGTGTAGTAGGTGCCTCAAAAGAAAGTGAAAGAAATCTTTTAAAAGCCAACTTAAAATTGGTTGAGATTGAAAATGTATCCTATACAGATGTTACCATTGATGGTGTAGATGCAATAGATAGCAACCTGTACCTTATAAAAGGTGGGGGAGGTGCTCTATTCAGGGAAAAGGTAATTGCCAAATGCGCTCGAAAGGTAATAATCATTGCAGATCATACCAAAATTTATAAAAAACTAGAGGAATACAATCTCCTCCCCATTGAAGTGGTGCCTTTTTCTAGGGCTTATGTAGAAAGAAAACTGAAAGAAATGGGCATAGAGTACAAAATAAGATACAAAGAGGGAAAACTATTCATAACTGATAATGGAAATTACATTTTTGATGTTATTATAGGAAAGCATCGTATAGCATTGCTTGAAAAAGAATTGCGTTCAATTACTGGTGTTGTAGAAACGGGCTATTTCGAAAAAATTGCAAATGTTGCCATAATAGGATATGAAGACCATGTAGATACCTTAACTAATGAGGTTTAAATATAGCAAAAAGCAAAATTAAAGCTATGGCAATACCCATGATAGAATTTATAAACATGCTCAAACTAGAATTTTTAGTCAAATAAAAAGAAAGGTTTAAAGCCATGGCAAATGCAATAACCAACGCAACGAGGAATAGCAACATTTTACTCTTCATTTTTTTCCTCAACCTCTTTTCCATGCTTTGCCATATATTTTTTTTTGTAAAATTCCATTGGATGGGAAACCCTTTCACACAGCTTATCCTCTTCTGAATAACATAGGTTATTGGTTTTTAACGAATCACACTTTGGAATTTCATAGTTCCTTTCTTTTATTTGTTTTACCTGGTAAAGCGTAAACTGCCTATTGAAATCAGGCAGCAATTTGTAATACTCTGTAATCTGGTCTATTGTTAATCCAAAATGGTTAAAAAAAGTGGCAATAGTAAATCTACCGAAATGAGGCACATTATGTATTTTCTTCACATCACCGTACATTCCCATATCAGTTAATAGATGCACAATACATGGTGGATATGCACTTTTATCGATACTGAGAATATTTTCTGCTTCCATCTGTTTATATTTGTTGTTAAGTTCCAAAATGAAATTATAATCTTCAATAAATTTTTTGTTGTTCATTATGCTTTCAGTAGGGGTAGGCATATCCCCTTTGATAGACCTCAATATAATATCAAAAATAACCTCCCTAAAAAATCTTTGAATATTAGAGGTATATATTATAACAAATCCTTTATCAACATCAAAAAGTAGCAAATTCCAAGAGGGAGAAGAAGGTGCATATTTCAAAAAAGTGGGTATAGGGACATAAATAATAGGATCCACACTACCTTTTAATTCAATACCAGGGCAACATAATATAGATACATATTTAATAAAATTTCTAAAACTTTCTTTGTTTAGGGATTTGTAGTCATCGATTAATGCACGTATATTTTTTTCTGATTCTATAGCAAGGCCGAGTGAAAATCTATTTATGACAGTATCAGAACCATATAAATTCAATAAAATCTTTGCATATATATATGAAGGTATAACCTTGTTGGGGTCGTTGAATTCAAATGGTTCGGGTTTATCTTGTTCTTGTTTCTTTGAAGAACTATTGTAAATAGCATAAGTAATAAGCTTTTTAGATAAAATGCGTATATTATCCTCTTCATCCGAAAGTATATTATTCAGATCCATTTTTTCCGGGTATACTATCCCTATATCAAAATCTGACCTTGAGGAAGAGGTATAAAGAAAGAAAAATCTAGATATAAAAATTTCATCATCCATTTTTTTCAACCAACATAGTAAAGTTTTTTTCATTCACAAATTTGTAAGCCTCTTTATTGTTTCTATACATGTTGAAAATTTTATCCTCTGAGCTATTGCATTGCTTATGAGTTGTTTTCCTTAACATCCACGATGTTTCGATGAAA
>Ga0080006_1150383_pt1 | contig 24404 bp, 14 predicted proteins | sample RS3BMetagenome_FD_69209 | JGI IMG/M metagenome (GOLD analysis project Ga0080006, IMG submission 69209) | Ferric oxide microbial mat and aquatic microbial communities from Rainbow Spring, Yellowstone National Park, USA - RS3B (SPADES... ...
AGGGGCGTGATTGATCACGCCCTGGGCGCATCGACGGACAAGGAAGCAGGGCGTGAAGAAGAGAATTCACCAGCGACCTCGGCGCTCGCGTAGGGGCGTGATCAATCACGCCCTGCGGTTATTCTGCCGCCGTAAAGCCTTGCGCTTTGGCCTCTTCTTCGGAAGCGAAGTAGATGACATCCAGCGTGCCGGTTGCAGAGGTGCGTAACTGCTCAAGCGGGGTGTTAGCCGGATAGTAGCGTTTGTTACTGACCAGCCCCAGCACGCGGCTGTCGGCGGGCGCAGAGGAAGCGTTTTTTGTACTGGTCGGCAGGGTGATAGTTCCGTTCAAGTGCCCATCTGGCGCGACCTGTCCTTCCTCAACGGTATGCTGGATAAAACGTCGGCGCAAGAACTGGTAGGTAAAGAATGCGGCGGCTGTCAACCCGACGCCGAAGGTGAGCCAGAACACGAGAGGGCGCTCACTCACCCGCTCTGTGATCCCTTCGGTGCGCTGGGCCAGTTGCTGGGTGGCCTGCCGACCGCGTTTAGTGACCTCGCGCGTGACGGCCTCGCCGCGCTTGCTCAAATCTTGCGAAAGTTTGCTGCCACGCTCGACCAGGACACCGGTACGCTCGGCCAGCGCCTGGGTGAGCTTGCTGCTCTGCTCAATCAGCGCCTGCGGCACCTGACCACTGCGTTCGGCCAGTGCCTGGGTGAGCTTATTGCTCTGCTCAACCAGTGCTTGCGGAATCTGGCTGCTGCGTTCGGCCAGTGCCTGGGTGAGCTTGCTGCTCTGCTCGATCAGGGTTTGTGGAACCTGGCTATGGAGCAATGCTTGCGTGAGTTTATTGCTTTGCTCAACTAATGCTTGCGGCACCTGGCTGCTACGTTCGGCCAGTGCCTGGGTGAGCTTGCTGCTCTGCTCGATCAATGCCTGCGGAATCTGGCCACTGCGTTCGGCCAGTGCCTGGGTGAGCTTGCTGCTCTGTTCGACCAGCGCCTGCGACACCTGGCTGCCGCGTTTGAGCAACTCCTGGCTGTAAGGATACTCCTTCAACTCCTGGAGCGCCTTCGACTCTTGCAGTTTCTGTGCCTGCTTACGTGCGTTCTCTAAAATGGTATTGATAACCGGCCCTAGCGTTGCCAGTATAAGGATGCCCACACGTAGCCAGCGACTCACCTGCTCCGAGGTCTTTTTGTTGTTTTCGTCCATGACCAATGTCTCCTCTTAACTGCACTTCACCAACAAACAGACTGGCTTGTGATGCAGGGCGTGATTCTCACCTCTTCTCCCCTGGTTGAAGCAGGTTCAGAGCGTGTGTCTCGCATCCCTACATCCCTGGGGAAATGTTTGCCTTTTATGTACGAAGGTACACACGAGTTATAGTATGTCAGTTTGTATTAATGGATGTCAAGTCAAAATGTCGAGGTCTCCATCCTTTAGGGGGATGTTGGTGGCCCGTGTAGGGGCGTCATTCATGACGCCCTGGTAGCCCGTCGATGTGCTCACAAGGCGTCATTCATGACGCCCTGGTAGCCCGTCGATGTGCTCACAAGGCGTCATTCATGACGCCCTGGTAGCCCGTCGATGTGTTCACAAGGTGTCATGAATGACGCCCCTACACCAATTTCTCCCGGAAGGTATAGAGAGCCAGGTGCCGTCAACTCTTGACAAATAACATACACTGTTGTATGATATACGAGCTGACGCGGGGTGGAGCAGTGGTTAGCTCGTTGGGCTCATAACCCAAAGGTCAGAGGTTCGAATCCTCTCCCCGCTACTTGCCAGTTGTGTGGCAGCATCTCGACGCGGGATAGAGCAGTGGTTAGCTCGTCGGGCTCATAACCCGGAGGTCACAGGTTCGAATCCTGTTCCCGCTACTATTATATTCATACTTCCTTAAACGCCTCAGGCCAGAGCAGAAGCAGCTTGAGGCGTTTTTTCAAAATTAGATGCTATCGTCAAGTTAGACGCCGAAGCCACAAGATGGCAAATTTCGGCCCCCATGTGCTGCACTCTGTTTTACTCTTTCAAGCGAGTTTTTGCCTTATCCTCTACGGGTAGGTGTACGCCATTGTTTTGTAGAGGGTAGAGAAAGCGCCATGCAACAATTTGATGTTCACCTACCCGTAAATGATGTGTGATAAACAATAGCTTGTCGGGCCTTTCTAATAGTTGTATACTACGCTTGTGTAATATTGGCTCTGCTGTTTGTTTCGTATGACAATGGAAGGTCGTTGGTCCGGGCAACCAGGCATTGTCGGGAGAAAGACAAGTATTGATGGGTACTCATGAGCGAGGTAGGAGTCTGCTACACATACTGCCTCTGTCCTGGCTCGGCCTCTCGCCCACCAGGCGCGCGCTACTGGTGGCCCTTTCCTATGTGTTGGGAATTACCGGTCTCTGGCTCTTCTTTCCCCTGGTGTACAATGGCTCTACGATGTATCTGCCCATCGCTTGCGCCTGCTGGCTCTTCCGCTACCGAGGGTTGCTCATCAGTATGGTTCTGAACGGGCTGGTTTTCCAGATGACCTATTTTCTTCTTCTGCGTGGCATGCTCCCCGATTCAGCCTTTGTCGGCGGCGCGCTCATCGGAGCCGGTACCTCGCTCTTGATTGGCTTGATCGTCTGCTGGCTGCGCGCGGCGGTCGATGAGGCTCAGAGGGCACGTCGGCAGGCGCAAGCTAGCGAACGCGCCCGTAAACTCACCGAGTTGAGGGAACAACAGGCAATGCTGGCGTATGAGCAAGAGCGCGAGGTCAATGGACTCAAAGATCAGTTTCTCATGAATGTGAGTCATGAGCTACGCACACCCCTGACCGTGCTGGCCGGTACGCTGGAACTGCTCACCGTGTACCAGGAACGGCCAGACGTGGATGCCCAGACACGTGCCAATCTGCTCAAGCAGGCGCGGGCCAGCCAGGAGGAGTTGCTCACCCTGGTTGACCAGGTGTTGGATGCTGCACACATCGTAAGCGAAATTCCGGCGGCGCAGCCGGAGTTCGTCAACGTCTATGAGCTGCTCCAGCAGGTATTGGTCGGGCAGGCTCCAGACGTTCTCGCCAGCTATACCGTGCATCTACGGGTTGGCGAGCAGGTTACGGTGTGGGCCGATCCTCAGTTCTTGCGCCAGGTCTTGCGCAACCTGTTCTCTAATATCGTTAAATACGTTCCCACTGGCACTGAAATTCTTATCGAGGCTACGCAGGTCGATCCGTCTTCCCCGGTTTGCCTCGCAATTCAAGACGCCGGTCCCGGTATTCCTGCCGACGAACTGCCGCTACTCTTTGAGAAATTTGTGCGGCTTAAACGCGATATGATAGGTACGACGAGGGGCACGGGTCTGGGACTCTACCTCTGCAAACGTCTTGTGGAAGCGATGGAGGGACGAATCTGGGCCGAGAGTTCAGGCAAGGCGGGTGAAGGAAGCCGTTTTTGCCTGATGTTGCCCGCCTCGCCCCCGGCGAAGCAAAATGCCGATAGCCAACCTGACCAGGCCAGAGGAAACGAGGCGGAATCCATCGGAATATGAATGATCCCTACACTAAACCATAGACCTGCTCGAACTTGCTGGTCAGGTAGTTGGTGAAGTAGGCAGGGTCGAGGGTTGCGCCGGTCACACGCTGCATCAGTTCATCGGGCTGATAGATGGCACCGACGTTGTACATATGCTCCTGTAACCAGTGCAGGATGGGACGTGTATCGCCCTGGGCCAACGTCTCCTCGAAGTTGGGGAGAGCCTCGCGCAGCGTATGCAGGATTTGCGCGGCATTGAGGTTGCCGAGCGTGTAAGAGGGAAAGTAGCCGAAACCGCTGCTCCAGTGAACGTCCTGCAAAATGCCCTCGCTGTCGCTCTCCGGCACGATGCCCAGGTAGTCGCGGTACTTCTCATTCCACAGGCGTGGTAGACTCTCGACGGCTACGCTGTCATTGACCATCAGTTTTTCCAGCTCGAAGCGAATGATGATGTGCAGATTGTAGGTGACTTCATCGGCCTCAACGCGGATCAGGCTCGGCTCGACATGGTTGAGCGCGCGTGCGAAGGTGACGGCATCGACGTTGGCGTACTGCTGCGGGAAGATACGGCGCACGATATCGAACTGTCCACGCCAGAAGGCTTCGGAGCGACCAATAGCGTTTTCCCACAGGCGCGATTGCGATTCGTGCATACCCATTGAGGCACCGCCGACGATGGGCGTCTGTGCCAGTGTTGGCGCGCTGCCCTGTTCGTAGAGTGCGTGACCACCCTCGTGAATGGCGGCCATCAGGGATTGCTGCAACCACTGCCGGTTGGTGCGAATAGTGACGCGCACGTCGAAAGGACTGCCGATGCCGGTGGTGAAGGGGTGTGGCGAGTGTGCGATGACGCCGCGCGAGAAGTCGTAGCCCATGCGCTTGAGAATCTCGATAGACAGTTCCGTCTGTTGCTCGGCGGGGAAATCGCCGTGCAGGCACGTGGTATCTACCGTGTGGCCACTGGCCTGGATGCGTTTGAGCAGAGCAGTACTGAACTCGCGCACAGGAGTGAACAGGCTCTCAACTCTGCGCGCGGTCAGACCCGGCTCATACTCGTCGAGGAGGGCGTCATAGCGTGTCTCCGTATAGCCCAGGCGGTCGGCAACCTCGCGCTGGAGGGCGATGGTGCGTGTGAGCCAGGGGGCGAACGAGGCGAAGTCGTTGTTGGTGCGCGCGCGTCGCCATGCATCATAACTGCTAGTCTCCACACGTGCCATCTCTTCTACCAGATTGCGGGGCAGACGGGTATACCTTTTATGTATGCGGGCAGCCTCGCGTACCAGGCCGCGATCCGCGTCGGTGAAGGTCTGGCCTTGCACGATCTCCTGCAATTCGCTAAGCAGTGCGCCGAGTTTAGGGTTTGTCCAGCGCTCGTGCAATAGCCCCTGCACAGTTGCCATTTGAATGCCGCGCACCTCGCTGGCCCCATCCGGCATGATCGTATTCTGATCCCAACCGGCGAGCGCGCCTAGCTCACCGATGGCCACAATCTCGCGTGTATAGTTCAACAACTCGCTGATACGCGCGTCACTGCGCGTAAAATCTGGCGTATTCTGTGTGTTATGTTGTGTTACATCTTGTGCTGTCGCCACGATCTTTTATCTCCTCTATTCCCGCGTGTGTAGATAATCTGGAAACAAAGGCACATGGCATGTGCCTGTCTGTGCGGATGTCTTTTATTATACCGGTAATGTCAAAGCCGTCTAAGGAGATGGAGATAAAGAGATTCCTTGCCAAAATCGGAGGTCTGATACCGTTCGCCTGATGTCTCCTGGGGACATCAGGCGAACGGTATCAGACGCGGCGCTCAGACCACGAAGCATCGCATTTCCATCTTATCATCTGCCATAGTGCTTATACTGCTCTGGTTCTTTGCCGCGCTCAAAACCTTCGTTGACGATGCCCTGGCGCACGAGATAGCGCAGGTAAGAGAGTTGTTGCTCAAAGGTAGGGGCCGGTGTTTCTCTGGCGTCTGCGCCTGCTGTGTTGCTGGCTGATGGAAGCGGGCCTGTCTCAAGAGAGGTGGCACATTTCTCTTCGGGTTTGGTAGGGGGAACGAACGGCCCTGATCGTTCTTCGAGCGTTGACCGGCTGCTTTCTGGCGGAGCTACCTCTTCGGCGTGTCCAACGGCGATGGAGGCCGCCCCTGGTTGCGATACAGAGCCATCAACGGTAGTCCGTAAAATAGATTCGGATGATGCACCTTGCTGCATGACGCTAAGCGGGTGCATGTAGTCGGTCTCTGGCGATCTCTTCCAGGGCCACCACGCGAACATCTTCTGGAGCCAACGCTTGATCGCTTGCGTGACCATGTTATTCTTGCCCTCGTTATTATAGGGACAATGCTGAACGAGCAGAACGATCAGCTTGTCCGTCTTCACCACGCACTAGATGTACAGCTTTTCGAGATATGACTGGTCATAAAACACCGACGAAGAGTATACAAACATAGTAGCATATCTACTGGAACTCGTCAAACACGCGCTCCAGAGTTCAGAGCGGCCCTTGTGCTTGCCCTGGCTCCTTGTCTGGCATATTCCTTGCCCTTGCAATTTTCTTCGTCTCGTGCCATAATCAAGAGGGTTGGCCCATGTAAAACGGGTCTTTTCATTCCGGGTTTCTCTTGACTTGACTGGCTTATGCTATGTCTTACAATTCAGATACGATAAACCTGTAAAAACAGGTTCATGTTTCGTATCGCTTCGTTATTCCCAGGCAGTTCAAACAGAAAGACAGGTGGCGGCCCATGCAGGAAGACATTCTCGGCACTCAACGCACCGCCCTTACACAAAAATACGTTATCTGCTCGCGCTGTGGGAAAGCAACCCGCCTGCGCTATGCTCGTGTGGTTCCGGCAGATGTATTTTCGGACACCAAGTCCGAATTTGAGTACCTCTGCCCGGAATGTCAAAAGGCTCTCGCCAGCGGCGAAAAAGACCTACCGCTTGTGTAGCTGGTAGTTCTTCGCACAAGAGAAATCGTCTCGTCGGGCAAAGGGCGAACCTTTGCCTTTTTCTTCTCTTTGCTAATTGAGGTAGAAACCATGCGAATGCGCTATCGGTATGTCACCTATCGCTATATCGAGGGTTCCCATGAAGGCTCTCGGCTCCAGCTAGAACGGTACTACCGACAACTCTTACAGGATGCATTACGGCAGAGCCAGCAGGCGGTGGTGCATCGCTCAACCACGTGGCGTCCGCTGGCCGATATCCTCGAATCGAGCCAGATGATGACGGTTAAGGTGGAGCTGGCCGGAATGAAAGAAGAGGATATTGAGGTTACACTTTATGAGGATGCGCTCGTCATTAGTGGCGACCGGCGGGATGAGCATGATGGTTACGAGAACCTCAGTTATCACGAAGCCCAGATTCGTTATGGCCCATTCCGTGTCGAGGTATTTCTTCCCTACCCGGTTGACCGCGAGGCGGTGAGCGCGCGTTATGAAAATGGATTTCTCTGGGTGGATCTGCCGAAATTGCCCGAAAGTAAACCTGAGCGGGTACCTATTCAAAGGAGCGGCTCCAACCCGTGATATAAAGATGGCTTAATGGCAGAGTGAAGTTATGGAGAAAGAAGATAGAACAAAACAGCCTGAGATACCGGAAAAGGATGCGCAAGAAGAACCGACCGGTTCGATCAGGCAAGAGCTGACCCAGGAGGATGTACAGCGCCTCTCCGAAGCGCTAGAAATGGCCTTTGCGACCGACGGCAAAGAAAGCGAAGAGGCGGGAGCGGAAAGCGAAAGCGAGGCCGAGCCTCTGCCGGTGCCGCGTCCGCGCCGTTCGCGTCGTTCTGCTGCCACGCGGCGCGAGGAACGAGAAGCACGAGAAGCACGAGAACGAGAAGAAGAGGTGCAGAGCCGTCGGCGTAACGATGACGAGGAGCAGTTTAGCATTCCAGAAGTCTTGCCAGTGCTGCCGCTCAAAGACACGGTGATTTATCCCTTCTCCTTGCAACCCCTCGGTGTAGGGCAGGAGCGTTCTCTGCGCCTGATCGATCATGTGATGAACAGTAATCGATTGGTGGTGCTGGTGGCGCAGAAGGATGCCAGCATGGATATGGCTGGTCCTGATGACATTTTCAAGGTCGGCACTGTCTCGCGCGTAGTGCGCATGTTCCGTATGCCTGATGGCACCGTTCAGATCGTTGTGCAAGGGCTGGAGCGGGTCGAGATCAACGAATTTGTGCAAGAGAAGCCTTTCCTGGCAGCACATATCACGCCACGCCCCGAAATACAGGAGCAGGATAATGAGACGGAGGCCATCAAACGCAACGTTATCTCCTACTTCCAGCGCCTTGTTGCCCTGGTGCAGAACGTGCCGGAGGGCGTGGCGGCGGCGACGCTGAATCTGGAAGAGGCGCGCCAGGTTGCCTATGTGATAGCCACCTTCTTGCAGATGGATCTGGAATTGCGCCAGAAGATACTCGAACTGGACTCGGTGCGTGCGAAATTACAGGAGTTGAGCGCGTTCCTGACCCACGAGCTGGAAATCCTGGAACTGGGTAAGAAGATTCAGACCAGCGCCCAGGAAGAGATGAGCAAGATGCAGCGCGAATACCTGTTGCGTGAGCAACTCAAGGCTATTCAGCGCGAACTGGGCGAGGAGAGCGAGGAGCAGGCTACTATCAACGAGCTGCGCGCCAAAATCGAAGAGGCGCATATGCCGGAAGAGGCATTGAAAGAGGCAAACCGCGAACTTGCACGCCTGGAAAAGATGCCTACCGCCTCGCCGGAGTATAGCATTATCCGTACTTACCTCGAATTGCTGGTCAGCCTGCCCTGGGACAAGAGTACCGGCGAGAAAATCGATGTGGCCCGTGCGCGTCAGATTCTAGATCAGGATCACTACGGGCTGGAAAAGATTAAAGAGCGTATCCTGGAATATCTGGCCGTGCGCCGTTTGAAAGAGGAGCGTAAAGCTGAGGAGTTGGAGCATCAGAGTGAGGCCGACAAAGCTGAAAGCGGCGGCGAGAGCGAAGCAACGCATCCTGCGGCCCCGCCGCCCTCGCAGGAGAGGTTGCGCCAGTTGAACCGCGAGCCGATTCTGTGCTTCGTGGGGCCGCCAGGGGTTGGCAAGACCTCGCTCGGTCAATCAATCGCGCGCGCGTTGGGGCGCAAATTTGCGCGCATCTCGCTGGGCGGTATTCGTGACGAGGCCGAAATTCGTGGCCATCGCCGTACCTATATCGGGGCCATGCCCGGTCGCATCATCCAGACCCTGCGCCGCGTAGGCTCCAACGATCCCGTAATTATGCTGGACGAGGTGGACAAAGTCGGCGCTGACTGGCGCGGCGACCCCTCTTCGGCCCTGCTGGAGGTGTTGGACCCGGAGCAGAACTATAACTTCCGCGACAACTACCTGGATGTACCCTTTGACCTGTCCAGAGTCATGTTCATTGCCACCGCCAACTCGCTGGAGCCAATTCCCGCGCCGCTGCGGGATCGCATGGAGATTCTGGAACTCTCTGGTTACACGGAAGAGCAGAAGCTGAACATTGCGCGCAATTATCTGTTGCCCAAACAGATCGAGGCCAATGCTCTGAAGCCGAATGAAGTGGAGGTGGATGACGATGCGATCCGCCGCGTTATCCGCGACTATACACGCGAGGCCGGCGTGCGCAATCTGGAGCGTGAGATTGGCTCGCTCTGTCGCAAGGCAGCCAGACAGATAGCTGAAGGCAAGCAGCCCCCAATTCATATCACCGCTGAGGTGGTGCCAGAGTACCTGGGCCGCCCGCGTTTCTTCGAGGAGGCCGCCGAGCGCATTGATCGCCCCGGCATCGCCACCGGCCTGGTCTGGACGCCGGTCGGGGGCGAGATCATCTTCATTGAGGCGGCGGCTATGCCAGGCAAGGGTCAATTGACGCTCACGGGCCAGCTTGGCGATGTCATGAAGGAATCGGCAATGGCCGCGTTGAGCTATGTGCGCTCCAACGCTAAAGCGCTGGGTCTGCCGGAGAACGTCTTTGAAGATCAGAATGTTCACATCCATGTTCCCGCCGGCGCTATCCCTAAAGATGGCCCCTCAGCCGGGGTGACAATGGTAACTGTGCTGGTCTCGCTGGCCAGTGGGCGTAAGGTGCGCTCCGATGTCGCTATGACGGGAGAGATCACGTTGCGTGGACGGGTGATGCCGATTGGGGGCGTCAAAGAGAAGGTGCTGGCCGCCTATCGCTCAGGTATCCGCACGGTCATCCTGCCCAGGCGCAACGAGCCTGACCTGCTCGAAGACCTGCCCAAAGAGCTACGCGACCAGATGCATTTTGTCTTCGCCAGCGACATCCGCGACGTTCTCAACGCCGCTCTCGAACCTGCCACCACTCAGGGTGAGCAGGTTGAAGGCGAGGAAAACGGAGAGGAGCGGACGCACGCACAGGATGAGCGCGCAGCGGCGAAAGCATAGTATAGAGTCTGGCATTCAGCAAGCAGGACGAGTATATAATGGGCATTCCAGGTGTACATTATATACTCGTCCTGCTTGCTGAATGCTATGCTACTTCTACCACTTGAGCCGTTCCTTCAAGCTCACATAGCGCGGATTGCCGATGATGATGTGATCCAGTAGTTCGATGTCCAGTAAGCGCCCCGCGCTCACAAGCTGGTGGGTAACCTCGATATCTTCTGGCGAGGGCGTCGGATCCCCGCTTGGATGATTGTGGCTGACGATGACGCCGGGACAGTTACGAATGATCGCGGGCCGAAATATCTCCGCCACACGCAGCACTGAGCTATTGACGGTTCCTTTATAACTTCTGATCTTTTCAATGACCTGATTTTTGGTATCCAAAATCAGCACGTGCATCTCCTCGTGGTCGAGATGCATCATCTCCATGCGAAAAACGCTGGCCGCGTCATCGGCGGAGCGTACCTGAAATTTCTTCTGTGGGTTTTCCAGCATTAAACGCCGACCGATCTCCAGCGCAGCTTTCAACTGGCAGGCTTTGGCCGGACCAACACCATGCTCATTGCATAAAGCGTGAAAATGGGCGCTGGTCAGGCCGCTCAGACCGCCATATTTGTGTAGCAGGCGTTGGGACAGTTCCATCACATTTTCTTGCTGGCTACCGGAGCGTAGCACGATTGCCAGCAGGTCAGAGGTGGGCAAGGATTCAGGGCCATACTTCTGCAAGCGTTCGCGGGGACGATCATCAGGGGGAACATCGTGGACGGTAGCGTGATACACAACCCGTTCGCCGATTATTGGTTGTGTAACGATGTTTAATTCATCCAATTCATCAAAATTCGTTGTAGTCATACAATGGACGCTCCTTAGATGTTGTGGAATAAATAATAAAATACTACGTTATCAACTAATTGACAATAGGCAAAAGAAGAATTGGGAAGAAGAGCGTGTTGCCGAAAGTACTGCTGAGTATCCACTTTGCCTCTTCATTCGTAACATCTACGTCCTGTTGCACGGCTGTCGTATAACGGATATACCGTGCTAAACGAGTATGGCACCATATTACATGTGTTTATGTGAAAGTGAGGAACATTGTTTTCGCTTTTCAAAATCGAAACACCGAAAAATACCATTGCATCACTGGATGGCGTGCGCGCGATTGCCGCCCTCTCAGTGATGGGTTTCCATCTCAATCTGATTGCTTATGCTGACATGAAGCTCTGGAACTTCTCCTGGGGTTCGCTGCTGAGCGCTATCTTACTCTCCGGTGGAACGGGGGTGACGTTGTTCTTCGTCCTCTCCGGCTTTCTGCTCTTCATACCTTATGCCAAGTCGCTGCTCTTCAACAAAGATTGGCCGTCAGCGCGCCAGTTTTATCTACGGCGCATTCTGCGTATCTGGCCGGGTTACTATGTCGCGCTGTTCACTCTCATCATCCTGTTCCAGCCGCACTATCTGCAACCGGCACACTGGCACGAGCTATTCCTGTTCCTGGTCTTTTTCATGGACTCTTCTCACAAGACCTTCCAGCAGTTGAATGGCCCGTTCTGGACGCTGGCGGTTGAGTGGCAATTCTACATGCTCTTGCCGCTGCTCACCCTGCTGTTGCTCTGGCTGACGAGGCGCGTGGCCTTACGTTATCGCATCCGGGTTATTCTGGCTTTCTTGCTCGGTATGATGGCCTGGGGCGTCGGCTCGCGCTATATTGGTTCCTATTATGCCATGCATCCGGCACAGACCTTGCTGGTGCCGCGCCCACTTTTGAACGGCATCCTGTTCTTTACCTATGGCGTAGATGGCAAGTTCTTAGAGGACTTTGCCGTTGGCATGTTGCTCTGCACGTTATATATCTACGCGCGTCAGGCCGCGCCTGAGCATAAGTTGACGCGGCGCATTCATCATGTCAGTTGGGGACTGCTGGCGCTGGGCCTGCTGACGCTGCTCTTTGCCTTCCTGTGGCATTTCAGCAACTGGTTTCACCAGGGGCCACAGATACTCGCTCCCATCTCCTCTGCCTTCGCACAGTGGGGAGAACTGAACCTGTCAGTTGGTTATGGCCTGTGCGTGCTGGCAATTCTCTTCGGGCCACCGCTCCTGCGCGGCCTTTTTGAGTGGCATGTGTTGCGCTGGGTAGGCATGATTTCCTATAGTCTTTATATGTGGCATCTGTACATTCTTGAGGATGCCAAGATGGTGCTACTGCGACATGCGCCGCACTGGCCGCCAGTACTGTTGTATACCGCGCTGTGGGTCTGCGCGCTCTGCGTCGTCATTCCTTTCTCGTATGGCATGTATAAGTTCATCGAAAAGCCCGGCATCATACTAGCCGGGCGACTGCGTGGACAAGCTTATGGCAAGCGTGCCGTCGAACCCGCATCGGCAGCTTCAGTAACGCCGCGCGAGCAGGCCGAGATCACGCGCTCACAGTGGTAGATTGGTGGGAATTAAATAAAGCAACAAGCATGAGAAGGAAGGTAAGCGCATGCGAAGCAGGGCGACCGCCATAGTCGCCCTGCTTGTATTGTGCTTATTTTACCTGCTTTTCGACCTGCGCTTACGCAATCAGGTTAGTGGTACCGGTAAGTACCAGACTGTCGCTGGCGGCACATGGTAGCGCGCTTGTGGGGCCGATGGTCGCGTTGGTGACGGTGAATTTGCCGGTTAGCGCGCCGTTCAGGTCGCTGTTAAGTGTCTGCTCGATCTGCTGGTTGTAACTATTGTCGGGGAAAGTAAAAATCTGGAAAACGGTCAACGTAGTCTTGAGAACTTTGACGGCCAGACTGCCATTGGCAGTGGTTGGTGCCACAGTCGTGGTGGCCGTGGCAAGCTGAAACGAGCCGAGCATAATGTCTGAGGTGATGATGAGATCGCTGCCCTGCACGGCGATCTGGATATTCTGTGCCGTCAAGCTGCTGTTAATTTGCAGACTACCGATGCTGTTGCCCAGTGTGGCCAGCGACGAAGCTGGTATCTCAATATAGGAGTCCGGGACGCTGCTGGTGCTGGTTTGCTGTACATATGTCTGGCGCATGGGCGCATTGTTCTGTGTCATCTGTCCTGTGCTGGTTGACGTGCCAGCGGGCTGGCCGGAGCCAATGGAGAGAGGAAATTGCAGTTGCACGGCCAGCGCGGCATTGCCACAGGTAGGCGTGGTAGCAATGCTGCTCAGTTGCCCAACAGGCATCTGGAAGGTTGCAATCGGGCCGGTTATGAGCGCTGGACTGCCGCTCACTGCCTGCGCGCTGACCTGAATGGTGCTGGAGTCCTGCACGTTGAACGTGACCAGCATCTGGCTGTTGGTGGGCTGCGGGTCACCGGGATAAAGGCTCAGTTGCACAGTGGTCAGGATACCGTTCTGCTGGGGAGTGAGGCCGGTGAGCGTGGCCGAGGGTTGAATCAGGGCGCGCGCCATCTGCGTCGCCCAGCCGCGATCCTGCATCGGTAACTGATTGACGAAGCCGGTCAGCGCGCTATTGACCGCGTTGGGCACGTCGTTATCGATATTGCGCTGAAAAATCGGTTGTAGTGAACTGCTCTGGAGATAAAAGATCGCGTTCATCGATGTGGTGGCACGTGACCGCTGTGCCGACAATGCGCGGGCCTGTGCCGATCTGACCGGCGTTATGGTCAGGCAGAAGAGGATGGTAGTCAGCGCGAGGCCGCAGCCTATCTGGAACAATCGTCTCTTTTTCATCTTGTCTATCCTCAAAATGTTATGTTGTAGGGGCGTGATGAATCACGCCCTGGAAATCACGCCCTGCTCATGCATCGCATCGTGTCTCGGATGTGATGGTGAAGCTGAGCCGCCGAAACCGATAATGGCCCTATCCGTAGGGGCGTGATGAATCACGCCCTGGAAATCACGCCCTGCTCATGCATCGCATCGTTTCCAGTGCGTGATTTGCAGGGCGTGATGAATCACGCCCCTACGGGATTGATGCGATTTTATGATGGTAACAATTTGTTCAGGTTGACCGGTCTGCTGAAGCATTCATCACGCCCCGCTTGCTCATCGCATCGTTTCTGGGATGTGATGGTGAAACTCAGCCGCCGAAACCGATAATGGCCCTATCCGTAGGGGCGTGATTCATCACGCCCTGTTTGCCCGTTGCCCCGCGCGCAGGGCGTGATTTGCAGGGCGTGATGAATCACGCCCCTACGGGATTGGTGCGATTTTATGATGGTAACAATTTGTTCAGGTTGACCGGTCCGCTGAAGCAGAACGGTACGGGCGTGAGTTGGGCCGGAATGCCCTGAATGGGCGGTGCTTTGAGCAGCAGCACCAGCATCTCTGCACCCTTGCTACAGGCTATGGTGGAACTGGTGGTGGCCGAGAGCAGTTGCACGTTCTTGAGTTGACCACGCAGCGCGGGCATGAGCGAACTGATAATCAACTGGTTAATGGCGTTCTGCATCTGGGCGGCAGCGGCATTTCCGGCGTCCTGTCCATCGCGCTTGAGATGTGTCACCGTCAGTTGTAGGTTTTGCTGCTGATCGATGCCGATGATGCCGTCCAGTTCAACGGGCATAACGCGATGGATGCCATTGGCGTCGATATGCAGATTCAGGCTCAAGATCAGCCCATTCCCCGCCGTTGGGGTGACGGTCAGGTTGCTCAACACGCCGGATCGAATGTTCAACTGCTGCACGAAGATCGAGGTGAGCGCAGTCTTGTCGAGTGCAAGCTGGAACAGGCGCGGCCCCGCGATCACGGTCGGTGTTGCCGTTGGGGTAGCGGACTGCGGTGTAGAGACCGTGATGCCACCGGAAGGATTAGACGTATTGTCAGGCTGAAACATGAAGGTGGCGAAGACGCCGCCGCCAATCAGCAGCAGAATGAGAGCGGCAGCAGCCACAATGATGAGCCGTTTGCGCCGTTGAGGACCTCTGGGTGGCTGCGGCTCCGTCGGCAGGGTGGCTAGTGGTGGCAGGTTGTCGCCCTGAACAGGCTGTGTATCCAATTCGGCCACATCCAGCAGGGCCGCACCGCCCATAGCCATAGCGCCTGCGCTATCACCGAGGCCGACCAGTGTAGCAGCTTCCGAGAGATGCAGAGGAACCGGCTCGGCCTCTGGCGCTTGCTTGCCCCATAGGAAGAGGGCAGGAATAATGGCGATCAGGCAGAGGATCATCGAGACGAAAAAGACGGTGCAGTAGACGGTGTGCGCCGAGGCAACGACGTGAACAGCGTAGCCCTTCGACCACTGTGCGAACTGCGCGGCAGTGGCCGTGAGCGGCAGCGACGGATACGTGGAGACGAGCTGCTTGAAATAGGCCAGCGCCCACGAGGTCAGCGCGGCCAATCCAAGCATCATGCCCACCATACGCAATGCGGTCACGACCGAGGAACTCATGCCCGCTTGCGTCGGACGCACCGCGTTAATGGCGGTGGTGCCGATGGGCGCGATGACCAGACCAAAGCCAAAGCCCGCCGTAACCGTGCTGATCGTGATCTGTGTCCAGTTCACGTGAATGGGCCAGCGGCTCATCAGGTAGAAGCCAACGGCGGTGAAGAGCAGACCCAGCACGCCGGTCACGCGGCAGGAGAGGCGACTGCACAGCCAGCCACCGAGCAGCGCACCGAGCGGAATCATGGCGGTGAGGCGCAAGAGAGCCAGACCACTATCCAGCACCGAGAGTTGTAACACCGTATCGACGAAGATCGGTATATCCGCCATCGCAATGATCAACGCGGCTCCCACCAGCAGGCTGACCAGCGCGGTAGCGCTGAAGGGAAAACGTTTGAACAGGCGCACCTCGACGACGGGCCAGCGCACCTTTAATTCGACGATGATGAAGGCCACCAGAAAGATAAGGGCGAGAGCCAGTGCGATGGGATTGTTTTGCGGTGCAGTGCTATTGGCAACATTCGGCCCCAACTCGGTGCCCTGTTGCGCCAGACCGAGGCTGAGGCAGGTCAGCGCAAGACCGAGCAGAATCGCTCCCACCCAGTCGATGCGCTCGTGCAGGCGCTTGCCTTTGGGAATAAAGAACCATGCTCCTACCATCAGCACGAGAACGATGGGTGTATTAAGATAAAAGATGTATTGCCAGCCGAGATGCTGTACGATGAGGGCACCATAGAGCGGCCCCAGCACGCCACCGGCCTCGGTCACGGCCCCAATGATGCCCAGGGCCAGCGCCCGCCGCTCCTGCCCGTAAAAATCGCCCGCGATAGCCATGGCCACCGGAATGACTGCGCCGCCACCTACCGCCTGGAAGAGACGCGCCGCGATCAGCCAGATCAGCCCCGGTGACGAGGTATCGATGTGCAGCACGCTAAGGAAACTCAAATCTGTGTTCTGCCCCAGCAGCGGCGCGAGGCCACAGAAGACAGAGCCAATGCCAAAGATGCTCAGGCAGAGTAAAAAGATGCGTCGCCGCCCATGAATATCCGAGACGCGGCCCATTAACGGCATCGCTACCACAAAGCCGAGCAGATAGGCGCTGATAATCCAGGCGGCGTGGTCAAGCTGGGTGATAGGGATGTGCAGGTCGAGAATAATCTGTGGTAGCGCCGTTACCACGACCGTCTGGTCGAGCGCCGTGAAAAAGACGCCGATACAGGCAATCGTCAGAGCGGCCACGGCGACGCGACGCTCTGTGCCCGTAATCGTTTTGGCCGGTGTCGATAGTTGTTTGAACGAGCCGGTAATCTGGCGTGCGATAGCGAGCGGAGCAGATTGCCCCGTTGGCCCCATCGCCGCACTGGCCGTCTCCCCATTATCAGATTTTGTATCCTGCTCAATGATAGCGGGCATAGAGGCCGCTTGCGGTGTCTCCTGAGCCTCTTGTGCGCCAAAGGTGCCCGCTTGCGGCGTTTGTTGTTCTCCCATGCCAATGACATCCCGTTTACGTAAACGCGAGGATGTTTCGTGATCGTCTTCTAGCGTATACATCGTCTCTCGCTTCTGCTAACAAAGGTTATAGAGTGTATGAATAAAGTTAAATGTTATTGTAATGGTGGTTGTGTGATCGTGATATGCTCGTTATAGTTTGATATATCAAAGATGCGCTCGGTCTGGCTGGTATCGCCCGGCGCAGCTTCGCCTGTGACGCTGACCTGGTAGGGTAGGGAATCGGCTTTACCGATGCAGGCCGAGGTCTGGAGCATGGTGCCCGCCGGTACGCCGCCGCCCGTGAAGAAGGCCAGGTATCTGGCGTCGAGTTGACCGGTGATGCGCCAGCAGGGTATGTTATTCACGACATCTGAGACGGGCTGGCTGACGTTCTGGAGCTTGTTGACCAGCGAGAGGATGCCTGTGTCAGGGTTGGTGAGCGTCTGTGGGTTGAGTACGCCCTTAATCACGCGCCACTGGCCCGTAATGGGATCGGTAATAAACTGGTTATCGCCAATGCTAATCAGTTTAACCGTGACGGATTGCCCGGAGAGAATGACTGTGGCGTTGGCCTGTACCTTGTCGGGCATCACGACATCGCCATCGGCACTGCGAATCTCAATCTGATCCTGTGTGACCGGACCGGGGTTCTGCACCTGCATCACAACATGAAACGCGGTGACGGAGCGAAAGTTCTTCTGCAATGCGGTCAGCAGTTGCTGCGTCGTCGGTTTAGGCGCATTCACGGCGGCAGTGTTATTTGTTGTACTATGCCGCCAGGGCAGTGAGCAGCCCGCCAGTAGTAGAGTGATGAGTGCAAGGATGCATAAGGTGAATGCGTGTCGTACCATGCGTCGAGATGACATTGTGTTATAGCCTCCCCTGAAAAAAGAATAAATATTTCTCTTGCTGTCACAAATCAACGCCTCTCAGAATCCGTTTCGTGGGATCATAGTACCTTGAGGGATACGAGGGGAAACAATCGCTTTGCTTCTCTCGTGCCATCATTCCGTACCGCTCCATAGGACTTTCGTACTAGCTAAACGTGATGGTGTTTTTTTAGCGCTATGACACGCAATGATAGACAATAAAACAATCTAGTAAGTTATGAAACACCCCTGCTATGAAGATTTCATAAAAATTTGGCAAACCACTTGCCAATGACGGTTTTGTCTGCTATAACTGCATTGTGACCTCATCCAATGAGGTCGGGTGCCAGACCCATCGATCTTCCTCGTGTGTCGTCTTGTCCCTGGGCAGTACACAAGAAGCAAGGAGGTGGCTCTTCGTCTCGTCATGGTTCGCGTTCTATTATCGTATGTCCGGTCATTGCTTTGTCTTACTATCAGACTATCCTGTACACTGTGAGGTTGATGTATGTTTCGTGATCCGCGACCCTTTCCTGAGGGGTCGCTCCCACCGCTCGAACCGCCGCGGAAGCCATTCACGCGGCGCTTTGCGTGGACGCGGCAACGGCTCCTTTTCACAGGCTTGCTCTGCCTCTTCTTGCTCTCCGGCGTCATTGGCGGCTGGAGTGCCGTCCATGTCCTCTTTCACGCGCAAGCCGCCGGGCCACAGGCCCAACCGGCCAGCCTGACGCTGTAACAGTTTCTGGCCCAGGGACACCAGGATGGCGTCTATCGCGGGCCGGTCAAGCCGCCCACCAATCCGCCCCAGGTCGCCCTTGGCCCAGGCGAGCATCTGGCCGACTACAGCACCCTGCCTGCCAGCGCTGAGCCGCCCACCATGCAGCCCATCACGGCGGCGCTTTCCGCCACCATGCTGGCCGGAGGCAGTGGCACCACCGGCCTCGACCTGCGTGGCAGCGATCAGCGTTTGGAAGTGCTCGTGCCCCCTGGCGCGCTGGATGTCTCGCAAGCCACCGTGGTGCGTGGCACCGGCACGGCGGCGACTCCCACCGCCGCCAGCGGCCCGTTCTCCTTGCGCATCACGGAGGTGTCCGGCCATGCCGCCGGATTACGCCATGTGTTGGGAACCTACCAGATCGAGGTGCTGGATACGCATGGCCAGCCCGTCAGCAATGTCCATCTGCGCCAACCCCTTACGCTCATCTACCACTATCAGCCCTGGGAGATGCGTGTGCTGGAGCTTGATCCCAACCAGATTTTACTCAGTTGGCCGGTTGCCATTGCGACTGCTCAACAGCACAAACAATCGACGCAGGGCCTGGTCATCCCCATGCACAATCATGCGCAGACCGACACGCTCACCGCGCAGACAACGGTGCTTGGCCCTGGCCCGCTGGTTGCCAGTGGCTCGCCCAACATCCAGAGTCCCCCGGTTCCCTTGCTCGCCTCGGTAGGGGGCAATAACGGGCAGGTGAGCTATGACTATCCCTTGCAAGTAGCCCCTGGTGCGGCGGGCTTTGCTCCCAAGCTGGTGCTGCACTATACCAGTAACGATCCCAACAACCGGCACTCCCGTACCTCCCCGGCAGGCGATGAGGGCGATGGCTGGAGCCTGACGCTTGGCTCCATCTCCTCACAGGTCTACGCCAACGGCAGCGCCGCCTCCGGGACGTGGTACGCGCTCAATCAGTTGGGTGATTTCAGTGATCGCCTGGTTGCCGACACCACCGTGACCTCCGGCACCTTCTTCCAGACGCAGCACCTGTCGCACTACCGCATTCAGCAAGTGACCAGTAGCCAGACGAACCAACCATGTTTCCATGTCTGGGACACGTCCGGCACCTACTACGAGTTCGGCTGCACACCTGACTCGCTGCAATGGACGAACAGCAGCGGGAGCCAGCAGAATTATCAATGGAATCTCGACCGCATGGTAGCCCCCAACGAGGGACCAGCCGCTTCCAACGTAGGCTATGACCTCATCAGCGTCACCTATCTGCAAGACTGCGTGCCTGCCGCCAGTCCCTATGCGTTGCCCTGTGCCAGTAGCGCCACGGTGCGTGATGCCGCTATCAAGCAGATCACCTATGGCTTTAGCACCTCGGTGTCCAGCATCGGCACCGTGCTGGGCACCGTTGATTTTAGCTACAAAGCCCCGTTCTCGTATGGCACGTGGGCCTCAAGCTATGGCACGAACGACAACTGTCAATCCAGCCCGCCCAGCTCAACCACCCTGCGCTGTGATGACCCGGTGACCTTTGGCAGTGTGCCCGCCCCCGACGTGATGAGTACACTCTCCTTGCAGAGCGTCACCAGCTATGTCGGCAGCGACAGCAGTGGCAGTAAGGATGCCAGCTACAGCTTCAGCTATAGCGACCTGCCCTACACCACCAACTGTTACGATGAATATACGCTGGTACAGGAAGCCTGTGCCGGGGAACATCTGCTCACGCAGGTGGTGCCCACTATCTACCTCAATGGCACCGGCCACACCATCAAACCGCTGCTCTTCAGCTATAGCGGGCTGTTAGCCGACACGTACTTTGATAGCCAGCACCAGAACACGGGCGGCTCAGCCTACGGGGGGGCCAGCTACTGGGCGTACCTGACGCGCTACATCGATACCAACACCGGCATCGGGGGACAGATGACCTACGCCACCGCCTACAGCAATTCGCACGGCACGCCGGAGGAGACGGATAGCAATGGCGTGTTGCATACGCGCCACGATCCGCTCTACTGCACCGAGTATCCCAGCGATTGCGCGGCCAGTACGACGACGTGGGGCAGTCCCAACCCCTATGCCAATCCCAATGATCGCGCCTGGAGCGTGCAGGTGGTCACGCAGCTTGCCACCTGGGGCACCGATAGCGGCAGCAGCCAGCTCAGTCCGGCGGTCACGACGTATACCTACCAACTGGCCAAGACGGGCACCTGGAGCAGTGGCAATCCCTTCTGTTATCCCTATCCCTCCACCAGCACTCCGACGGATGAGGATTGCGTGGGCGATAACTGGATTCCGGCCAATAACGGCGTGGAAGATAGCAACTGGCAGGACTACTACGACAGCGAGTTCCACGGCTTCTACAATGTCGCCATCACCAGTCCGGCCAGGAACCTGACCGAGCAGTACTACTACAGCACCGAAGGCTGGGGCACAGCTGGCTCCAATAGCGGCAACTACAACTCCGGGGCCATGTTCCAGCAGGACATCTATGATGGCACCAATGCCACCAACCCGCCGACGCAAGAAACGATTACACAATATACGGGCAATAACCAGTTCAGCAGCAGTACCTCCTATAACTCCTGCAACGGCAACTTGAGTCCGGTCTATCCCGTCTGTGGCGTGTGGCCGCTGTGGACGGAAACGGCCCAGGAGGGGCAGACGCCGCAGGTCAATAGCCAGAGTAGCGCGCCGTGGGTGCGGCATACCTACACCTATGACGACTACAACCCCGGCACTGGCCTGGGGAACGGCTATCACAACCTGCTCTCCGACCAGGTCACCAGTTCCAACGCGCCCACCGTCACCACGAACTGGACCTATTACACCAATAACCAGACCGTCAATGGCTGGACCTACTATGTGGTGAATAAAGTCCAGCACAGCGAGGTGGATGATAGCAGTGGACATGTCTGGCAGTGTCAGTACGACACCTATGACCAGGGCGCACCCTCCGGGGTGCCAACGCCCTCGGCGGGCTGGCTCACGACGGTGCAGACCTACGCCAACGGCCACTGCACCGGCTCCGGCAACCCCAGTAATCCGCTGACCACCAGCTATACCGGCTATGATGCCTACGGTAACGTCGTCGCCACCGTCGATGCGCTGGCACAGGCCAATCCCACCCTCTACAGCGGCGAGGGCTGTAGCGCCTCTCCAGTCATCATGGCGAGCGCGTGGGGTCAGTCCACTTACACCAGTTGCACGAGCTACCAGAATGAAAGTGTGCCCACCACACAGACCAACGCCTTCAACCAGGCGACGCAAACGGCTTATAGCGCGGCGGAGGGGATGCTGCCCACGCAAGTCACCGATGTCAACGGGCAAGTGACAACTACCAGCTATAGCTACGACAGCAATAGCGCCAGTGATGATCAGTATACGGTGAGCGTCAGCCAACCGGGCGAGAGTGGCAGCTACACGAGCCAGTCTACCACCAACTCCTCGTGCGCCAGCACTTTCCCCTCCGGTATCACGCACCCCTGCTACGAGATTGAGACGGTGAGTTCGCAGTATCCCACTGCGGTGAGCCGTACCTTCTATGATAGCCTGGGCCGCGCGGTCGAGACACAGACACCGGGGCCGGATAGCGCGCACACCACCGTCCAGTTTACGGTCTACAACGATCAGCAGAACGCGGTCTATCAGAGCCTGCCCTTCGTGGTGAACAGCACCAGTAGCTGGATTGACCCCAACACGGCGGTGGACGAGAACGGGCAGACCCCAGGAGGGACGGTCACCTACAAGGATGCGTTGGGCCGTGTCGTGGCGACCGATGATCCGCTCTTCAACGAGAAACAAACGACAGGTGTGGCATGTTTCTCGACGAATACCAATGCTGGCACGCAGGCGACGGCCTGTACCGAGTATTATACAGGGTACGTCAGTGGCGACAGCAACGCCTACCTGGTCACGGCCAGCATCGACCCCAATGGGCATGTGACGGAGATGTATAGCGACGCGCTGGGCCGCGTGCGCTATGTGCAGGACGACAGTGGTACCCGCGCCACCACGCTGACGCCCAACGAAAGGAAGAGCATCCAGTACAACGCGCTGGGTGAACCGACCTCGGTGACAGTCACCGATCTGGCTCCGCAGGCTGGCCAGAGCGTGACCAGCGTGACCACCACGGCCAGCTACGACGACCTGGGGCGCATGACCACGCTCACCGACCCGGAGCGCGGGACGCACACCTACAGCTATGATCCCGATGGACGGGTCATCAACGATGTGTCCGGCTCGCGCACGATAGGCTACAACTACGATCTGCTCGGTCGGGTGGGCTGCATCGACGATATTACGACCGTGCTCAATGCCACGGGCCTGTGTACCGGTGGGGGCAATCCCTTCGTGCAGAACACCTATGATCTGACGGAATTGGGCACAAAGGGCAGCACCGATTTCCCCATCGGGCAACTCACGCAGAGCGTGGCGACGACCTACTTCCCCGGCCCCGACGACAGCCAGGGTCACGTGACGCAGAAGTTCCAGTACGATCATCGTGGACGACTCATCACGGAGCAACAGCAGATCACCGTCACCGGTGGCAGTCTGACCATTCCAACCATCCCCATCGACCAGGTGAGCTACGCCTATAACGATGCCAACCAACCCACCACGACGACCACGAGCGTGGGAGGCAGTACCAATTATACTGAAAGCCTTGCCTACGATGGCACGACGGGGGTGCTCAACGGGCTGAGTAATACCACCACCGGGGTGGCGAACCTGGTGTCGCTGGGCTACAACGCGCAAGACCTCGTCAACGCCCTGACCTTCTATGGCAGTGGCGGCACGAGCAGCACCATTGCCAGCGAAACGCTGGGCTACGATGGTGATCTGCGCCCGACCAGCCTGTCGGCGAGCTGGCAGAGCGGCAGCGGCACGAGCGGGACGATCTTCGCCGAGACGGCCAGCTACGACGCGGCCAGCAACGTCATCAGCAGCACGCTGACGCAGGCCGCCGTCGCCGGGCAGAGTGGCTCTGGAGGCAGCGAGACGCAAAACTTCTGCTATGACGAGCAGAACCGGCTGGTGTGGGCGGGCAACAGTGGCACGCAACCGTCGGCAGGCAACGGTACCTGTGGCAGTGCGACGCTGGCGAACACGCTCAGCGGGGCGTCCTATGCCAGCAGCTATGTCTACACCCACCTGGGCCAAGTGTGGCAAGGGCCACTGGGTGGCAGCGGCAGCTATCAGTACCTCTACTGTAACAGCAGTCAACCGCATCAATTGACGGCGGTGGCAGCGGTGGGCAGCACGTGCAGCAGCACCACCCCGACGTATCAGGCCAGCTACAACCCGTGGGGTGACATGACCAGTCGCAGCACCGGCGGGGTGACGGGGACGCTCGCCTATGACGGGCTAGACGACCTGGTGCGCTGGACTGGCTCGAACAGCACCGAGCAGTGGAACTGGTACGATGGCAGCGGGCAGCGCGTCATGCAGCGCACCTCGGTCGGGGGCACGGTCAGCTACACGGTCTACGCCTTCGGGCTGGAGGAACACCAGTACAATGCCTCTGGGACGAACACGGGCAATACCTCCTATTACAGCGTGGGTGGGCACCTGATCGGGAACAGACGGGCACCAGCACGAAGACCACGACGTTCCTGCTCACCGACCTGCTGGGCAGTGTGGTCGCCAGCTTCAGCAACACCTCTGGGAGCGCCGCCGTGCAGGGCAACCGCGCCTACAGCCCCTACGGAACACCGTTGTACCAGCAAGGGCTTTACCGGCCAGTACGCCGACAGCACCAGTGGGCTGGATGATGACAACGCTCGGTCCTCTGACCCGCTGGTGGGGCAGTTTGTGAGTGCAGACAGCGTGCAGGGCAATCTGGTCGGGATGGATCCCTATGCCTATGTCGAGGGCAACCCGGAAACCTGGACGGATCCAACGGGACTGGTGGCGACGGGAGCCTGTGGGGGAGCGTGTACGGGCAATAGCAGCACTTCGCCTGCTGGCAGTTATGACCTGGGAGCCGGGCCTTGTAGCCTGAGTGTCTTCGGCATCTGTATCTTGCCCGAAAACCCACCACAGGTGTCCAGGTGTGACGCTGATCCT
>Ga0080006_1154924_pt1 | contig 24401 bp, 17 predicted proteins | sample RS3BMetagenome_FD_69209 | JGI IMG/M metagenome (GOLD analysis project Ga0080006, IMG submission 69209) | Ferric oxide microbial mat and aquatic microbial communities from Rainbow Spring, Yellowstone National Park, USA - RS3B (SPADES... ...
GAGGGCTCGTTGAAGAACGTGAACCTCTTCATACAGCTGTTTATGCTCTGGTATAATCATCTGAGGAGGCATCAGACGCTGGGATGTGTTCCCATGGAGGTGAGCTTATCTTAACGGTATCTACAAAATATTTTGGGCGATATTATTATATAGCTAAAATATGGTGTTTTTGGTCAAATAATGCTCAGTTTTGAACAGGTCACAAAGATATACTCAAAGAAGATAGGACCCGCAATCAAAGATGTTTCGTTCGATGTTCGGGATGGAGAGGTGGTAGGCTTCGTAGGGCTTAATGGGGCAGGGAAGACAACAACCATCAGAATAGCAGCGGGCGTAGTGTTTCCGACCGCTGGCAGGGTTTCCGTCGACGGTTTTGATATAGTCAAACAAAAGGTAGAAGCCTCGAAGAGGATCGGGTGGGTTCCCGAGCTTCCAAACTTCGAACAAAACGCTAAAGCTTTAGACCTTATGCTGTATTATGCAGGATATTACGGCATCCCAAATGATAAGGCGAAAGAGCTCTCCCTCAAACTTTTGAAGGAAACAGGTCTTGAAGGAGTTGAAAGGAGAAAGGCTTCTAGCTATTCTCAGGGGATGAAAAAGCGGTTTGTTTTAGCAGCCTCTATGCTTTCCGACCCTCAAAACTTTCTGTTTGATGAAATACTCAATGGTCTTGATCCGGAGGGAATTCATTATTTCAGAAACCTTATCCTGAAGCTAAGAGACCAGAAGAAGGCCGTCCTTCTTTCTTCTCACATCCTGTCCGAAGTGCAAGAACTTTCAGACAGGGTGGTTTTCATACATAAAGGGCGCATAATGAAGATCATGACAAGAGAAGAGCTCTCGGGGTTGGAAGGGGGTGTGCTTGTCCTAAAGCTGAACGTAGTAGATGATAGAATTCTAGATTATTTAAGGACGATAGGTTCGCTCAAAGTTGAAAACGATAGGGTTTCTATCTCGGGCTTTAAGGGGGACCCGTCCCTGGTGAACCAGGAAGTCATGAGGATGGGGTATGCCGTGAAGGAATTATCTTATCATACACCAAGCCTAGAAGAGTACTTCCTGAAACTGATCGGTGAGGCGCAGTGAACCCAATAACCTATGACATACGAAAGGCATTCACTAGTAAAGGGGTATTGGCAATAATGATTCTTATAATAATATTCAGTTTTGCAATAATACCCATCATAAAGGAATCCACATCGAGTGTACCCACGCCACCGTCAAACGTAGCTTACAGTGTAATTGACAGCTCCGCCGGTTTCCAAATATTGTTCTATGCTTACAACAGTTTTGGACAACCCTTGTCGGGGGTTCAACTGAATCTTACCTCCGCCATCCCTGGCCTATTTTCCAGTGTTGCGACCACCAACTCGAGCGGCTTTGCTAAAATGTTCATCCCATATCCATCTCAACAATCCGAGTCTGGATATCTAGCCAACCTCGAGCCAAATACAAATCTCTTTATTGGGCAAGGTTGGGTAATAGATCTCCCTTCTCCAAACACAACTAACGTGTCGCTGGGCGAACCTTCCCCTCCGGTAACTATTGGTACAGTTACGGACAGTAGAAACTCTTCTGTGATCGATTCCTTCGTTTTTGCCGTGGGACCTAATTTCACAAGGCCAAACGATCTGCTTTACTTCGCGATAACCCCCCATAAACCTGGTGTGTCTTCTCCACCTCCTCTGGGTAACATGACGCTTATAGCCAGAATAACGGATTACACGAATATTGTACACTTGCCGATACCTTCGAGCGTTGACCCCGCAGACAACGTATGGGTAGAATTAACGTCAAATAACGGATCCACTCTGCTTTCGGCAGTGACTCCGGCTGCAAGCTATACTTTTACCATGCAACAACCCAACGCGATCTCACTCACCTCATCCTTTATTTCGGGATTGCTTGGTTCCCTTGTACCGCTGATGGCCATAATAGCTGCATACTCTGGATATGGAAGAGACAGGGTTTCGGGAATACTCGAGTCGGTGTTGGTAAGGCCTGTCACCAGAAGAGGCATTCTCGTTTCAAGATACATTGCAGTTGTGGCTGCTGTTGCTCTAGCCACTCTTATCACAATATTGATCGCGGACCTGCTCGTCTGGTACGAGCTGAAACAGACATTGGATGTTATGTTTTTACTTGGCTCGTTGGGTTCTCTCTTTGTTGAGATAGCCGCATTTGTTGGTATTATGTTCATCATATCTCAGTTGACAAAATCAACCGGCGCACTCGTCGGGTCAGGTGTAGGGCTGTTTTTGGTGCTGGATCTTTTGTGGTCACTTTTGGTGGCGTTGGCTATAGAAGGGACAGGTGTTGGGTTTGGTTCCTTGGTGGCGCTTCACATTCAGGTTGACCTTTCGTTTTTCAATCCATCGCAATTCATAAGTCTGGTTCAGATCCTTCAGCTGAAGAGTTTATCTGGTAATTTAATTCAACCAGCCCAGTTCGGGGTTACCCCGTTGACTGTTGGCATCGCTGGCCTAGCTTGGATATTGATCCCCTTGCTTATCTCATTGAGACTCGTATCCACAAGAGATTGATTGAGGTCCTGAAGGCTATTGATGCTCGTATACAACATTTTCTAAAGTACATAAGGTTCTAAGATGTCTTGTACTCATACAGCCATATTTCCCACGGTATCGCTGTTCTTTCCATCACTGTAACTTGATGTTAAATTACTTGAATCAATTCCACCATGAAACATCTGACCATCCGAGCTCATCATCTACCTCTGCATAATCAAGATGTAAATATATCGAATGGGTAGTTCTTCATTCTTTGTACCTAGTTTGTACAGAGAACTCTCGGTTATATTTCTTTGCTCGACGTATGTAGATGGGGGCCTTCAACCCATCCGTCCACCTCTTCGCATTTGTATATTGTGTACTAATCTAATGAATAGACTTCGTTGGTAACCTAATTAGAGTCATCAAATTTCTGAACGGAGTATGGTTGGGTAGAACTGTAGATAAATGGTTTGTAAGTTCATGACTAGTAGTGTGGAATGCGATCTTAGAATGCAAACATTAACTGCAATTTGATGATGCCTGTTGTTGCCAAACACTGTTTCAAAATTATATAATTTTAAAAGGTTTTATATCAAGAGCTAATTGCAATATATTATTGAAAATACTCTATCTGATGTTGTAATATAGACTGAATGTTCGAACGTTCGTTCTGAAGTCCGTGAAGAATCAAAGACTTCTGTGTCCCATGCCGTTCAACAACCTTCATACCACGATCTGTTTTTCATCCCAACCTTTTTTAATATCATGATACACCGAGATAACGTATGAGTACCTGGAACCGCAATATCGAACAGATAAGGGCATCAATACTTGCCTTAAAGGATGAGCTGGAGAAGGCGCAACCCAAGGATAGGCTTGAATGTTTGAGCAAGATAATGCAATGCATCGAATTCATGAAACAAAGCAATATTGGATGGGCCTCGCTATTGTCCAACCCTATCATGGCGAACAATCTTGACGAAGAAGCGTTAAAGGATATATTTCAGAAGTTTAAGAATATTACGATTCAAAGAATCCAAAACGACGTAGATTCAATTGATCGATATATGATTAACCTGATTTCGAACCCTAATGATACACAGGACGCATGAAGAATGGTTTTTGAGTGTATTTCGAACTTTAGTTACAAATTCGTATCCTACCACTTAACTTTATTGGTTCCCAAGCCGCATGATTGCTCTTTTGTTGGCCGGTAAAATACAAATCCTGCAGGATGTTGGGTCGGATTGGATTGGATTTTCCCGAATCCGAAACGGAAATAGCAGAGCACTAAAGAAGTGGTGGTCTAGACTGTAATGGTATGTCCTTCACAGTAGGTCGGATCTACGACATTCCCATTCAGATCGACTACACATGGTTTATCATTTTCTTGCTAGTGGTCTGGACAGTTGGATTCGACCTCATGCCCCTTAACTATCCGGGTCTTGGATTCACGGACGAGCTTGTAATCGGCGTGATATCTTCTTTCGCCTTGTTTGGCTCTGTTCTCATACACGAACTCGCCCATTCAATTGTAGCAAAAAGGAGCGGCCTGAAGATTACCAAAATTACCCTTTTCCTCTTTGGCGGTGTTTCCGAAATCGCGGAGGAGCCTTCTACGGCCAACCTCGAACTTAAGATGGCACTCGCGGGGCCATTGACGTCACTAGCACTTGCCGGAATTTTATATGGGGCTTGGCTGCTTTCAGTATATGGTAACCTCTCGGTTCTCATTCGAGCCCCCCTACAGTATATTGGTTGGGTTAACGAGGTGGTTGCGGCGTTCAACCTTATCCCTGCCTTCCCAATGGATGGTGGTAGGGTGCTTCGATCCCTGTTCTGGCGCAGGAACGGAGACATTCTTTCCTCCACAAGGTCCGCCGCCTCGGTTGGAAGGGCGATTTCCTACGCAATCATGGCGATTGGTGTTTTCTATCTTTTTGAAATAGATATCTTTTCTGGACTCTGGCTACTTCTCATAGGCTGGTTCATAGCCAACGGGGCAAGGACTTCCCTCACCCAGCTCATCATGGAAGAAGGATTGAAAAGGTCCACTGCGAAAGAAATGATGACCTCGAAGGTCGAGATTGTTCATCCAAGCATGTCCTTGGCTGACCTTCATGACCTAATGGTGAAGCAAGGTCACAACGGGTATCCTGTCGTCGAAAACGACGAACTGGTAGGCTGCGTTACCATTGACGACCTGAAGAAGGTCAAGAAGGAGGATTGGGGCTCAGTCCCCATCAGGAGTGTGATGACACCTCGATCCGGTTTAATTGCAGTGGGGTTGGAAGAGAGTGGTCAAGTCGTGCTTCACCTGATGAATTCTTCTAAAGTAGGAAGAATTATGGTGTTGGACTCGCAGGGAAAGTTAGCTGGAATCATCACAAGATCAGACGTCATTAGGGTAATGCAAACACAAGAAGCGAGAGTGATGGGGAGCATTGTGGCACAGTCACCTAGACAGAAGATCATGACTGTGGATGCCGGGATGTACTTCGAACTGCAGGAGCCCATCGGTCAGGATTACGATTGGGTAGCTGAATTTGACCCGGGATTCTTCCAGCTCGCAAGAAGCTGGGTGGATCAAGGAGCACAAGGTGTACCCTTAAAGAGATTCAATTTCTTGGCTATCCATCCTGGAACTTCCACAATAACCCTACATCAAATTCCAAACGTAGGTAGTTCTCAATCTAGTGTAAGAGGTTCAAGATATGTTAAGTATGTGATAACCGTATTGGCTCCTGCGAATAAGATAGCCAACAGTTAGATATATTACTGAAAATATACGCTACCTCTTCACGAACTCAATGGCACGTAACTTTCGGATGCATGTTTATGAAGCTCTAAATCATAACCGTTTTATTCTCGCGGCGAACTATTGTGAATGATGGCTATCTCCAGAACCATGGTAAAGGAACTCAAAGATGTTGCATGTGAATGCTGTGGCGGGTTGTGCGATTGCGCAGATTGTTCCTACTGCATACAAATAAAAACCACTCGGTAGCAGATCAAGAGCTGAACTGTATCTTTTGAACGGATGTATTGGGCCCCCTATATGTACAGTGACAGAACCTTCTTATTTTTGTACGCCGGAGCTGAGGTTGATAATTGACAATAGTAACTGTGGACGATAATAAAAGCTATATTTTGGACCTTCTTCTCAATGTTGGTAGTATTCAAAGGGCGAAGGTGGAAAGTTTCTTCGCAGCGAGAAAATCTGATGTGGTTCTCAATACATCGAGATTGAGTGAGGCAATAGATTCTCTAAAGAAGGAGAAATTCATTGTTGAAAAGGATGGCGTTCTATCCTTGGATCCATCTCGAAGGGATGCTGTCGCGATGGAGGTGAGAAACTATCTTGATGTAATAAAAGTCAACAGCCAAAAGTTGTTTGATATGGCCGAGAAAAATGATTTCAGATTACCATGGCTGCTCGCAGCCGTCAGGTCAAATGATGGAAGGGCAGAAGTTACTTTTGCGGACAAGTTCGAGGATACGACAGTGCTCAGTGCATGTATGGACCTAGCGGCTGACAGAATGGCATTCCAACATGGGTGGGACCATGCCGGACATCATTATGTCTCGTTCTATCTTAGGAGGTATCCATTCAGCGTCACGGCTATACTTGAAGAATTACTTTCGAAGAAGGCAAAACTCGGGGAACTGAAATCCCTTGAGGATCTGGCTATCGTCGCAATAGTTCTGTTCTCACCTAATCCACCTACCATGGAAGACCTCAGGATCAATCTTCCTGACCTTACCACAGAACATCTTAGAGAAGCCGTTTCTCAGCTCGTCAGCGAAGGAGTTGTTCAGCTGAAGGACGAAACTCTCCTCGTTGATGAGGATATGAAGCAACTGCTTCAAAGCCGATTTATATGGCAGCATGTTGAAAGGCTAAACCAAGTCTTGTTTGAATCAGCCAAGCAGAAGCTTTACAACAGGACGTCGAACCTTTACTATCTTGGACTCGTTGAAAGACTTCTTTCAAATAAGGCAGTTCAAACCACCTCCCCGTTCTTCGCTCTTGAGAAGGATTCTATCTCCAACGTTCCTGAAGAAGACCTTGTTCAGGCAGCAAAACTCGGGCTTGTTTATCTCACAGAAAAAGATATTGTGATCAACACAGCTGTAGCCGAAAGGATCGAAAATGTGCTGAAGGAGTCATTAAGACTCGGTGGAGTGATGGTTGTGCACGGAGGAAACGTAGCCGAGCTCAATGATGCTTTGGTGAAGGTCTTTGGTGCGTCAGCTGACTATGTAAAGGTTCAAGATCCAAAGGTTGACGAGGAAACGCTCAGGATACTCAGAAATTATGTGAGGCATGACGTGAGTCTGATGTTACTTTCGTCTCTAAAGCGTACAGAGGGCTCATCCCTAGACAAGCTAAAGGAGGGGTTTGACAGGCTGCGTTCTAGGTCAAAGGGCTTCGAGGCAAGATTTGTCGGAAGGTCTTTAGGGGGTGATGCACCATTCGATAGAACGTATGTTATATCAAAGAATGGTGCTTTCATGTTTTCTCGCCCCTTACGAGATTTTGGAAAGACTGAAGATTCGTTTATTCTATCAGAATCGAATGCTAGAAAGGATGCAGAGTTGGAGCCTGCATTTGATTATCTATTTAGTGTTGCAGGCAGAGACGAACTCAATTCGAAGGGGTTAGTAAGGCAGACACTCAATGAATGGCTCAGGTGAGAGGTAAGCAATCACAGGTTCAATCCATTCGTTTTCCCGTCTTGGCAGTCGACCCATAAGCTCCCACCTATCGTAACTAACGTAATTTTCGTCGAATATCCTTAATTAATGCATTCAGCGGCGGATGCTGCGAACAGGGTTTGGTAACCCTCCGGAATACTGTGCCTTCAAGTCAGCCACAACAGGAAGAGAGACGTCTAGCCACAATAATGTTCACCGATATAGTCGGTTACACCGCGATTACACAGAAGAGCGAGAGCCTTGCCATCAAACTGCTTGAGGAGCACAGAAGGATACTTAGAGCGGCTTTTCAGAAGTACCATGGTAAGGAAATTAAGACGATCGGTGACGCCTTTGTTGTTGAATTTAACAATACACTCGACGCGGTTAATTGCGCCTTTGATTTACAGAGGGAACTTCATCTTAGAAATGACCAGGTTCCCTCGGATAGGAGGATATTCGTCCGAGTTGGAATTCACCTTGGGGATGTGATACATAGCTCGGGCGATATATATGGGGATGCTGTCAACATAACATCACGCATCGAACCAATATCTGAGCCGGGCGGAATATGTGTAAGCCAGCAGGTGTACGATCAAGTATGGAATAAGACAGAATTCACGTTCCAACCTGTAGACAAGATGCGGCTAAAGAATGTACAACTTCCGATAGAACTCTATAAGGTGGTGATGCCATGGGAGACCCCAAGAATCGTTGAGACCGAAACTCTGGCGAGGGGAAGGATAGCCATACTTCCCTTCAGGAACATTACACCCGACGGCAGGGATGAATATTTTGCGGACGGACTTACAGAGGAGCTGATAGCATCCATTTCCAAGATTGCAGGTCTAAGGGTGATAGCAAGGACCTCTGTGATGAAGTTCAAAGGAAGTGACAAGTCAATAGCTGAAATCGCGAGAGAATTACAGGCAGGTACTTTGCTGGGTGGGACGGTAAGGAAGGTCAACGACAGGGTAAGGGTTACCGTGGAGCTAATTGATGGAGCCACGGAGGAGTATATGTGGACGGAAACCTACGATAGACCCTTCAAGGATATTTTTGCCATACAGACAGACATCGCAGAAAGGGTATCGAGGGCCCTTAGGGTGCAGCTTCTTTCAGGGGAGAAAAAGAGGATAAGGAGCAGGGCCCCACAGAGCGCTGAAGCCTATAACATCTACATGAAGGGCAGGTTCCACTTTTTCAGGGGCGGCGTAGACGGCTTTCTTAGCGCGATTCAGTACTTCGAAGAAGCGATCGAACTTGACCCTAACTTCGCACTTGCCTACGCTGGTCTTTCAAACGCGTACATGTTTTTGGTAATTTACGGTCATCTTCCAACGAAACAGGGTGGTGGTAAGGCAAAGATGTATGCGCAAAAGGCGCTTGAACTGGACCCCATGTTAGCTGAAGCGCACCTTTCGATGGCTATGGTACAGGCATCATACGAATGGAACTTCGAGGCGGCTGAGAAGGAGTTCAAACGAGCCCTCGAACTTAACACCAGTTTCGCATTCGCCCACGCCAGATTCGGTTTGATGCTACTGATAGAAGGCCGGATTGAGGAAGCGCTTTCGGAGGTAACGCTGGCTGAGGAACTGGACCCGCTCTCTTCAACCATTCACACCATTGTTGGGACTGTCTTTTATTACCTTGGCAGTTATGATGAAGCGATTCTAAGGTACAACAGGTCCTTGGAGCTGGACCCTGATCAGCAGACCGTGCTGGACAATCTAGGGATGTGTCATATCATGAAAGGACAGCTAGAGCTTGGTTTAAGCGAGCTCGAAAGAGCCGTGGAGATGGACCCCAAGAATCCCTTCTGCAAGGCCGACCTCGCTTATGCATACGTAAAGTGTGGGAAGAAGGACGACGCTCTTAAGGTACTCGAACAACTGAAGAAGTTAGCCTCTGAGACCGAGGCTGCTATGGTTGCGCTCGCTGGTGTGTATGCCATTCTGGATGAGAAAGAACGAGCACTGGACTGGCTTGAGACGGCTTACGAGGAGCATTCTCACTACCTAAGGAATATTGGGCTCGAGTACTGGTTTGAGGGCGTCAGAGAGGAGGAAAGATTCCGAGCCCTGATGAGAAGAATGGGACTGCCGCTCAAGACGATCCGACACAAAGGTTCGGCCTAGAACGATTTTTGACAACCTGTCTTAAGAAAGGGGTTTTATCTGTAGCAGGGATTACTCAAAGATTCAACTTGTCGTTCCCAAACGATTCAATATAAATTCGGATGTCCTCTTTGACATGGACATTATACTCACCATTGGATTAACCCCAGGGGAGGTAGGAAATACACTTGCGTCACCGATGTAAAGATTACGAATTGAATGCAGCTCGCCCGATGGCTGAGTGGGGCCCTGCTGCGGGTCCGAACTCATTCTGACCGAGCCCATTATGTGGGCACTAAACAGCATAATCTTGTTCCTTTGAATCCCCCTTCTTTCTATTTCGTGATCGAATTCATCAAGATCCGCTTCTGTTAGTGGCCGAGAACCATCCCCCACCGACACGGGATCGCTGTGAGTGCTCCAAATCTCTGTAGCACCTGATGCCATGAGTATCCTTGCCATTTCTTCCATCCCCTTTATCATAGTAGTTCTATCTTTGTGTTCAAGCTCATACGAGACAACTGGAAGCCCATACTTATCCACTCGCACTACGCCACCGCTCCATTCACGTACCAATGCTATGGGGGATGCGGCCCTTAAGTAGTATCTTTTGATGAATTCTTTGTGCGACCTTCCATCAAGCCAAGGGATCGTAAAGGCGAAAAGCCCTGGGTGTGCCGGAGCGGCCTCTATCCAGAAGCCATGGTAATTACCATCTATGTTGATGAATTTCCTCACAGCCACTGTTTGAGGTGGACCTTTCCAAGCGTTTATATTGTGATTGAATATGCCCGAAATAGCAACAGTGGGATGTAGCCTGAGATATTTACCAACATTCTTGTCTTTGATACCTGACCTGAGCAGAAGAGCTGGTGTTTCTATACTGCCACAGGCTATTACCAATACCTTAGCTCTCACTTCGAAATGAACCATACTGTCAGGTCCGGGTGAGAATGTTGCCAAGATGCCCTTCGCAGTATCACCATCTATAATGATTGTTTCAGCCCTGGCATTGAATATGAACCTGGCTGAGTTTGCGAATGCCATTGGTATGTAGTTCATTATGGTGGATTGCTTGCAGGCATAGATGCAACCCATGTTGCAAAAATCACACCTTTCTCTACAGCCAACCGCATTTCTGCTGATAACCTCAAAATCTACTCCTTCTAAGTATCCAAGGTTCACGCACCCCTGCCATAAAACCAGGTTGTTCGGATTTCTTTGACTTTCATTAGTGTTTATCTTCAGTGTGCGCCATACATCATTAACGATATCATTAAAGTGTGGGGTGAGCAAACCATCTATTCCATAGTTCTCCTGCCACTCCTTCAGGATTGGCTCCGGGGTCTTTAGGCATGTATTCCAGTTTACGATGGTACCTCCGCCTGCCCCTCTACCTGCAAGAAGGGTAAAAGAAAGATCTTGTGTTGATGCAGTGCCCTGCTGCTGGAACAGCTTCTGCATCATATGAAGCTCCTCTTGAACGAAGGTACTGGAGGTTTCATAACTTCCCTGCTCCAGTACGATCACCCTGTACCCTGCCCTGCTCAGTTCGAAAGCTATCACGCTTCCACCAGAACCCGAACCCACGATACAAACATCCACATCAAATTTTGAACCTTCTTCAGGGATCGTAGGTGACACGGTCAGTTCTGGAGGGTGAGGCACCCTGCCAGAATCATCTGATCCGGGGTAGCCTATTTCATACCAGTTAGGGTTACTTCCTCCAGGGGTTATGATAGAATAAGTGATAGAATAAGCAAGGAAACAGGTCAGACGCTTTACGGCCTGAAAGGCTGTTCGCTTGAGTAAGAGTGGACTGTCCCTCCAGGCACACAGGAGGTCTGTTCTTTCCTTTAGGCTCATGTTAGAAAATGCCTTTGGTTTCCGAGAGATCAAAAGTTCGATAAGCGGATTCTCAAGAATGTTCAGAAGTCTTGAAATTGCGACTGCGTTACCTGGCTGGAGGCTTTGTTCGATAATTTTGATCAGTGCAGAATCCACACCGATATCGGAAGCTTTCCTTCTGTAGAATTGGGAACCCTCGCCAAGGTCTGGGAATATTGTGTCACAGAGCAACGATAGGGTTCTTTTCTGCTTTTCGGTGAGATGCATTGAAAGGTAAATTACAGAACTTGATTAAATGCCTTGCTGGTGTAACACTATGCGGGTCCAAATTTGTAATCGAAACTGCCCTTAGCATCCTCAAAAGGAAGAACCAACCATAAATACATGGGAACGGCCAGGATCATTAATCCGGCGAATTCGTGTGCCACCTTTTTACCAAGAAGTGCGGTTACATCATTCTGGAGAAGCGACAGCAATAGTGCGATGGTAGGAATGCGTTGAAGTCTGATTTCCTAGAGCTGCCTTTTCAAGGTCATGCAGGATCAGCCGCCCCTTCTAAGCATGTTACCGGCAAGTTCCCCCTGACCAAGCTCCAATTCTTGGCCGCACCGCATGTAACCTATCTTCACAGATTGCATGTAAACCGGTCGTAAAGAATGAAAACAAGAGTAACCGGTTTCGAACATGATAAGCGAATCTAGCTAATCATGCAAAAGGTAGCCAATGACAACAAACAGGAGTATCGATAGTATCTCCTCATCCAATATACAGTCCTGCTGACCCGAAAGTAACCCTTGGTCAGGGCGAATGCGGAGAGGAAAATTGGTACAAGCAAATTTGCATGTCCCAATATGGTTCTTCGGAGCCTCGAATTTATAGAAACAGGCTCGGAATCAGAAACTATGCCAATCATGAATTCAACCAATTTACCGCCAATGGGCATCAAGGCTTCAGAGAACTTTGGCGCCACCCCCTCCTTTGTGACAACACCCGCCATCTCAAGCAGGCCAATTGCTCAGTAAATCTTGCTAGGAGATTCCTTCGATATGCAATGTGCGTCTTCGGGTCTCCCTGGACCACACTTAAGGGCAAGCATCTTCCTCGCCTTTCCTACTGTCTGTCGAATTTGACATAACCACTATTGCTTTGACTTTTTGCCCTTCTCCTTATCTGGATTTTGCAATATCTAAATATCGTTGACCAAGAAGATTTATGTCTTGCTGGTGTTGTTTCCGCCTTCGGTCCCTTCTTCCTTCAAAAACAGCATCATTCTGCTTCCTTCCTTTACAGAATCCACTTTGTTCTTGTAGATGAGATCGTAAAGCACCGAGTTGAAAAGAGGGACATAGATTTTGGGAAACTGCTCCTCAAAGCTGGATTCGAGTTTGGACTTGGCTACCTTCCCTCCCAGCCTCAATGAGAGCAGAATCCATTCTGCCACATTCGCCTTCGTCTGTATCAGGTCTCTGTCCTCGCCCGTCTGAGTCTGTCCAGCAAGAATGTCGAGGTCTCTTCTGCTTACGAACTGTTCAACCAGTTTAAGGTCCTGAACAGAGACGGAAGATGTGGGCTCCTGAACTTGGTGAGTTGGTGCTTGGGCTGCAAACGTGGCCTGTATTGTATGAGAAGGTGTTTCCGAAACGTGGACGCCTCCAAGGGAAGTTGGCGAATTAGCCGAACTTGCTGACGTGTTACTGAAGACTGGTTGGTTCTGTGATTCTGTTGATTGAACATTTCTATCTAATGAGGGTAATTTGACCACAACCTCCTCTGTTTTTATTCCGCCATCAGGATGAAGAACGAGCGGCGTGATCCTGAATTTTGTAGCATACAGAACCGCACCAGCTGTTCCAAACAATGCCAGAATTGATGCTATTCCTGCTAGAGAAAGCGGGACCTCGCCATCCGCTATTCCAGTTTCAAGTGGGGTAAGTATATGTGTTCCCAACTGTATTACAAGAAAGACTATTATGACTGCGCCTATCCCTAAGGTGACCCCCACCCTCAACATCTTCTTATTAACGGGTTTATCATTAAACGTGTTGAAAGCTGCTATACCTATGAGTGCAGCATCAGCGATAATTGAAAGAACAAGAGAAAGCCAGATAAGGACAGCGACGCTGTATCCTGCTTTGACTCCCTGCTCAAGGGGAATAAGCGCCTTCGTGCTAACCTGCAGAACGCCAAGGATGAGGCCGAGCAAAAGCAAAGGCAGGACGAACACTAGAAAGAACCTTACTTGTTTCTTTTGTAAGGGGTGCATATCAGATATGGGTATAATTACGGAATTTAATAAAGGCATCAACCCCTTGAAGTCTTATCATGAAACGTTTTAACCTTTGAGTGCTTTTAGGGCTTTATGCTTCCCCAGTCTTGAACTGTAAAATGAAATCTACTTTTCAACGGGGTCCGGTTCCTTTTGCAATCTAAAGACGAAATCCTAGCACATTCCAGATGAACGATCCTCCGGCCACAATTCCTTTCGCTGTCATTATCCTTTTACGCCTGACTCTATTCATCCACACGCCCACACAGAACCCGATAGGACTTGGCATCGTTTGGTACCAAGTCCTTTTTTATAGCTTGTCTGCGCATAGCCGTATAGCTGGCTTCCGCATATATAAACGTGCGCTCGCTGGAGCCAGGTTCAAGCTACACCGGTGTAGGTTGGCCTTATCCGGTGGCATAAAGGAGCGTCTTAAATAGGCGTGAAGGTCTACATTGGCTGATGATCACAGAACGGCGTGTCCGGCGAACTCCGATGCTCTTACATTTTTGCGAAGTCAAACGCTATCCACTACAACAATACCGTTCAGGGCTCATCGTGTCGGGCAGAGACAAGGAAGTGGTCGGGGCTTGAGTAGGGCGACCGTGAAGGAGGCGGAGATTGAAGAGGGACTACACGAACTTGCAATGAATGTTTTTGGGAAGAAGGGCTATGTTATTGAGGGCGCGAAGTTCGATGGTTTTGAGCGAGCGAAACAGAAGGAATAGGGGCTGATGGCTTGGTTAACGGGTTAAGTTCTGATGAAAGAAAGGCGTTGGATCTCATCCTTGAAGACCTGAAGATCTTGTTCCAGATCGGCGAGGTTCCTGAAAGCGAGATCGACAGAGTTGTGGGGCAGCTTAAGAGCGAAGAGGTCAAAGCTTACGTCAGTCATCTAAGGGGCGGCTCGAAGCCTGAGGTTGCTCTTCGTGAAGCCTTCTTTGCTGGTAGGTCAATTCTTTCCAAGTATCTTGCTGCTGACATCAACCCTGAAGTCAATCTGGGAGATGGGTTCATCGATTATCAGATCGGTTCTGGCGGTAGGTTCATCCTCCTTGAGTTAAAGTCTCTGTTTGAGGCTGAGGTTGTTCAGGTTAAGGCTGGTAGGGAACTGAAGGGGCTGAAGCAAAGGCCTCTGAAGTGGGAGGATCATAAGGAGCAAGTTCTGAAGTATATTCGTAAGGGTGGCGAGTATATTGTCTTGACGAATCTGAAGGAGTGGTGCTTCTTCAATGATGAGTGTAGCCCTGATAGGTGTGTGCCCTTCTATACTACAGAATTGTTTGCCTTTCTGAAGGATTTTGAGGTCTCTCCGAATCTGTATGAGAGGTTGGAGAGGTATGATCTTGAGTCTATTCGTGAGGAGCTGGATAAACGTTTCTTTGAGAGCCTAGAGGCTTGGGTGAAGAAGCTCTCTGAGGTGGAGTTTGATGTTGATGAGAAGAGGAAGCTGGAGATCATTATTGGTTTGATAAACAGGTTTGTATTCATTCAGACTCTGGACGATTATGGTGTCGTGGAATTTAGGTGGATCAAGGGTGCTTGGGATTATGCGGTGCGGATGTGGTCTGCTAAAGGTAAAACTGAAGTCCTGACTAAGTTCTTTAGTGAACTTATGGAGTGGTTCTATAAGTATTATGATACCGAGTTGTTTAGGGATGATGTTCTGAAATATGTGAAGCAGGATACCGGGAATATTGACCTGTTCTATAGGAGCCTTGAGCTTGTCCTTGGCTTGGCGTATTGGCAAACCCCTCTTGGAGGCTTTAAGGGGATTATGCAGTATAACTTTAAGTTCATCAACGAAGACATTTTCGGGAAGGCGTATGAAACGTTTCTTGCTGAAGTAAGGAAGGAGCAGGGCATATTTTACACGCCTAGATACGTCACGGAATATATCGTCGAGAACACGGTAGGTAGAATATTCAATGAATTGTTACAGCAGATAAAGAAGGAGTTGGAGGCTGAGAACTTCGAAGCTGTTCCGCCTTTGATCGAACGTTTCAAGTCGATACGTGTTCTTGATCCTGCTTGCGGTTCAGGTTCGTTCTTGATTAAGGCTGTAAGAAAGATCTTCGAGAAATACAGGGATCTTAACTGCCTTGTGACGGATTATATGAACAAGTATAATCGATTCAAAGGATCCTTGATCAGACCCAAGGAGGTAGAAGACAAGGCTGAAAAGGTCATGCAGATTCAGGAAGATGTCCAAGAGAGGAGTGGTAGAGAACTCATCTCAAAGATCCTGGTCAGACATATATATGGAAACGATGTCGACATGAAGGCGCTCGAAGTTGCGAAGGTGAACCTGTGGCTAGAGGCAATCAAACTCGCACCAACAGAATTTCGGTTCGATAGATTACCCAGCCAGACTAACCATATTTTACCAGACCTTGAAATGAACCTGCGTAACGGTGACTCACTATTCAGTCTCTCTTTTGAGACTGTTGTGGATCGATTGAGTAAAGATTATCGCAGAGAGCTTAAGGAAATAAGCCAGCTAAGAAATGAGTATCTGAAGGATACTACGAGGACAGATCTTGTCCAACAAGTCTCCCAACTAAAGAATAAGATAAGCGAAACGCTGAGGGACGCTCTCACAAGACAGGTTGATGAGACATGCGCTCGACCAGACCAATTGGAACCGACATCTCCGTTTTTCTGGCCACTGGAGTTCTGGTTCATTTTCTTTAACGATCAGGGGGAACCCATTACAGAGGAGAAAAGAGGCTTCGATATAGTTATTGGAAATCCCCCATACTACACAGAGACTAGAGGATACAAGGAGAAGTTCAGACTTTATGCGAGATCTCCGCTTGTAGGGCGATACTATGAACCGAAGATGGATGTTTTCTATTTCTTTATCGAGTTAGGTATAGATCTACTTAGGCTAAAAGGGAAACTCGGCTTCATAATAATGCAGTATTGGAGTTCGAGGGGAAGTGGCAAGATCTTACGACAGAAGATAATGGACGAGGCTACCATCACTGCCACCATCAACTTTAGTGAATTCAAGGTCTTTGAAGAGGCGAAAGGCCAGCATAACAGTGTGCTAGTTCTTACCAAAGAAACGCCTCCAAGGAACACATACAAAGTCACTGCGATTGAAGTAACGAACCCTGCGACGCCTAGAGAGGAAGTAGTTTCTGCACTGCTAGAGGGACGGTTTACCGCGAACGTGACGATGATGGAACTTAGGCTCGTCTACGACGCAAGGCTCGGCAAGATAATGCTCCTTCCCAAAGAGTATGTGGAGATCGTGCAGAAAATCACATCACGATCAGACTATCGAATACCTGTTGAAAGAAGCTCACAAGGAGTTGTCCTTCCGCAAGATAAGGTCACCGCTGAGCAGATTAAAAAATCACCAACACTCAAAGAAGGAGAGGGCATCTTCCTTCTCTCCAATGAAGAGATCAAATCGTTGGTTTTGACGAGAGAAGAAAAGTCACTCATTCAGCCCTTCTACTGGGCCAGACAACTCGACTCGTTCTACTATGAGGACGAACCAACGGGCTGGCTAATCTACACCGAAAAGAAGTATATCGATTACGACGAGGTAGAGGTGAACAAAAGGTCAAGAGCCGAAGGTAGGAAAAAGGAAGATATTCAGAGAGAAATCCTGGCGGAAGTTCACAAGAAGTATCCAGTCATAACGGCACATCTCGATAGGTTCCGTGACGTCATAACTTCTGACAGGTGGCCATATGGTATCCACAGGTCTCGTCAAAAAGAAATATTCTTCAGTGGAAGGAAGATTATTTCGGTCAGGAAGGCACAATACCCGAAATTTGTATGGGTTCCTATAGCATGTTTTATGGACGAATCTGTGAACTATGTCGAACCAGGTGGGACGATTAATCCTAGCTACTTAGTGTCTCTGTTTAACTCATCCCTAATGTGGTTTTGGTTTAGATACGGAACTCAGAAGACTCACGGCACACAATTGCAGGTCGACATTGAAATCATCAGGAATGCCCCCCTTATCAAGCCACCTAGCAATCGTATCGAAAGCCTGCTTAGCGAACTCTCGCAGAATATGTATAACCTCAAGAAAGCTAAACAGGCCTACCTTCGTCTCTGGCAGATGAACTCCACACAAATGATGAGCACCTCTAAAAGGTTGAATGAGATTCTGAGAGAGGATATGCGGAACCTGCGAGATGGCAAGCTTGAGGATTGCTGGACATCTAAAGCTAGCTTTTATCCGCAAGTCTCAGACGTATCATCTGAAGAAGAGTTCGAATACTTCGTAGCCGAACTTGATGACTCTACGGGTTCAATCAAAATACACGGCGTAGACGAAGGAGGAAGACTTTCTGCAGTATACGAGATGACCTTCACCCATAAGGACCTAATGACACATGTGTATTGTGCGCTACTCAGTTCGGATGCTTCTCGATACGAGACTCTGTCAGAATTGTTACAAAGCACCAAGCTCCCCGTTATATTGCCTAATTCGGCGAAGCAGACAGGTAATATCGTAAGAAAAGTCGCCAAGGACTTCGTGTCCTACTTGGCATTTGAGAAATTAGACGTTCCCAACGAACTAGCTGTGATAGACAACAAGCTGACGGAGACGCTGGCGCAAATTGATGCGGTTGTATTCAGTCTATACGGCCTCACGCAAGTAGAAGTGAAAACTGTCTTGGGTTCTCTAGAACTTACTGTAGGATACAGACAAAAAGTTCTGGATCAAATTGAAGCGATTACGGCAGACTCCTCCTTAAAGTGGGTCTAATGTCGGCATTAGAAAAGAAATGTAACCCAAGTGAGTCACTCGAACTTCGCAGCTATCAAGTTGAGCTAGTAAAAGAAATATTCGGTCATTTATCAGGTGGCAAAATCAACGTCTTTGTATCCCTGCCTCAAGGCACAGGCAAGACGATAATCGCCCTTTCAGCGCTTTGTGACCTCGTCAATGATAACAGCCTCGAATCAGTCCTGGTCCTCCTACCGAGAAAAGCCCTTGTCGACCAATGGGTGGATAGAGCCAAGGAGATGTATTATGGCATAAGCCTCCTCAAGAACCCCACCGCGTCCAAGATGCCAGCCTACGAAACAAGAAGATGGCTCAAATACCTGCAATCCGCGGGCATAGCCATGACCGTACAATCCTTCAAGAACTACATGAAGAAACAATCCTTCAAAGAACAGGACTTTGACCTCATCATAGTAGACGAAGCGGCAGACCTCGTAGTGGCAAGGGACTTCATCGAAGGCTTCCGAATGTCAGCCTACCTTAGAGGGCTAGAAAAATGGAGAACCCGCAAAATCTTCCTCCTACCATACCACGTAAGCGAAAAGAAGATCAAAGAGATGATGAGAAAATTCGGCAACTCCACCCTCATAAGAAGACAGGTCGAAGGAGTAGATGCTCTACAATACACGGTTAAAGATCCCATCACTATCCCAGACCCACTAGTAGACCAAATCGCCCAAGTCCTCGACGAAAAATACAGGACCATAAGAACCAACGTAAACAGGATCCTAACCAAAGAAGGAGTAGAAGGCTTCAGAGAAAACCTCGAAACCCTGCTCAGCCCAAGAACCATAGACAGTGTCAAGAAGATATACGGCCTAAGCGAAGACAACGTCCAACAGATACAGACCCTAATAACCAAATACGTCCTAGTCCAACACCTCAAGAAATGGTTCCTCTACTCCAACAGAGAGGAACTCGCAAGAAGTATCCTCGCATCGCAATACGAAGTCACTCAATGGCTTAGCCATGAAGACTACAAGCTGAACAAGCTGGTAGAGGTCGTCAAGAACTATATCGATCAGAGGAAGAAGGTCTACATCTTCGCCCAATACGTAGCGACCGCAGAGCTAATCACAGAATACCTAACCAAAAGGCTCAACCTCAAACCCAGAGACATAACCATAGTCACAGGCCTAGACGAAGACCAGTTCAGCAAACTCGACGGCTTCAAAAGATACGGCAGCATCCTAGTCTCCACACCCGTATTCGACAAGGGCACTGACATCCCTCAAGCCGATGCAATAATCGTCTACACACCACCGCTCAGCACAGAAAAGCTCTTCCAAGTAGTAGGCAGAATCAGAGGAGGAGAAGTCACCTTACTAGCCTACCAAGGATACGAAGAAACCATCATGGAGCAAGTAGCAGAAGAGCTGAGAAGAGCGTTCGCAGAAGCAACAGGTGGAAAGTTTGGAATTGATAGCTATCTCTGACATCTACGGAAAACTCGACGTCCTCTCCGACCTAGTATCACGACTTAACAAATCAAACAAAGACCAAAGAATAGCCATCATAGCGGGAGACATAGCGCTTCAAGCCAGCGACCCCAACAACTACCAAAATACCGTTTCAAACATCTTCGCCCTACTCTCAACCAAGTGCAGAATGATCTTCTATGTCCCAGGCGAATACGACTCCAAAGACCTATCCATTCAATCGGAGAATATAGTAAACCTGGACAGGAGAGGCTACTATGTTGAAGTAGGAGGAATCAGCCTCGCCTTAGTCGGAGTAGGAGGAGCTCCCAACCACAGCATCCGTGAAGGAGAGCCTACCACATATCTCTGGAACGAACAAATCCCGATAGTCTCCGAGGGAATAGATAGAGATCTGAAGATCAGTCTTGAAAAAGCGATGCTTGGTCACCGCCCAGACTACGTAATTCTTGTAACACACTCTCCACCATACGGAGTCGCCGACCGCTCCACACCAATCACGTTAAGGGAAGCAATCATCTCAGAGGAGATCGCCTTAGAAGAAGTAGAACCAAAGGCGAAAGAAGAGCAAGAGAAGAAGAGGGTTGCAGTAACTCCCCGAAGGCTGGGCTCCAGAACTATCAGAGAGTTCTTGAAGTATGCCAAGCCTGACATCCATATCTTCGGACATGTCCATAATCAGGGAGGCAAGGTAGAGGAAAATGAGAGCATAGAATTCTTCAACGTAAGCCACCTCTCACCTATGCCTTACAAGCTCACAGGAAGAAAGTTTCTGACCCTTAACCTAACATCAAGCGGGTTCACATACACCTTCGATAGCATAGTCAACAAGAACATGACTTTCCCCGATTTCCTTGAGACATACCTCTAAGCGACTAGAATGTTATTCAGTGGAAGCATGGGCAGCTCGTGCGAACCTGAATGGCGTTTCCTCCGGGGGCGTTGTGATTGTTCGGTTTAGGGACCTGCGCAGGGGATCCAGGCCCGGTCGGCCTGCGAGCCTCGCGAGCGTGGTTAACCTGCCCTGGGCCTCCTCGATCTCCCGCAGATATCGGCCTCTGTGCGTCAGGACGTGAAGCCCATCCTGTCCTTCTTGATGAAGTTCTCCTCCCGAAGACGGCGCGGGTGCTCCAGAAGGGCCTTCGATGTGACTCCGGCCACGTCCAACAGGCCCTTCCATCGAGCCGGCCCCTCGCTAGCTTACCCTCTCGAGTATCTTCCGCTCGGTCTGGGAAAGCCCTGTCTGCGATCGACCAAGCATGCCCTGATAGGGATGAGTTGAACCTTTAAAAGGAAGGCCGACTGGTTAAGTCGAATATGCAAAAATCAAACACATGGAACTCTGTAGCTATTGCGTTGCTCGCAGTGTTCCTTGGATTCGTAGCAGGCTTTGCCAACCGTTCAGCCTTCGACTTTTTCTTTGTGATTGCAGCTGTGTTGATACTCTACGACTACAGCCAGAGGATAAATGAGCTTAAGAATAAACTGAGCTACCTAGAGTCAAAGTTTCAGAAATAACTTCCCGATACATAGCACTAAATGATCCATCATGCCGACGACGACAAAGACGGTCAAGGGAACCAAGAATATCTGCCCTATCTAAAACATGTCTACCTAGTCGGTTTTTAGGATGTTGTATTTGTGGTGTTGCAAGCGTGATGGTGGTAATAATCACAATCGGGGTTCGTCATGGAAGTTAACCTTCGCCATTAGTTTTTGTATGCTCTTCGCCACCTTATTGCCGATGCCTCTCTATCACTTGTAACTTTTTATTATTTCTTTTAAATCGTCTATGAATTTGTCAAACATCTTTACTTTTTCACTCTCTTCCACTTTCGTCTCACTTAACACATATGCACCATTAGTATCTACCTCTACAATAGCTCTTCCTTTCTTAGCTGGTTTCTTTTTTATTAATGTTCCATCTTCATCAGGAGTTATAAAAAACACCTTTATATGTTTAGTAGCTTCATCTTTCATTAGCTTAATTTTCCAGTATCCTGTTTGAGCAATCCTTTCTCTAAGAGTAACTTTGCAGGATAATACTGCAACAATCTTGTATGTGTCAGGTTCATAAGTTATTATATCAACATCCGGGAGATGGGCGCCAAATTCGCCAAAATCAACTAGCAAGTTTCTTTTCACGAAACTTAGTTCGCGAGATAAGTTCTCACTTTTTGTTCTTTCAAGCTTATTTCCATCGACCAATTTAAGCCCTAAGGCTTCTACTTCTTTCTCTATAATATACAGAATCAATTTCTCTAGATTCTTTCCTTTCCATGCTCTCCAAGACTGCTCATGATCCTGTCGCTTGGTAGGATGTTCAAGCCAATCTTTGTAATGGATTTCCTTCACTTCTTTTAAAATTTCAGAAATATGCTTATACACATCACTACCGTATTGTTTTCTTTTTTCTTCGTAAATTTTTATCAGGTCAGTAGATTTCATCATCTTAGCCCCCTTATTGCCAGCTGTTTCCCTCTTTCATAAAAGGTCCAGCTTATTTTTCTTGACCTCTCAATTTCCTCTTTTTTAGCGCAGGGCTTCCTCATTATAAGTAGATACTTATAGCCACGCAAGAAGAAGTTGAACCTGCGTGCACGGTTGTGCCATATACCCGTATGAGAAGCTTGTCCTCTTCGAACTACACATATGATATCCACTGGTTCAAAATATTTGGATAGACGCTGGTATACCTCAAAACCAACAGGAGTAAACTTATTCTTAACCCATTGATCGCCTATTAACCACCCTATAACTTTCCCGGTTTTTAATATCCTGCAACATTCTTTCATAACTTTTTCAAGTTCATCATAAAATTCTACAGTCTCACTGGAAATCTTTCCTATGCAATTTGGGTGGTCATTGTATCTAATATTGTCGCCGTACGGTGAATCAACAAAAACCATATCCACTGAATTGTCCTCAAGAGGTATTTTTCTTGAGTCGTTTTGAATGACCTCTGGTCGTGTAGGGGCTATATCATAGCAAATACATCTACGTTTCTCCTCCTTACACACATCATAGGTTGTTCCACTTCCTGCCATGGGATCTACTACCAAATCGCCAGGATCCGTATATCTCCATATCATGTTGTATATGATGAGTGCAGGCGTGACCCCAGGGTACTTGTTATCTCCTTTGGGAGTTATTCCGTAACTCTGTCTCGGAAAATCCCAAAACGTCGTGCTTTCAATGAGGGGGATTTCATCCTCAATATTCTTTTCATTTATTCTTCTCTTAATTCTTTCTTTCTCTCGTAAGATTAGACGAATAGTTTCATTGTCTATTGGTCTTGCGTTGTATAATGTAGGTTGGGGAAGAAATAGGTCCAAAAAATCTAGCAGTTTTTTGCCGAACAATGGCGTATTTCTCTTTACTCCAAACTTTTTCAGCATCCTATCCGCACCGTTTAACGTCATTATTTGACCTAAAGGCTCGACTTTCACTTGGTAAGGGTATCGTCCTTTGAATGCTTCAGGCTCAATCTTAAAACCGCCGTCCGATGCCGCTCTAAAAAATCCATACAAGACGTTTGTATTCACGTTGTTCAAAAAAAGAAGGTCTCCTTCTCTTATCCTAATAACAATTGGACCATAAACTCTATCGGTTCCAAACAGAAGCCTGTTAAAGCACTCTGCTTCCGTTTTCTGAGTAGTTGCAAAGACAAAACCACGGATTAACTCTTTCTGCTGTGCATTATTTAGCATAATCTTTTCAACCATGCTGAACCCTCCCTAATTTTAGGTAGTATTTAATTATGCGGACAGGAGCCTCGGCGCTGTCAAGTTACATGAAGAACAAGAAAGGGAGATCGACGCGAAGTATGCTCAATATCTAGCCGACTTGGAGAAGGGGACCCCGACGACGACGCCGGTAAGGCATTCGCTCTCCCCTGAAGGACAGGTCCGAGGCCGTCCGCTTCATCTCGCTGGTCCAAGAGGCGATCCAATAGGCGCTAAGTTGACAGCGCCGTTCGGTAGTTGGCAAAGTATTTCAAATCGCGCGAAGTATGCATAGGAGAGAGTTCATTGGCGAGTTTGGAAATACCAATTGAAGCGAAGCAGGCACCCCTAAAGGACATTCTGGGAGAGAGCTTCCGTTATGATATACCGAAATATCAACGACCTTTCAGTTGGGATAAGGAACAATTCCAGAAGCTCGTCGAGGATGTCGCCGATTCGCTTTCAGATTCAAATGGCGAGGGAGTCTATTTCTTGGGTGCTATCGTCATTTTCAATAAGGAAAGCAACCTTCAGGAAATAATCGATGGGCAGCAAAGACTCGTTGCGCTCACCGTTCTTCTCGCATGCATAAGAGATCTGATCAAAGACCAGAAGAACCGGGCGAGTCTAAAAGAGCGCATCTATCAAGAAGAGGATGAACTCACGGAGAAGAAGAAAACCGAACGTGTCCACCCTTGGAAGAAGCTAGAGGGCCATTTCAATGAATACATCTACAAGGATGGCGGCAGTAGGTCCTTCCTCAAGGATTTCAAGCCCTCATAGGTATTCTATAACCTCACACCCTGCCAATCCTGCAGGACGGAAAAGGTCTGTTTCAAGCCCTCATAGGTATTCTATAACCGACTACAACTTTCTCAAGGAGCAGAACGATTGGCTGTTTCAAGCCCTCATAGGTATTCTATAACCGCTATCTATGTGAGCTACATATAACTCTTATTTCATCACCTCTTCAGGTCGGAGGGTATACCAGTTATCTATTCGAGGTATAACCTCATTATCACAGCCCTCC